>Ga0114968_10002399_pt1 | contig 14320 bp, 17 predicted proteins | sample M_130807_EF_Meta_FD_87020 | JGI IMG/M metagenome (GOLD analysis project Ga0114968, IMG submission 87020) | Freshwater microbial communities from Lake Montjoie, Canada to study carbon cycling - M_130807_EF_MetaG | ecosystem: Environmental > Aquatic > Freshwater > Lake | place: Lake Montjoie... | reverse complement strand
CAGGATTTTGTTTTAGAATTCTAGTAATTGTATTAGAATTCTAATACACTTTTAAAGAAATAATAAGAGGTATATAAAAAGTTTCAAAGAATGGTTGTTGAGAACTTCTTTGGATCCATCGGTATTTGAAATTCAGGATTTTGTATTAGAATTCTAGTAAGTGTATTAGAATTCTAATACACTTTTACACCTTTTTACATTTCAAACGCCGATTTTAAATTGTATATATAATAATAAATGGAAAGAGAAATATCCGAATTATATAATTTTAATTATAATTGTTTTTATAATAATATTAAAAATGAAGAAGAAAAAAAAATACAATATAAATATGATTTGACACAAATTATTTCTGAATCAGATAATGATGATTTATATAATATAAAGTTATATGGAATATTTATTATTTTAAATCATAATGAAGACACTAAACATATTTTTAATTTATTACGAAAAAAAATGCCTATAGAGTTTCACGATGAAACAGATATGTATTATAATGTTAGGTTTTTTTACCAGATTTTATCTTATGACTTTTTACATTTATATCATCCTTGTATTTGCGATATTTATAATGATAATGTTATAAAAACTGAAAATTTAAATAAATTATTAACATTTCTTGATAATATAAAATGCGACATATAAATTTATTAACCCTTATTCGATTCAGGGGTTTTACTAGTTTTTTAAATATTGTATATATTATACAATCGAATAAGGGTTAAAGGGTTAAAATAATTTAAAAAATTGATTTATTTTAACCCTTATTTGAAACAACCATTTTATAATTTTCTAATTTTTAGGAATTTATAAAATAATTAAGACCACCACTGGTAACATATTATAATTAGTATTGTGAATATCGTTTTTAATTAATGTGCGGATTTGCACGTTAAATCAAATAAGGGTTAAATCTAAATAATTATAATTATAATAATAAAATATGCCAATAAAATATATCGTATTAAGTGAATCAAATCATTATGGTTGGGTTGGAGGTTTTACAAGTTTAGCAGAAGCAAAAAAAATGTTAAAAATAGAAACCGAAACATTTTACATATTCAAACACGTTCATAAAAAAACAGAACCATTTCAAATGAAAATAAGATATCCTATTGGTGAATATTATGATGGTTTATCTATAAATGAATACAAAGAAGAAGTATTTGAAGAAGATGACGATTATGTTATTATTACACCGGATGATACTTGTGATAATGGTAGTTTAATTTTAACACATAAACCATATATGGAAAAGGTAAATTAAAATGTTGTTTTGAAAAAAGAAACAATTAAAGCATCTGAATTAAGAAGAGGTGATATGTGTATTGTAAAAAATAAAATATATAAAATAACTGCTATATGGTTTGCACCTACATTGGCAACAATTGGATTACATAATAATTTTAGGTTTATCTTATATTGCGATGAAGATAAATCTAAAATAGAAAGAATTTATCCAGCAGATTTTCAATTAGAACTTGATGCGAATTCTTATGTTGAAATGGAAAACTAAATAAAATTTTATTTAAACCATCACCATCTAAATCCTTATAACATTCAAATGAATCTTCGCTATCGTCAAAGTACCAAAGAAAAGATCCAAAGATCCAAAAACAAAAACATTATAAAATATTTTTATTTTTCCCTCTTTAATTCTGAAAAAGTGTTCTAATAATATTAGAACGGTTCTAAAATATAAATAATGTAAAACCAATTATTCTTATTATAAAAAACATATTATATAATGTTTTCTTTTACTGAATGGAACTATTTATCCAATGAGGAAAAATTAAAACAAATAGATCCTTATAATCAATTTAATAACTATGATAAAGATATAGCATTTCGTGTAATTAAAGAAAAACCATTTTTAAGTAAAAATGATCTTTTGGAAGAAGTAAATAATGAGGTAAAAATTAATCGAATAAATTATTGTCAATTTTAACCAACATATTTAATATATAACAATAAAAAATGAAACCATATATGATTTCAATTATATACACTATATTATAATATACAAAATTTACTTATTAACAAATTTGTTTATATAATCTGTAAAAATATGTTTTTCTTCGGGTTTTACAATACTTTAATTTCGATTTCTGTAATATATGAGTAATAAAAATACCAATATTTATTTAGACGCAAAAACATCATTTTTAGAACCTTCAGTAAACCAATACGGTGGACATATGGTTATGACAAATGTAAAAAAAGCGACACGTGTAAAGTATGTAAATATAGACACGCGTTTTGCCGACGATTATTCAAAGACGGGGTATTATATTTTTACTTTTCCAGAAAAACAAACTAATATTAAGGGTATTCGAATTGTAACGGTTGAAACCCCCGTTTCCTTTTACAACTTTTCGTCGTCTCTTGGTAATAATTCATTTCAAATAACTTATAATGGCTCTATTTACCCAGTAGATATTAGTAATGGTATATATAATACAGCAGCCAGTTTAGTAACACAAATTAATAATCAAATTCAAAGAGATTCCCAAAATGCTTTATCAAATATTTCTATATTAACTACCCCTGACCAACAAAAAAGTATAATAACTAATTCATCCTTAAACAAATATACAATTAAATTTAACACAGATTCTTCAGGAAATACCGACAATCACTATTTAAGTTCTAAGCTAGGAAGAGCATTGGGGTTTAAAAATTCGTCGTATACGTTTAATTCAACCACCCCATTAATTTCTGAATCGTCCATAAACATTAACACTGTAAGATATTTATATTTAGTAGTCGACGAATTTAGTTCTGGATTTACAAATTCGTTTATATGTCCTTTACAACATTCTTTAATGAGTAAAAAAATATTGGGAAGAATTTCTTTAGATAACACGCGGTTTCCTTACGGGTCAGTTCAAATTAGTAATACATTTAACGCTTTTCTTTCCAGCGATATACGATATTATAACGGGGCGGTGGATATACAAAAAATACAGGTTCAGTTAGTAAACGAATATGGAGTACCAATTGATTTGAATGGCCAGGATTTTAGTTTTCTATTGGAAATGACATATGAATAAATGTAATAAAGTATTACCCTTTGCCATTTTTTACTTTTGAAAAAATCCTTATTTATGACAAATCAGATTACAAAATACAAAAATCATTTACAGTCGATATAAACGGTAAAGTATTAAATAGTAATATAAAAAATTGATTATATAGTATATAATTACATTATAATTAATACATAGTTTATTAATTTAACAAATTAAATATGACATCAACAGAATCTGCCTTACATATAAAATCTATATTTTCTCCTGAACAGGATTACGCGTTTGAAAAATTTCGTAATGGTGAAAATGTATTTATTAGTGGTGCGGGTGGTTCAGGAAAAAGTTTTCTTATTCGTCATTTTGTGAGGTATCTTATGTTAAATGAACCAGAAAAAAAGTTTCAAGTAACTTCAACCACCGGGTGTTCATCCGTTTTATTAAGTGAAAATATACAAAATACAAAAGAATATGGAAAAATGATTTCAGTAAAAACAATTCATTCATGGTCTGGAATGCGATTATGTAAGGGGGATGAAGATAAAATTGTTACATCGATTTTAAATAATCGTCACGCAATAAAAGAATGGAAAAAAGTCCATGTACTTTTTATAGATGAAACAAGTATGCTTTCTGAAAAAATGTTAAATATATTAGAAAAAACAGCGCGTATTTCACGTAAAAACGTTCGCCCATTTGGAGGAATACAGGTTATTTTTTTGGGAGACATGTTTCAACTCGCCCCAGTTCCAGACGCCGATGACGCCGAATCAGCTCGATTTTGTTTTGAATCTCCCGTTTGGTCGTTTATTTTTCCATTGGAAAATCATATTGAATTAAAAACCATATTTCGACAGTCGGACAATGTTTTTAAAGAAATATTGGGCGAAATACGTGTGGGAAAATTAAGTAAATTAAATGCGGATAAGTTATGTGAATATGTAGGACGTAAACCGGAAGATAACGGTATAGTTCCCCCAAAAATTTTATCTACACGTTCAAAAGTTGAATATGTAAATAACAGTCAATATGAAAACATTAAAGAAACAGAACATATATTTAATAGTAAAATATATACTAATTTTACTACATACGCCGATTCTGGAAAGGCAATTTCAGTTGAAGATAGAATGTTATTTTCACATTTAACACCACAACAAATTGAAATAGAAATAAAAAATATAAAAAATAATATAACCGCGCCGGACGAATTAAAGTTAAAACGTGGCTGTCCCGTTATGTGTCTTGTAAATATCAATCTTGAAATAGGAATATGTAATGGTTCATTGGGCGTGGTGGACGATTTTCTAGTGGGAGTAGGTCATCCAATTGTTAAATTTCGAAATGGGTTAAGGCTTACAATTGATCCGCATAGTTGGCAAAATGCCGATTACCCATCTATTTGTGTTCAACAATATCCTTTATGTCTTTCATTTGCGAATACAATACACAAATTACAGGGTGCGACGTTGGATATGGCGGTAATGGATTTAGGTAGTAGTATTTTCACAGAAGGGCAAATATATGTGGCTTTATCACGTATTCGAACATTGGAAGGATTGTATTTAAATGCGTTTCGCCCTGACAAGATACGCGTTCATCCAAAAGTAGTAGAGTTTTATTCAAAATTTCCCCTATTAGAATTTGTATACGAAGATGAAATATAATACATTAAAACTTTGCTGATTATACCGACGGATTTTTCGGTAAAAGAAATTTTGTGTTTTGTAACAAACTGTTTATAGTTTATACCATTTATGGTATCATTTTTTATTACAATATAAGAAAAAATGAACATTTTTAAAAGTAAAGAAATGGCAAAGGATTAATTTAAAGAACAAAATAATTATATGGTTTTACATTTACACATCATTTTTCGCATTCTATAATTAGAAAATGTAGTAAAATTTGTATTAAAGAAATTGAATTTTTTATTATTCGGTCCATTTACCGATGTATCATAACAACATGCTGAACATTTATTATTTGCCAGTTGTTTTACATAACGCGGAACTGGACGAGGAGTAATATACACTGATTTTAATGGGACTCTATTTGGTCGGGTGTTTGTAAGTTGGCATTCAATAAAAGTCGGACAATTATTAACATTTGGTAAAGGCATTTCAAAAACATTGGTAATTTCTGGTGATATTACTTCATTATTAAATTGTTTAGTGTTTTTAACTGTATTTGTAATAGTATATTCTTTAAAGAGTGTATAGTCTTTACTTGTTAAAACTGGTTTTAATTCCTTTTGTTGTTTTATTTCTGTTGCTAATTTTAAATGTTTAATATAATCACTTTGAGCCATATATAAATACATAATATATGGATTATTATTTTAATAATTCATCTTTAAACCCGGATTCTGTTTTCATTTTTAAAGAACAGGAGATTTATGAAATACTTAAATTTATAGGTATAAATGGAAGTATAATAACATTTATTATTACATGTATAGCAATTTATCCGTCTATATTTTATATAATTGCGTTTATTGTAGGATGGGGCGTTAACTATCAAATAAATAAAATATTGAAAAATATTTTTAAAGAACCGCGGCCGGTGGAAATTAAACCTTCTAATTCCTTTCACGAAAGGGATATAATAAAAGAAACATGGGGGTTTCCATCCGGTCATGCGCAAATAATTATTTATGCTTTTATATTTTTATTATTATTAAAACCCAAAAAAATTAAAATTATAATATTATTAGTAATAATATTATTTATTTCTATTTTTCAAAGATATATATATAATAAGCACACGGTAACACAATTAATAGCTGGTTTATTTATTGGTACTATATTTACTTTTTTTTACTTTTTGTTAATAACTTTAATGAAACCATATACACAAATATACAATTTTTAAAATAAAATTTTTGTTTTACAACAATTTTCATTACAACAATTTTCATTACAACATTTTTATTTTACAACATTTTTCATTTTTATTACTATATAATAAAAATGAAACCATATATGGTAATAAATACTTTGTATTACAATTTACTAAAACCTGACGATATAATCGTCAAATGGTTAATATTATTTACTTTTTACAAATAATTAAAGACTACCAACATATTTTTTACATCCTCTTTGATGAGCTGATAATGCTTTTTTAGTAATACATGTATAATAATTACATAAATCACATTTAAATTGATTTAAAGTTTGTAACTTTGTGTTAAGGTTAGTATCACAATTTTCATTAATATATTTTTCTAAAAAGGGCATTTTCATAAGATCAAAAATATTACTAGTTTGTTTTTCATTCTCTTTGAAAATACCTATTAAATTATCCCGATTGCGATAAAACTCTTGATATTCTTTGTTTATTTCATTCAATACATAGCGATTAATAATTATATTATCTGCTACATTGAAATTAGTAGAAATTGTTTGTGAATAAGAAAGATTTATGGTGTCTGTGGTAGCAGGGGATGTGGCAGGGGCGGTGGCAGGAAAGGTGGAAATTGTTTTACAATTTTCTAAAACATTAATAAAAGAAATTAGTATATTATCTATTTCGCATTGTTCACGGTTTTTAAAAAAATTTAAAATTTTAGGATTTTTAGTTAAAATATATTCAAGTTCCATTTTTAAATTATCTTTCTTTAAAGAAATAAAAATTCTTTATACTTTTGTATTTTTATTTTAAATCTTCAAGGGTGTAAACGTTAAATTAAATAAGGGTTAACTAATTTCTTTAAAATATATAATGTCTACTGAATTGAATGGTTTAAACAAGACAGATATATACCAATCATTGGATTTAGATATAAATAATTATACTATTTCTGATTTGGAATGTTTTTTTCGTTTAAATAAACCGAGTTATACTGCGAACGATGTTGAATATAAAGAATATATAATAAGAGAACAATTACTAAAAAGCGGACATGTAAATAAAAAATTCAAGTCTGATTTGGTAGCTTTTTTAGAAAGCGCTAAACGTTGGATTATAGCGGCCAAATGTTCCTTAGCCACAGCACCAACTTCAATACCACAAAATTTTCGTCTAGATCCAACCCCAACCATCCCATTTTCAATTACACATGATACCGATGTAGGTAGAACAGAAGAGTTAATATTTCCCGTTTCAATAAAGCCTTTAAATACTACAAATGGAAACCAGTATTATGCGGGTGCGCTTAATCCAGTAGAATCGCGTCTTAAAACTACCAATCTTTGTATAGATACCCTTTTTCGTAAAAACTATAAAACAACGAAAAGCACAGATTATACATATATATTGCCGAAAATAATTAATAACGTTGTTTCTTTGAAATTGGCGTCATTTGAGTTTCCAATGGCGTGGAATAGCATTTCAAGTGTTAATAAAAATAACATAATGTATATTTCACTATATGAAATGAAATCTGAAATGGAATCGCTTTCAGATACGGTTAATTTTAAAATTGTAATTCCAGATGGAAACTATAGTCAAACAACATTTGTTCAAACATTAAACAATATTTTTAACCAAAATAGCTTGGTAGGATTAAATAATCTTTGGTGTGAAATAGATACTATTACATTTTCTACGGTTATTCGTGCGCGAAATTCTACAACAGAAAGCACAACAGGAGGCAGTTTTCCGTTTGACCCTTTATCCCCGCAATATTCTCCAAATTTTTATTTTACATTGAATTTTGCTTGTGAAAATGAAATACAAAGACCAATATATAAAAACCTAGGTTGGACACTGGGGTTTCGTGAAACATTTTATAGTGTTTATTCAACCGATTTTACGACATTTTCTTTAAATCAAGTTACTTATAACGCTTATTTAAAAAGTGAATCGTTTTTTGAAAGCGCGGTAAATAATTATTTATTTGTTGAAGTCGATGATTTTCAAAATAATTTTCCAACAGATAGTATTATTTCAGCAAATGATTCAGTGGGCAATTATTTGGGTAAAAATGTTATAGCTCGAGTTATTATAAAATCGGGGGCAAATACGTTAGACAATGGTGCGGATTTAATATTTAAAAAACGCGATTATTTTGGGCCGGTCAACCTGGAAAAATTGAAAATACGTATATTAAACCGTTTTGGTGAAGTCGTAAATATAGGTCAAAATGACTATTCCATGACATTTGAACTGACAACCGTAAATAGCTGTTAATTTGGGAAACCATTGGGTTGGTTTCCACTGACGCCCACAGTTTTTTTCAGGAGCAACCGAATTGATCAATATATAAATTATTTTTCATAAATTTTGTGTTATGGGTGTTTTTATAAAATTGAATTCGTTTATTTACCAATAATATAAAACATATATTAAACAATAATTATGGATTTAATAAACTCCCCTCATCCTCCAAAGAAAATTTTGATTAAGAATAAGAAAATAATCAAAATTTGTGTAGAACCAGTGACGATTACCACCCCATCTCATGTGCCGGTAGTCGTTGACACCGAAACCGCTTATATACAATCATTTACAGAAAAAGAACACAAAGCATATCTTATAGCAAAATCACATTTAATGTCTTCTTTCAGTTTAAAAAAGTCTAATGGATTTATTCAATTTGCTGGTAAACTTTCCGACGAAAAATAGTAAATATATGTTTATTATTCCGCCTTGGGTTTATTTTTCGATTTTTTATACTCATCGTAGTTTACATTTTTAAATATATAGTTTGTATTTGTTACTAATAAAGCGTTATTTTTCTTTTTTTGAATAATTGAATAATTATTGAATTTTCCCAAATAAATAAATTTATTGATTCGTTTTTCGTGTTTTTCGGGTATATTTATTTTATTTGATATTGATGAAAAAGTTTTAGACTTTAGAAACGGTAATTTATTGGCATCTATTTTTGTATTTACAGCGAGTCTTGTAATATTCTTCTTTGATTTTTCATTTTCTTCATTGTCCTCGTCATTTAATAACTTAATTAAAGGCGATGTATTAAAATTAAAGGCCAGTTCATCCACAAAAAAGTCCAAACAATAGTAATTCATTACATACTTCATTGCCACCACATTTAGTAATCGTAGTGGAACAACAGAATGATCACAATAATAAGAAAATCCGCCTTTATATGCGTCATAAAACATTAATATATTTCCGCGGGGTGTATATTGAATAAGAATTCGGCTTTTCCATTTTTTTTCAACTTCGTTTTCATTTTTCATTAATTCCGACAATTCTTTACGATTATAAAAAACTGGTTCAATGTTTTGATTTTTTTTCTTATATTCATCTATACATTCACACTCAGCAAATTTAAAAAACGAAGGTATTATTTTATTTTCAAAATTTTCTATTTCAATTAAATTATTACTTTTTGAATAATGAAAAAACCCCATCATTCTTGCCAAATAAACAAAAAACAAAAATGCTGTTCTTACAATGGTAAAATACCAATAATATATATCATTTGCTGTTTTTGTTTTCATAATTGAGTATTGCGGCTGAAAGTGAGTTAATTGAAATACTTGGTTGTTCATTTTTTAAAGGTTATTATAGTTATATTTTTAATCTTTATATATATGAGACCCCGTAATTATACATATACAAAAACAAATTTGAATAACCAACAAACCACAACACATAAAATGGATCATATAATTATAAATATACACATCCAATCATTTCGTTTAAAATAAAAAAATATGAACCTTGTCGGCAAATTCGCACATTAATTAAAAAAACGATGTTTACAATAATATTTATATTGTGATACCATTATTGGTGTTAATTATTTTATAAAATCATATAAATTAGAAATTTATAAAATGCTTTAAGGGTTAAAGGGCGGATTAGTACGTTAAATCAAATAAAAGTTAAATGGTTAAATAAAGTAATATATTTATATAATATATAAATATAGTAATGGAAGAAAGGGAACATCGATCAGTAAGTGAAAAAATAATGGTAAACGGAAGAATTTTAGAAGATATAAATCTTAATTATAATAAAACTCCGGAAGGAAGGTCTTTAATAGGAAATATTAATAAAATGCCAGTATTTGTTAGGTTTCCTTTAATACAACAAAAAACCTACCAAAAAAGAAAGGCAACCTTAACCTCAAAAAGAAAAGCAAAAAGAGATTCTAAAAGAAAAGCAAAAAGAAAAACCGCAAAATATTCGTCTTTACGTTAAAACATTTTCAAATATTTTATAAAAGGTAAAATATTTAATTTTTGTAAAATAAAAAAATGTTAGCTTATTATTTTTTAGTTAACCCTTTTCCGATTATCGTCGGATTTGTCGGGAAAGGGTTAAATTAAATAAGGATTAGTAAAATTTACATAATAGATTTCCACCATATTAACAATTGTGATATATCATTATCTAAAAACGGAACTTCAACTCTTTCATATGTTTTTGGACAATTAAGAGGATGAAGGCATATTAGATACAATCCAGTTACTTTTTTATCATATTTATCTTCCAAAATACGTTTATACATGTTTAATTGAATACTATAATGCCAAAAATTGGTATCTGGAATGTGTGAAATACACGGTGTCGTTGCCCGTTTATTACCAAATGCTTCATATTCTAAACCTTTTGTACGTTTCCAATCATATATTTGTATTGTTCCATCGGGGTTTTCAAAGACCATGTCGATTGAACCGGAAATACGGTATTCTTCATAATATACCGTCCATTCTGTTCTGAATGGAATTAGTTCGGGAAAATCATTTACAAAATTTTTAAAATATTGGTATTCGATACTTTCGTTTTCCTGTGGGTTTAAGTTAAAATAGCATTCTATATCATAATGTAGGTTTGTACCAGCTTCGGCAGCGGAATTTCGATTGGTTTCCCAATCTGCTAAAATTTGTTCTTTCGTCATTCCATAATATTTATAGGTTGGGTCGTTAATTTTTTTTGATGTAAGTATATTATAAATAATGGCTTCATTATCGAAATGCGAAAAATGTTTATGAACGAATGTAGTAACAGATGTATAACCCTTTTCACCAAGAACGGTATACTCATGATTTTCTTCTTTGAATGAAATATTGTCATCTCTTGGATGCGGGTTTTTTTTTTTAAGATAAGTCTGTTCTTTTTTTACATTTTGTGGTTGGTTAGATAAAGTAGAATTAATTGGTTTATTAATTGGTTCATTAATTTTTAAAGATTGTTTTTTATGTATTTGTATTGTTGAGTTTGAATTAAAATATTCAGAGATTGGTTTATTTATATTTATTGTTTTTTTTACCTTTGTTGATTTATTTAAACTCATAATGTTTAATATATTATGGTAAATGGTTTATATTATTTTCAATTTTTTTAAAATATATAAGAGTGTATGTAATGAAATAGTTTTTAATATAAAAGTATAAAATATACTTATAATATATATACTATAATGAATGTCTTTATCTTATAAAAGTTGTATTTATTGTGACGTGATTTTTAATATATATAACCCACATGTTTGCGGTATTGAAGAAACCGTTGTGGAAAATTATCAAAAAATTGATAATAAAAACAACAATAATAAAAATGAAACCAAAACTAACGATAAAACCAAAACTGAAGCAAAAAACACCTTACGCAAAATGTTAAATACAAATTCTCCTAATTTATTAATTAAGTGTATTGAATGTAATAATGAAACATTATATTTACCAAAAAATAATAAACATAAGAAGTATATTGTAAATGATGACCTTCCTTCCCAGAAGGAGTTATATAGTATTGTATTAGAATTAACAAAGAAATGTGATAAATTACAGAAAGATGTAACAAATATGAAGCAACAGTTATCGACCCGTTTAAAACGTAATATTTCGGATAAACGTGATATTTATGATTACTTACAATATGACCAGCGTTCAAAATATACGTTTTTAGAATGGGTAAATTCGTTTGTTGTTACAGATGAAATATTAAATATTGTATTAAATACTGATTTATTTAACGGAATAAAAAAATGTATAGATGACCGAATTGAAAATGAAGGCGTTTATAGTATTCCTATACGTATTTTTAAAGAAAAACCGGATTATATATTTATATATACAAATGAACCGGTAAAAAGTGTAGAAAAAACCCCAGTTGAAGAAGAAACCCCAGTTGAAGAAGAAACCCCAGTTGAAGAAGAAAAAAATAATTTTGTTTTAGTTGAAATTCAAGTAGGTGTAAATGAAAATGAATTGTTAAAAAAGCCGGTTTGGCGTATGATTTCAAAATCCAATTTTCAGCGGGTAAAAGAATATGTAAATGAACATATATTAAAAAAATTTTATATTTGGGAAGCTGAAAATGAACCGAAAATGAAACACTCAACAGAAAAAATGGATATATTGGCAAGTTATATGCTTAAGGTTATTGGTCACGGATCAAAACCAAAGAAAGATCGTCAAAATGCTGAACTTTATAAATGGTTTTTTAGCAAAATAGTAATCGCGTAAAAATAATTATATATTTAAATGAAATTACTATTTACACATTCAAGTAATAAACATTCTTTAAAGAAAATAAACCCTACACCTTTTTTAAAAGAACCAGTATTAGTGTCTGATACAATTATTGCGAATAGTTTACCATTTTTTTTAATTAATAAGTCAACTATTACATCTCAATTAAATGTAAAAAATAATCAAGAAAATTTTAAAGAAGATGTGTATTATTCAAAACTAACCACTAATTTAAATGATTTAAATGATTTGAAATATAAAAATCAATTATTAAATAATTCATTAAAAAATAGCATGATTGGTCGAATAACTACTAATATTAGTAATTGTAAAAGTTGTGGAAAATAATGTTAAAATAACAAACAAAAAATGTAATTAATTTTGTATAATATTTGAAATATTAAATATTATATAACATATATGTCTAGTTCGTTAATTAAAATAGTACCAACAGGTTCTATATCATATTCTGGACCAACCGGTGATATTGGACCTACTGGTTCTACAGGTGTTACAGGTAATACAGGTTATACAGGTTATACAGGTAATACAGGTGCTACAGGTGTTACAGGTAATACAGGATTTACTGGTTCTACTGGTTCTACTGGTTCTACTGGTTTTACTGGTGCTACGGGTGCTACTGGTGCTACGGGTGCTACTGGTGTTACTGGTTTTACTGGTGCTACGGGTGCTACTGGTGCTACGGGTGTTACTGGTGCTACTGGTGCTACGGGTGCTACGGGTGCTATTGGTAATACTGGTGCTACTGGTTTTACTGGTGCTACGGGTGCTATTGGTACTACGGGTGCTACTGGTGCTACAGGTGCTATTGGTAATACTGGATTTACAGGTGCTATTGGTTTTACTGGTGCTACTGGTGCTACTGGTGCTATTGGTAATACTGGTTTTACTGGATTTACAGGTGCTATAGGTGATACTGGATTTACAGGTGCTACAGGTGCTACGGGTGCTATAGGTGATACTGGATTTACAGGTGCTACGGGTGCTATTGGTTTTACTGGTGCTACTGGTGCTATAGGTGATACTGGATTTACAGGTGCTACGGGTGATACTGGTGCTACTGGTGCTACTGGTGCTATAGGTGATACTGGTGCTATAGGTGATACTGGTTTTACTGGTGCTATAGGTGATACTGGTTTTACTGGTGCTACGGGTGCTACGGGTGCTATAGGTGATACTGGTTTTACTGGTGATACTGGATTTACAGGTGATACTGGATTTACTGGTACTACGGGTGCTACTGGTTTTACTGGTGCTACGGGTGCTACGGGTGCTATTGGTTTTACTGGTGATACTGGTGCTATAGGTGATACTGGATTTACTGGTACTACGGGTGCTACAGGTGATACTGGATTTACAGGTGCTACTGGATTTACAGGTGCTACAGGTGATACTGGATTTACTGGTGCTACTGGCGCTACTGGCGCTACAGGTGATACTGGATTTACAGGTGCTACGGGTGATACTGGTGCTACGGGTGCTACAGGTGATACTGGATCTACAGGTGCTACAGGTGATACAGGTGATACTGGATTTACAGGTGCTACGGGTGATACTGGTGCTACGGGTGCTACAGGTGATACTGGATCTACAGGTGCTACTGGTGATACTGGATTTACAGGTGCTACAGGTGATACTGGTTCTACGGGTGCTACAGGTGATACTGGATTTACAGGTGCTACGGGTGATACTGGTGCTACAGGTGCTACGGGTGATACTGGTGCTACAGGTGCTACAGGTGATACTGGATCTACAGGTGCTACAGGTGATACTGGTGCTACGGGTGCTACAGGTGCTACAGGTTGTACAGGAGATACAGGTGCTACGGGTGCTACTGGTGATACTGGATTTACAGGTGCTACAGGTGCT
>Ga0114968_10002396_pt1 | contig 14324 bp, 17 predicted proteins | sample M_130807_EF_Meta_FD_87020 | JGI IMG/M metagenome (GOLD analysis project Ga0114968, IMG submission 87020) | Freshwater microbial communities from Lake Montjoie, Canada to study carbon cycling - M_130807_EF_MetaG | ecosystem: Environmental > Aquatic > Freshwater > Lake | place: Lake Montjoie... | reverse complement strand
TCCCCATAGTCCATTTTACCGTGTACTTGCCTGGCATACTTGGCGCATACCAGCCACACACTTCAGGCGCAAGACAGCCAGTATTGTTGAACTGAGCGGTACCGGCAGGGTCTACTAACGACCATATATTCGGGCCACCCGTAGTACCCTTTGCGACGTTTGCGCTAACGCTAAAAAAGCTACCAGCGGGGACTGTAGTACTACTCGGCGTAAGAACCACGTTGGAACTAGACTGGCCACCTCTGTAGCTACGACCTCTAGGCATTTTCTACAATTACGCAATAAAAAATTGCGTAATAAAAGAAAATAAGATGGCTATCTAAATTCAGATGCCGTGCCCGTGTAATCTGCCTCCAGAAATCTATCCGGGTTCGGAAGAATGGGGGCCGCTGCTATGGAAACTATTGCACGGGCTCGCAGAACGAGCCGGGAAACTTGTAACACCCGTATACGCAGAAGAGGAACGGCACCATTGGACCCATTTTTTTAAGATGACGTCGGAGATAATTCCCTGCCATGTTTGTAAGGAGCATTTCCGTATTTATCTGAAAGAGCACCCCGTAGACGCCGTGAAAAAGATGCCGACGAATCAACTACGCACATACGTTCGGCATTGGTTCTGGGAAGTTCATGAATGGGTCAATATGACCCTAAGTAAACCACCCTTTCCGGAGTCCGAGTTAGAGGGGGCGTATGCGACCCTGCCATTACGAGCAGTTTTGAATGCACTGGACGGCCCTATGAATCGGGCGATTCGTGTATCTGGGAATAATCAAAAGAAGTACAGCGAGTGGAAGGCGAAATACCTGACGATGCTGTCGATTTATGGCTTATGAGTATACCTGTACGTCGAGACTCTTTAATGTGTTCGGGGTGGCCGCCGTCAAGTATAGGAACCGGCCAATATCGTTACTCAGTGTCCCGATGATAGTGGCGCTTTGCTGCATACAATAGAGCTCTGCTAAGTGCTCTTTATATGCATTCAGCTTTACGGCCGTGCTCTGACGATTGAACGACGTCACGTTTACTCCCCGAATTGTGCTCACGGCCGGAGTAATTTGGAAGAGTTTCCACGTCTTCGGGGCCGCCTTTTGGAACTCGAAGAAGTCTGCCGGCTCGGATGCGAGCACAAATACGGTCGGCTCTTTGACACGCACGGCGTCTTGCGTTGCGGAGACATAGGAGGCCACTGTGGGGGGACGTATAGTATCCACACGACTCCGGGAACGAATATGAACACCGACGTCAAACTTGGGAGGAAGGCTCTGGGCTCTCATTATTTCCGTAATAGACCCGAGCATCGCTTGACTCCACCGGAGAATAGGGGCCGCATTCGAGCGTAGGGTGTTTTTAGGGACCTGGGCCAAGAATCCTGCGTAGCGGGGGTCCGAGCTCCCTGATAGGACCGTGACACCGGACATCATCTCGGATACGTAGCGAATACCTGGTGTAGGCTCAAAGGTCTCCTGTAGGAGCGAATACGTCGTGGAAACAGGATTTGCGTTGTCATACACATATAATTCACGAGTGTTTGTGAGGCTGAACATCTGTGCGTTGAAAAGCGACACGAAATAGCCGGCGAATTCACCGTCGTCCAGGGTCAAGAAGTAATTGCGAACACGAGGGCCATCTTCCGAACGCAATTTACGAGGAACCCGTATCCAAGAAGTCATATGAAGAATATTAGATTATTTAAACCCTGTTTGGACGAGCCGTCGTATGATGAGAAGTCCGCCGAGGACTTGTATGTATTTGGACGTGTTTTTGATGTCGGCTGCGTAGATGCCCTCTATGAGAATCCAGACGAGAATTCCGAAGCAGTACTTGTAAGGGAGAACACAGACGAGAATACAGAGTATGATGAGTAGGGCGTTGAAGGAATAGGGTCCAAGTTGTATCTGATTTTCACCGAGACTCCAATCAAGAGGGCGAGTGGGTACCACATAGAGTGGATGAATGAGTGTATTGAAAAGTCGGGGGAAATTTTCAGAAATATTACTATCACCCGTTTCAACCACATTTACGATAACGGGCGAAATCGAGTATGCATGTAAGTTAAATTTGGATATCCATTTTCCTAACTCGGCGTCAATGTGGCCGTTTATAGGTGTATCTAGAATGGTTTTTGCGCATTTTTCGGAAATAATATAGCCGTGTGCGCCCATACTTCCGCTGACGGACATTAAATTCTTATCTACGAGCTCGGGTTCCGTCTGGTAAATCTTGTTTATCACCTTGGATGAAAGGTCTTTGTTGTCGCAATGGATGTCGCAGCCCAGATAGTAAATGTCGTAGTCTGTGGGGAGTTGCTCCCAGCCTTGGCGGAGTTTCGTGTTGAAGTCGTCGTCCAGAACAGCGTCGTCTTCGAAGATGGCCACATTCTCGTAGCGGTTTTTTAGCATGTCTTCCCATATTGCGCGGTGGGAGAGTGCACATCCTTTCATGCCGGCCGTGCAGAACTGATTGCAGAATCCGGATAGGGCATCGTGATAACCGAGAGCTGCGCCGACGACGCCTGGGACTCGGGTATAGGATATCTTATGTTGGCGCATTTGTTCGTCAAACCTAGCAAGTCGTTCCGTATCCTTGTCCATGTTGATTACGTATACTTTGTCCACTGCCGTATTTAAGAACGACATGCCTGTAGGTTAGTGCGATTTTTTATCATTTAAGGCCCGCCCTATATACCTATATAAGGGAATGTCTCGTCATATACGCTTGGAAGTCGCAGCCGATTACGTGATTCCGCCGCTCTATTTGACGGCCGACGTGAAAACCGTTTCCATGGCTCTTACACTCGGTGCAGAAGCCTATGAAACGTTACAGGAGCGGGCTACGGCGACGGCGAGGTCGGAGACGCAGGCGGATATGGTAAAGTCTGTGGAGGAGGCAGCCCAACAACAGGTCCGGCGTATTCGTCAGGAGAAGATGCGCGCAGAGGAGGCCTGTGCGGCAGCAACGGCTCGGCTAGAGGCGATGGAGCTCTCAGCGGCCGGCCTCCGCTCCCAAATCCAGCGAGAGATTCGTGAGGACTTACAGGCCGTCATTTCCGCAAAGGACGAGCAAATTGCGCACCTCCAGCAGACGCTCACGAAACAGATGGAGGCCGTCACGGGGCGCATGGATACGCTCCAGTCCTCCATTACGAAGACATTCACATCCTCTAGGGACAAGGGGACTTACGGCGAATTCTTCGTGGAGGGCTTCTTGAAGAAGGCCTATGATTGTAGTGTGCTGACGGTCTCCAAGGACGCCCAGACGGCCGATATTCGGATGCTGAGGGGACCGGACCAAGAGTATTTGTGGGAGGTGAAGAATTATGGCCGTCTGGTGACCTCGGAGGAAGTGGAGAAATTCCGGCGTGATATGCGCCTACATCCGAATATGCGCGGAGGAGTCTTGACGAGTCTACGCACAGGAATTGTGGGCAAGACACGAGGCGGCGACATTGATATTGAATTCCTGGAGGACGGGCGCTTCATCCTCTTTTTGAGCAATCTTCTTGGACGGGACGATGTCGTGTTTTATCTGCAGACGCTGCGACCCTTCTTCCAGGTCGTGGAGTCCTTTGGACGCCCGGTGGCGTCCGAGTCGGACACGGTGCGGGCCTTGGAGCTGAAGACGAATCTGATTACGAATCTGCTGAGAACGCACGCGAGTTCTGTAGGGAAGCACCGGAATTCACTGATGTCGCACAAGAAGCGTACGGACGCAATGTTTGCGGAGTTCCAGTCTTATATCTTGGAGTCCGAGGCACATCTGGAGACCTTGTTGCGGGTGGCTCTAGGGGACGAGGAGCAGTCGGCGGATATTGCGAAGGAGACGGAGACGTATTTGCCGAGCACGGTGTTCCAGAAACATTGTTTGGCGGATTGTGAGGGGCGGACGAAGGCGTTTGTGACGTGGCTCATCGGATGCACGGAGGCTCGGGAAGGGAAGCAGATTGAGATTAAGGAGGTCTTGGAGAGGGCGAAGGGAGTTGGATTTTCGGAGAAATTCGTGCGGGATTTGCGAGAGGAGATTTTTCAGCCGGTGGCGTGGGCAAAGGGCGCGCGGTATTTGATGGGGCTCATGTGGAAGGAGGTTCGTTAAAAATTGAACACACTTACCCACATCCTCTAAATAAGCAAGCATGGGTCAATACTACTACGCCGTCATTCTGGACGCCGATGGAAATATTGTTGCGTGGATGAACGCCAACGCATACGGCGAAGGTGTGAAGCTGATGGAGCACTCGTATCTTGATAGCGATTTCGTGAATACCGTTGAGTTCCTCTTGAGTCCCGAAGGCCCTTATTACAAGAGTCGGGTCGTGTGGGCGGGCGATTACGCGGACAAGGAGCCAGGGCTGGATAAGAATCTGCACGAGTTGTGTGACGATGCGAAACTAATCCGCCCTGACGTGAAGAGCGCCGTGAAATATCGGTTCCTTGTGAATCACACAAAGAAGCGATATTTCGACAAGAGCAAGATGCAGTCGCTGCATCCGCTGCCTTTGATGACTGTGGAGGGGAACGGGCGTGGTGGTGGAGACCTTTATGAAGCACCGTACTTCGTGGGTTCGTGGGCACGGGACGTGATTTCTGTGGAGGAGCGGGCACCCGAGGGGGTTGAGGAGGTCGTGTTTGAGATTCCGTCTGAGGAGTGTAACTAACGTCTACCCCCCTTTCTCGTCTTATTCTTATAGCAATTCTTATACGGACGGCACGATGCCTTCTGTGTAAACCCCATTTTTCCGCATGGGGTCTTTTTGCAGTATGCGCGACTGAAGCGTCTGGGAAACCGGTAGGAACGCATCTAATGGGTCATGGTAAAAATTGAACTCCGTAACCCTCATCTCTTAGCACACAAGATGAACGCCGTCTACGTCGTTGTTGAGAACGGTCAGCCTTATAAGGTCGCCTATGCATCCTTCGCCTCTGCGGCGGCCGCTGTGAAAGAAAAGCACAAGTACGAGGTGGAAGCGCAGATGCTGGAACTAGGTGGCGGCCCAATTTGCTCCGACATAGATGTTCCAGAAGACAAGGTGACGGGAAAGACGTATATGTACGTAGAAAAGGAAAATCACATTTACATTTATAAATTGCCTGTTCTGTCTTTCTAGAAGGACCAGGACACGATGGCATTCACTTTTTGTCCTACGAGCCAGGCGAGCGTCTCCTTGAACAGGTTGTGATCCTCTTCGGTCCAGAAATCCTTATAGTCCTCGTAGTCATTGTCGTCCGCAATCTCGGTCCAATCAGGAAACTTGTCTAGGAAATTATCGGCGCCTGTGGAGTACTCGTTGGTGATTCTAGAGGTGTAGAGTGCCAGATGATGCCCTCGCTGTTTCAGGAATCGCCGCAAGTGTTGCGGGACTCGGACGTTGTTGAGATTGTAGGTCTTTGTCAGGTCTTCGTTGTAGTCGTACATCAGGCCTGATTCTGGACACAAGGGGAAGGAGACGGATATGAAGAGGTCAAAGCCCATTTTTGGGTTGGTTTTAGGGACCAAAAATGTTCAATTTTTGTTTGGACGGGGTTTTATGTCGTCGTGTGCGCGTTTAAAATGCCTATCGGTCTAAATTAATTACTTGCGTCTTGTATGGCGAAATACACAACAGAACTGGTTGAAAGATGCATGAGCGAATGATAGAATGTTCTTGTCGCCACGTCATTACTCCATACGAGAATGCCGTATTTTTTACCTAGCACGTACGCATACGCAGAATATAGGACTGTTACTGCGCCCAGCCATATTATCTTTGGCGAGACATTATAGGCAAATCCAATATAGAAAGAGCAGATGAGGTAATTCACCATCGCCGCCTGGTCTACAATGAGTAATTTAGGATGAGAAATACTATGTTGTATAAACGATGTGAGGGCCAATAAAAAACAAGAAGAGGCATGATAAGAGTATCCCTTGGAATAGGAGAGATATCCTGGAACAATGTATAAAGAGCCTGTCAACCAAAGAATGGGGTGGGAATTTTCCGTATTGTCCAGGATTTTCTGTTGCTCCTCTGTGGGTTGCATGTGGTGTTACATAGTGGAATACTCTTAGCCCTACTGGCGTTTCGTGGTATGATTTCCTGCATCCTGGCGCAAGTAAGATGAGCCTGGAGGCTTTTAAGGCTGTTCTTAATGAGAATAATATTCGGCTTGCGTTTGCGTATGAGCAGTGGCGGGATGGCCTTTCTGCGGAGCGGAAAGCGCAACTGCCTTCTGTCTCACACATAATGGACGGCTATTTTGCGGGGAAGAATAGCTTTGGGGAGGTGGTGTAAGCGGTGAAAATTTGAGGGGGCCGCTATACAGAGGTTTATATTAGACCTTTGTAGAGCGGGTGGATGCCTACGATTTGTATAGAAGATGGGTGCAAAACTCGTGCAAATTTCAATAATCCAGGTGAGAAAACTGGATTATATTGTAAAGCACATAAAAAAGCGGGGATGGTGGATGTAAAAAATCTGAAATGTGAAATTTATGGATGCGGTAAGAGGCCAAATTTCAATATAAAAGGTCAGAGGAAACCTACTCGATGTTTTGAACATAAAGAAGTGGGTATGATTGACGTTGCCCACCCACCCTGTAAAGAGGACGAATGCCTGGTTAGACCGTCATATGGTATTCCAGGCAAAAAAGCAGAATACTGTGTTACACATAAAAAGGAGGGGATGGTCAATGTTGTAGATCCCACCTGCGAAGAAGTATCATGTATTAAGAAACCGAGTTTCAATATAAAAGGGGAGGCCTTGGGAAGGTATTGTGCTGAGCACAAAAAGCCGGGAATGGTGGATGTAATTCATCCTAAATGTGAACACATAGGTTGTGCTTTACAGCCCGGATACGTAGATACAATTTCAAATATGAGGTATTGTTCAACTCATAAAACGGACAACTCTATTACAAAAATTAGAAAGTGCGAAACGCCTGAATGCGATGTCATTCCAACATACGCTCCACAAGGTGAAATAAGTGCTCTAAGGTGTTCACGTCATAGAAAGGAATGTGATGTCGATATCAAGCACACGTTTTGTAAAACTCTATTATGTGGAACTCGGGCTATAGATAAATATATGGGGTATTGTTTGCGATGTCATGTTTATATTCATCCGGATTTGCCAAATTCCAGGAATTATAAAACCAAAGAAACAGCCGTATCATCATCTATAAAGGGGGCATTTCCAGATATATCATTTATATCTGATAAACGTGTATTAGATGGATGCTCTGAGAGACGCCCAGATGACATTGCCGATTTGGGTACACATCTTCTCATTGTAGAGACTGATGAAAACCAACACGACAAATATGAATGCGCTTGTGAAAACAGGCGGATTATGGAAATATCGAGGGATGTGGGGCACCGCCCGATAGTGTTTATTCGCTTTAATCCAGACAAATACATTGATGGCTCTGGTAATAAAACACCATCCTGTTGGGGCTTGGATGGTAGGGGCATGGCAGTCGTTAAAAAAGATAGGCGTGATGATTGGGAAAATAGATTATTGTGTCTTAAAAGGCAAATCCAGTATTGGATTGATAATATACCCGAAAAGACTGTGGAAATTATTCAGCTGTTTTATGATGGGATGACACCACCCCTCACCCCCGCTCCCGCAACTCCTCCAGACACGCCATAAACTCCGCCGACTGCTCCATCGTCCACGCCGACAGGTCATAGCGCTCCCACGCCCCCGTCAACGGATTCACAATACACGCCATCTCCAGTTTCACAGGGATTGTCCCGTGTCGTGCCAAAGCGACATAGGACAGAACCTGAAGTAGGTGCTTACAGTTCCCCGTGTCCCGCATATCCACAGCCTTCGTGGCCATACTACACTTGATTTCCAGCAGAACCCCATTTTCCGAGACGATGTCCGCCTCGCCCATAATGAGACTAGCCGACTCCAAGCACACATCTCCCCGAAGTTCCCCAGTCGCCCCCGTATCTTGCAAACAGGCCCGCATCATCTGAGCGCCCTGCTCCGCATTTTCCATTACAAACAAGTCCAGCCCTTCAGGCATCCCCATATAGGTTTTCGTCGGCGCATCAAACGCCGTTATCTCGCTCGTAGAGCCCCGAGTGTAGAAATTCCTCATCTGCGATATGATATATTCGTCTCGCACCGTCGGTTCTTTAGCAGTCGCCGCCCGAATAATAGCTCGCTCCACACCCTTATAAATATCCCGAAAACTGTCAACAAGCCCGAAGAAACGGGCCGAACTCAGCCCCATATATCGGGATGCGATCACATACTGCTCCAGAGGTGCAAGAGGCTTCTTCCCCGCATTCATGAAATACACATCTAATTTCGCCAGTCGCACCCACAGGTCTTCGTAAGCATCCCCCCTATAGAAGAATTTCCCATCGGGGTAGCAACTCATCAACTCGAGTATGACGTCCTGCATCGTCTGCGCCCCACACAGCATCTTTTTCATCTTCCAGTCAATGAATGTGCCGAACGCAAGTTCCCTATTGCGCATTTTCATTTCCTCGTATACGCCCGACCCCACCATAGGTTGTCCGTCCATACCCTTATAGGGTATATGCTCACTACAAGCACGAACCCGTTCAAACAGGTCCGGATGTTGTGGGAATTTACGGATGAGCTCGGTGACCCCAATAGGTTTGCGCCGACCCGCCTCCCAGTCTTTCGGAGTCTCGCCCCACTTCACAACCTCAAAGATGTCGCCCAGCCTATCCCCTAGTTCCGCAAACTTGCGATGTCTTCCACTGCCATTCAGGTTTGCGAAGATATAGAGTTCCTCTGCGGCCCGAGTAATGGCGACATAGGTGAGATTCGTCTTTTCCGCGTAGAAGGCCTCGCAGTCCTCCGCTCCACGCAGCTCATAAATATAGTCGCTCATGTCAATCAGCGCAACGATGTCCCACTCCAAGCCCTTTGAAGAGTGGATACTGGAGAACTGGACTGGCGAACTCGGGTCTCGGATATCGTAGCGGAAGGAAATGGTGCTGCACGATTCATCCTCTTTGGCGATTTTGTGCAGGTCCAAATTGAACCCCCCCTGTTTTGATTTGTGTCTCAAAAGCGCCATGATGAGCTCGAACGACTGGCATCTCATAATTGGAAAGATGAGGACGATGGATTTGCTCTCGGACTTTGCTCTTACAAGCATCGGATACAGCGTATTCGCTACGAGTTCTTCATACGCTCCCATACCCGACTCGGGATTTCGGGCGTATTCGTAGTAGACCGGCTTCTTACCCTCTGGCGCAGCCGGCCCAGGAATCATCGGGAGAATGTGTTTGTGTTCAATCTCCCATGCGAAGAGTGTATTGACGACCCTGAGAATGGATTTCGTACTGCGGAAATTCGTGGTGAGTTCAAAGGTCTTCAGATCCGAACAGACCTCTTTGTGGAGCCTGGTACGGAGAAACTCGTTGGACGTTCCACGAAAGCGGTAAATGTTCTGCGCTAGGTCGCCGATTGCGAGAATGCGGAGTGTCGGCTGAATTTGCTTGAAAAGCGCAATGAAGTCAAATTGCACTTCGTCCAAGTCCTGGAACTCGTCCACGATGAGCACCTTGTAGGTCTGAAGTAGCTTGATTAACTCCGGATTCTTCTCACGGAGAAAGGTCATGAACTCTTCCACCCAGACCTCCATGCGTTCCGAGTAGAGATTTGCGGGTTTGCTCGTGTATAGACCCGCGCGCATACGGAGTTTGTAGATGATGGAGTGGAACGTTCCGCAGAGGATGTTCACCTTGTAGCCCATGACCTTTTTCACTCTCTGCCGAATCTGGTCTGCCGCAAAGCGTGTGAAGGTGGTGAAACAGATTTCCTCGGCTTTACAGCGCCCAGAATCAATTTCGTCCCGCACCTTTTGGGCCATCGTAGTCGTTTTTCCAGAGCCTGCTGCGGCCAGAATACGGAGGGAATTTTCCGTATTGTCCAGGATTTTCTGTTGCTCCTCTGTGGGTTGCATGTGGTGTTACATAGTGGAATACTCTTAGCCCTTCAATTTTTCCGAAAAAAATATGGCCCCATCTAAGCCCGCAGAGAATCCGCAGAGAATCCGCAGAGACCCAAATCCCGTCCACCTCGCACTCACAGTATTCCCACCCGTTTTCATTACTTGCCAAACGATGAGATAGTTCCACTTCATTATGTTTCCTCGCAAATAAGGAAAGAGAACCGTAGAACGTATCGTCACACACGATTCCATTCCTGGAAGAATCATATGCGCCTGTCCAGATCCTGTTAATACCGATTCTATGACGAATGCGCTGGCCGTGCGTAAAGAACTTTTTCATATCTTTAGATTTCTTTACCCGCACTCCCGTTGCAACCGACGACGAATCAGCCGCATCGTCCTCTCATCCTCTTCTTCCTCAGCACGAACTTCGACCGACCACTCGGCTTTCATGCGCTCAAAGACGGTACGAAGCTCTTTAGGTGAAACGCGAAAGAACTCGCGGTTGGCGGAAACCCTCTCGTGAGACTTCCCCAACATTTCGTGAAGAATCGCCTCCTTCTCTTTCGGATTCTCCACCTTCATAGTGCACACAACATCGAACTGCAATGGAACTGCCGTTCCTCGAGAGAGTTCATTCGCTCGCTCTTCAGGCGTCCTATACGTCATACCGACTTTGCACATACCTTGCATCGCATCGTTCTTTAAGCCGTAGAGATGTCCTATTTTGCTGTAACAACCGGGCATAGCTGTAATAGCCACAGCGGGCCGCTCCCGTTCAATTTTTATTTTGCCGACACCGGAAGCGCTCTCTCAGGACGCACACAGCCCCCAATACATATCATAGATGCGCCGAAACAGAGCACGAGTGCGCCAGAAGCGCCGGCCGAAAGTATAATCTGGCCCGCTCGTTGGTCCGAATATGCGAGCAGAGCCACCCCGCCTGCGTTTACAAGAATACATAATACAAGGGCAAACCAAATGACCTTGTAGCATGGACTACACTTTTTCCGGGCCGCCATAAAATCTTCATAGGCCTCTATACAGCAGTCTTGCATCGCTCACTAACAGCCTCACCTCGTCAAAACATTTCAATTTTTCTTAGTTCTCTGTGAAAAATTGAAACACCCAGGACCAACTCCGAAAGTCCTGCTCCCCATGGAAGTCCTTCGTATCAAACTTTCTGCGCTGAAACCCATGACGCTCATTACATACACTCTCGCATTCGCCCTCTTTGTAAATCTCATCCACGAGTTCGCATCCAACCTTCCCTACAACATCCTCTGCGCGACCTGGATTACGTCTCTCTCGCTGGCCTGTATACTTATTGGACAGTGGGACACTCTCAGCCGCAAATCGTTTGGGCCTCTTGCGGAGATAATCGGCCAGGAGAACGCAATGCTTATTGTGTTTGTGGTGTCCGTGGCCCTTCTCTTCCTAGTTCCGTTCGTTGTTCTGTATAAGTGGCTGATCCTGTAAAAAAATTTGACAGCGTGATTTTTAATTCGTAAATCAAATGCCCAGAGAGGGGAGAAATACGAAGCATATAAGCCATTATACAAATGGGTATGTTCTAAAATCAGGTAAAACACTTACCCGGGAAGACGCAGAATTAATAGGAAAGGAAGCAGGATTAGACACAGCACGTGTAGGAGATGATAACATAGAATATTTGAAACCAGAGTGGATAAAATGCTCTGAATTTGGCGGCGGGTGGTTAATTCATAATAATCCAGTGCACAGACCCTATATTGACGAAAATGCGCCAACACCGCCAATGCTTCTGTTCCTTTCAAGTTCTCCATGTGATTTGGAGGGCCTTCCCACCAAATCAGCCTATACTATTAATCTTAACACTCTAAAGCCGACGAAAAATAGTCCAATTCAAAAAGAGATACCGGAATATATTCTGTCAAAATACCGTTAAGTATCAGTTCTAAAACGCCTCCGCCGTAGAGAACTCCATCGTATCCGCCGCCTTCCCCACCTTCGCCTTCGCATACGTGGACACCCGCTTCTCAAAGAAGTTGTCCTTGTTCTCCAGACTAATACGCTCCATGAAATCAAAGGGATTTGTCGCCCCGTAAATCTTCGGGTAGCCGAGTTGCAGAGACAGCCGGTCCGCCACGAACTCAATATAGGTCTTCATCAGTTCCGCATTCATTCCAATCAGCTCGCACGGGAGCGCCTTCGTGATGAAATGCTTCTCTATTTTTACGGCTTCACGAAGAATCTTGTGGACCTTCGCCTTCGGCAGACGATTCACTAGTTTCGAATACAGCAGACAAGCAAAGTCCGTGTGTAGCCCCTCGTCCCGCGCAATGAACTCGTTGGACAGAGTCAGACCCGGCATAATGCCCCGCTGCTTCAGCCAGAAAATCGCACAGAAGGCGCCGCTAAAGAAGATGCCCTCCACCGCCGCAAAGCCGAGCAGACGAGTCGCAAAGTTCGCCTCAGGACTATCGATCCACTCCATCGCCCACTTCGCCTTCTTCTCCACGGACGGAATCGTCTTGGTCGCACGCAGCATATCGGATTTCTCTTGGGGGTCCTTGATATACGTGTCAATGAGGAGAGAATATGTCTCAGCGTGAACGGCCTCCAGCAGATTCTGGCACGCGTAGAAATGGCGCACCTCGGGCCACTGTACTTCACGGCTGAAACGAGTGGACAGATTCTCCATCACAATCCCATCCGAGCCGGCGAAGAAGCCGAGAATGTGCTTGATGAAATGGCGCTCGTTCTCACTCAACTTCTCCCAGTCCTTCATGTCCTTCGCCAGGTCAATCTCTTCCGGTGTCCAGAAGACTGCCATGTGCTGCTTATACTTTGTCCAGATGTCGGGGTGCCGAATGGGGAAAATCACATGGCGGTCCTCGTTCTCATCTAAGAGGGGCTCCTTCGCTTCTACGTCGGCAATAGGCTCAGCGGCGGCGGCCAAAGCCAGAGGCGGCGGTGCAGCCACCTCCTCCGCCAAAGAGTTCTTCCGGGATGTCGTCTTTATGACACTCTTTCCACCAAGAACGGGAGACTTTTTCGTAGTGATATCTGCAGAGGATGACATTCGGGATACTGTTTGGTTAGAAAGAAACCGGCCGGTACAATTTTTATTTGCCGCCAAGTTTTTATACGAATATAAAAATATGCAGACTTGTATATGGCATTGGTGGAATATCTAGAGGAACGGGGATTCTTTGCAAATACAATTGAGGGATTCAGCCAACAGATTCCGAAACAGGTGTACGACCTGACGATGTTGATAGACAATTCCAATATAAAAACGGCGATGGAAATCGGATTCAACGCCGGCCACTCTGCCGAGATATTTCTAGATACGAATCCGCTGCTAGAGCTCACGAGTTTTGATTTGGGCGCACACGACTACTGTGCCGTTGCCAAAACATACATAGATAAGACCTATCCTTCTAGGCACACGCTTATTTTAGGCGATAGTACTCAGAGCATTCCGGCGCATAACCAGAGAAAGTACGACCTTATCTTTATTGATGGGGGCCACGAGTACGAGATTGCAAAGGCTGACCTATGGAACTGTCAGCGCTTCGCCCATGAAAACACGCTTGTTCTTATGGATGACACGATGTTCTCCAATAATGAGGGTTGGACGGCCTCTTTCAACGTCGGACCCACCAAGGCGTGGTTAGAGGGCATTGAACAGGGTCTTATTGTAGAAATGGCGCATCATGATTATACGCCAGGTAGAGGGATGGCTTGGGGCAGTTATAAAGTTCTATCGCCACAGTAGAAACAGAATGCAGATTTTCATCAAGACGCTGACCGGCAAGACGATTACGCTGGACGCAGAGTCATCCGATACGATTGAGGGAATCAAGGCGAAGATCCAGGACAAGGAGGGAATCCCCCCGGACCAGCAGCGTCTCATTTTTGCGGGAAAACAGTTGGAGGATGGACGCACACTCGCCGACTATAATATCCAGAAGGAGTCCACGCTACATTTGGTACTTTAAACGGCGGGTCCTTCTCTGTGTATGTATCATATAGCGTATCTATTATATACGCTATATGATACATAAAAATGTCTCAACATAGTAGTATGGGACAAACACGTAAACTTAGAGGTGGAGTCACTCTAAGCCAAATGAATAAGGCCACTCTAAGAAGAAGGGCGCGGATACGATCGGGAAAATTAAAGCCGTCGTTATTATCATATTCGTCTAAAGGTACTCGTTATGCTTTACAGAGGCCTCGTGCGAAGATTTCCGCAAAAGGTATTATTGAATATGTAGATGCAGAACAACTAAGGAACGAGGATAGAAAAATACGTAAGTATGAACGGGAACTGAGACGCGCTAAGAAACTATTAGAGGAGGAGGCCTCCTCTAATTACGAACCGTATGTCAAAGAAAATTAAAAATCCTTCCT
>Ga0114968_10002395_pt1 | contig 14327 bp, 14 predicted proteins | sample M_130807_EF_Meta_FD_87020 | JGI IMG/M metagenome (GOLD analysis project Ga0114968, IMG submission 87020) | Freshwater microbial communities from Lake Montjoie, Canada to study carbon cycling - M_130807_EF_MetaG | ecosystem: Environmental > Aquatic > Freshwater > Lake | place: Lake Montjoie... | reverse complement strand
CTCCTGCCGATTGACTGACACGAAACAACCGTTACCATTCCGTCCAGCATTCAGATCCCCACCGCCTCTCAGGTGGGACGCAACCGAGCACGCCGCGTGGCGCGCCACGGTGCGGAGGAACCCCCGCCGTCCGGCATCGGACAGCGCTCTTCAGCGGACTGCGTCCCTCACCGGACGCCTTCCCGCGGAAGACACGGGGCATGCGGCGCTCACGCGCAAAACCTGGCCTTTTCAGGCTGGACGCTGCCTTTCGTGTCTTCTGCCGCCGGCGGGGTGACCTCGATCGCATTCTCGCGTTCGAAAGGTGCATGCACATGAGTCGATATTCCGGCTGTCATTGGATGGCTCGCCGCTCGCCCCAGCCGCCGTCGCCACTCGCGGTGCTCGAGGCAGCCGTGGCGGCCTACTCCCGTTTCCACCCGCGGCCAACGGCGGCAAGCCAGGCCCAGGAGCGTCGGCAGCGCCGTGAGGCTGCTGATCCGGCCGCCTCCCCCAAGCGCCTGGCGGTCCTGATGGAGCACTGCGCCGACCAGGTGCTGGCGAACCCGGCGTGGCAGCTCGCGTGCGTGGCGGAACCCGGGTTGCTCGCATCGCTCACCGATGGCCAGCTTGCCGGTGCATGCACGAGCGCCCAGGCCGATGAGGGCTTCCTGGCGGCAGTCGGGCATCTGTATGCCGGCAACCGTGGTGCCGGCAGGGAGGTGGGCTGGTTGCTTGCCTCGCATGCCGACACTCCGCGCTCGACGTTCGAGAACCTCATTTCCAACTGGAAGCAGGAACGGATCGGCACCCCGGTGCAGGAGGTTGCCCTGCAGCGCCTGCGCGACCCGCAGAGCACGCTCCGCGGCTGGCGTGATGCCGTGCCCCTGGCAATTCGCTGTGAACGAAGCCTCAACACCCCGAGGACCATGGGCCAGCAGTGGTCGCTGCTCTGCGGCCTGCTCACGGCGGGGCACGTGCCGGCAGATGCGCCGCTTCTTGATGTCATCGTCATGCACTGCCGCAGTGACGTTCGTGAGCGGCTCATGGAGTACCTGCCGCCCGATTGCCCGCACGCCCGCGCGCTGCGCGAGTTCGGCGCGTACGTGAAGGTGGGCATCCACTACCGGATGCGCACCATCGACTACACGATGCGGGCGGTCATCCGCCGCTGGGAGGGCGTCGGTGCGCTCGGCCGCGCGCCCGATCGATGCGCACGGACGGTGTTCACCACGAACCGGCTCGAAGATCCGTGGGCATCGTGGTGCGGTGCCCAGGTGCAGCGCTGGACCGAGCGCAGCGCCGAACTCGCCGCCGAGTATCGCAGTCGTTCGCGCGTGGCGTGGGAGCTGGCGACCGACGGGCCAGCGGCCTTCCGCGCGTTGGAGTCCAGGGTGCGGAAGGCCGATGCCGCGGGGCGTGGCCTCGAGGTGAACCACCTGGCGGTGCTCTCGAGCGACCGGTGCTCCGTCGAGTCGCTGACGATCGCCGCGCGGGCGCAGTCGTGGTTCGTGCGCCTCTGCGTGGCGGCCAACCGCGTTGCGGATACGGCCGTGCTGCAGCCGCTCGCCAAGGATCCGCATTGGATCGTGCGCGGTGCGGCGTTGGAGTCGCTGGCCGCGCGTGCGGCGATCGAGGTGAAGCCATGAGCAGCGCGTTGATCGCCGCACCTCGGCCGTTCACTCCCGGCGCGCCCGCCGCTGTCGGCATTGACCCAGGCAACTTCCTGGCCGATCGCCTCACCGTGGCGCAGGCCCGCGCCCTGTCCGCGGATCCGGCAACCAGCATCCCGATGCTCGCGTCGTTGGCAGTGCGGGAGCCGATCCGCGTCCTTGCGAACCCTGCGTGGGAGCTTGCCATGGTGGCGCAGCCGACCCTCCTCGCCAACGTTTCCGACGAGGCACTGTCGGCCCTGGCCAGCTGCGCGAAGGCGGACGCGGAGTTCCTTCGCAGTGCCGCCCGGTCCTGCGCGCTTCGGCCAGCGGCCACGAAACGCACCATCTGGGCGCTCGCCTCGCGTACCGACGCGCCTGCGGAAGTGCTGCAGCTTCTGGCGTCGTTGGCGGATCCGAAGCACACCTCCTCCGACGGCCGCGAGATCGCGCGGCTCCGTGCTTGGCAGGACGGTGCCCGGCTCCTCGGCTGGCGCGCCGCGGTGGAGGTCACGGGAATCACCTACCTGCAGGCCAGGAAACTGCCGAACTCGATACCGACGGTGTACGAACCGGAAGCAATCTCGACGCTCCTGCACGATTTCCCAGCGCTCGTCGACAGTCCCATCGTTCGCCTGATCGCCATGCTCGGGCAGCGCGAGATGCGGATGCGCATCCTGCACGCGGCTGCGCCGACGAATGCCGCAGTGCTCGAGATGCTCTCCATCAGCGACACCATCGGAAAGGGCGTCCGCGTCGATGACCAGAGCGTGTGGGTGATGTTCCACAGCCAGGTCGGCGGCCACGGGTTGCGCAACACCACTCCGCAGCGTGCAGGTGCCGGCGGCATGAACGTCGCGATGGGTCGCAGCTTCCAGCGGAAAAACGCCGGTCGGCTTGCCTTGCGCTGGGCATGCGGTGAGCGAATCGATGCAGACGGCAAGAATTGGGGCCCGAAACTCCGAGAAGGCTCCATTCCCATTGAGGATGCCATCCACGCAGCCCGGCACGCGCCCGAGCATTCGAGCGTGCACATGCTGCTCCTGGCGCACCCCCGCTGCCCGCGCCGATTGCTGCAGCGGCGGGTACAGAGCCCGAACTGGATCTCGCGCCTGGCGACCGCGCTCAACCCCGCGGTGGGAGAGACGTTCCGCGGTCGCCTCCGCTCGGACCTGCATTGGATCGTGCGCGCGGCGGCGTATGGGGTCAACGCGTAGGGCGGGGTGTGGCGGGTGCAGCCGTGACCCTCGCGCCAACTTCAACATCCACCCCCATCCCCACCAACCTCCGCGCCACCTCCGCCGCCGCCCGCGCATCCGCCTCCGCCCGGTGCGTCTCACGGAACGGGATCCCCAGCACCTCGCACACCGTCGGCAGCTTGTGGTTTCGCGGCGCGAATTCGCGCAGGCCGCGGCGTGCCATGCGCACCGTGCACTCGAACTCCACCTGCATGCGGTCGCCGAGCGCGCGCGTCAGCTGGCTGCGCTCGAACGATGCGTTGTGCGCAAAGACGCGGCGCGGGCGCCCGGTCTTCGCGTCCTGGTACTCGAGCTCGGTGAGGAACCGGTCCCACACTGCGTGGATGGCCGGCTTGCCGCGCACCTCGCGGGGGTGGATGCCGTGCACGCGCATGGCGAACGGGTCCCAGTCGACGTCGCCTGGGTCCACCAGGCTGGTGACCACGAAGAGCTCCGCGCCGGTCTCCAGGTCGAGTCCCACCGCGCTGAATTCGCAGATGGCCCCGTGGAGGTTCGCGGTCTCGATGTCGACGCCGATGATGATCATGGGGAAGGGCGGAAGACCGCGGGGGCGTGACGATACCGCGGTGAGCTGATGCAATCGGTGCGGTGGTTCGCGAGTGTGGTGACCGCGCACCGGCCCCTTCCCATCCGTCACCGCTCGGCCACGATCTCCATCACCGTCGGCGCCACCAGGAACGCCCCGGGCTGCGTGGCCGCGGCCTCGATCTCCGCAAGAAGCTCCTCCTCCCACTGCCGCGTGGCCAGCCCCAGCGCCACCAGCCGCGGCGCGTACGTGCGGATGAACCCTGCCGGCCAGTGCCAGAGCGGGTCGGCGGGTCGCGCCACGCGCGCGATCGGGCGCAGGGCGGTGACCTTCATGCCGGCCTCGGCCATGAGCGTGGGCAGGCGGCCGGCGATGTTGGCGTTGCCGCCGCCTTCCGCGAAGCTTTTCATCGCATGCTGCACGAACTCCCGCACGCGCGGCCCGTGCGGATGCAGTGCGTAGGTCTCGTAGTGGATGTACTCGTGGAACACCGCGCGGCCGCCCGGGGCCAGCGCATCGCGCACCGCATGCACCAGCATGGCGGGGTCGCGCACGAACATGGCCACCCAGCGACACCAGACGGCGTCGAACTGGCCGTGCATGTCCGCGGGGAGCGGGGCGTGCATGAGGTCGAAGGTGCGGACGTCGGTGTCCGGCCGGCCGTGCGCCGCCGCGCGTTCCTTCGCCTGGCGCACGAACTCCGGCGAGATCTCGAGGCCCGCCACGTGGCCATGCTCGCCCACCTCGGCAAGGAGCGCGTCGATGGCAAGCCCCGGCCCGCAGCCCACGTCCAGGACGCGCGAACCACGCGTGATCCCCGCCGCGCGCCACGCGTGCCGCACCTCGTCGATCCACAGCGCATGCTGGCGCGCGAGGCGGTCGCGCTCCTCGTCATGGGTGCCGAGGACGTATTCGTGCGCAGGTCGGGAGCGGGGGGTGGACATGGGGTGGAGGGATCATATGATACCTTTTGTGCGGCTCTTTCTCCTGGAACACGTGCCATTTCCGCCGGCGCGCCGACACTCGGCCCCCACATGCCGAGCGACGATCCATGGGTTCGTTCCTACGACCTCCTCGCGGACGGTCCGACGCCGAAGTGGTGGGTTGCTGATCCATCCATGGGCGCGCGTTGGCATCCCACGAACACCCAGAACCCCCGCCACAGCCGCGCGCCGTACTTCACCGGGCCAGAAGCCGTGCAGTTCGTCCGACGGGGCATCAGCGAGTTGCTGCGGTATCGACGGCGGCATGCTCGCGGGTGTCCGCCCGGCATCGAAGCACGCGAGGAGACGTGGAACCGCGATCCGTCCCGCCCGGTGTTCGTCCTGGTTGTTTCTGGACGATTTGGAACCCCAGCTGTCTACGTCAAGTGGATCCTCCCGCTGCCGAGCACACCAGGCGGCCCGTTGATCTTCATCAGTTTCCACGCGAGCACAAAGACCCATGAACGACCACACTGAGATTCGTTGCTTCGCATGCGGCACTTCGGGGATGAAATGGTCCCGCAAGCGCATCGATGTTCCGTACTTGGATCGTGCCGGAGCAGAGCGCACGGCAACGGCCGTCGTGCGCGTAGCCACGTGCGGTGCGTGCGGTTTTGCGATACGGCCCGCGGACTCGCTCCTTGCGGAGCATGCCGCGGTCTGTCGCCACAGCGGCCTCCTTGCCCCCGAGGACATCGTGGCCGCGCGCAATCGCCTGGGGCTGACGCAGCAGGAGCTGGCCGCGCGCTCCGGGTGCGGCATTGCGAGCATCAAGCGCTGGGAATCAAGCCGAAAGTTCCAAAACGTCTCGAGCGACCGGGCGCTGCGCGCGGTGCTGGAGCTCGATGCCGGCGCCGACACCGGCACCGGCCGCGGGGAAAAAGCCGCGAAGCCGCGGGGCGGGGCACGCAAGCGCAAGGCTGGGTGATCGCGTGGTCGTTGGGTCGATGCGCTGCCTGCGCCATCCGTCCGGCGCCATCAATCCGGTGCCGCGCTCCGCGCCCATTCCCGCCCCCCATCTGAACATTCACCGCGTACCCTCCGCGCATGCCAACGCGTCGCCGCTTCCTCCTCGCTGCCGCCGGTCTCGCACTCACGCCCGCCCTCGCTCGTTGCGTTGCCGACAAGCAGGGCCCCGCCGTCCTCAAGGAGGCCGGCCCGCGCCGCCGCGATCGCCTGCGACTGGCGTGCATCGGCACCGCCAACCGCGGCTGGGAGAACATCGAGGCCCTCCGCGGCGAGCAGATCGTGGCGCTCTGCGACGTGGACTGGGACTACCTGAAGAAGGCCGGCTTCAAGTTCGTGGATGCCAAGCGCCACACCGACTGGAACGAGGTGGTGGAAGCGCGGCGCGCACTGGACCTGGACGGCATCGTGGTGTCCACGCCCGACCACTCGCACTTTCCCATTGCCGCGGCTGCATTGCGCTGCGGGCTTCCCGTCTACTGCGAGAAGCCGCTCGCGCACACGCTGGGCGAGGCGCGCGAACTCCGGATGATGGCGCGCGAGTCCGGGTTGTCCACGCAGCTTGGCACGCAGATCCACGCATCGAGCACCTACCGCCAGGTGGTGGAAGCCGTGCGCGCGGGCGCCGTCGGGCGCATCACCGCGGTCGACTGCTGGCAGACCAAGAGCTGGGGCGGCGGCAAGCTGACGCCCGGGGCCAAGGCGCCCGCGAACCTCAACTGGAACCTCTGGCTCTGCAAGAAGCCGAGCGTGCCGTACATCGAGGGCATCCACCCCGCCAACTGGCGCCGCTACTGGGCGTACGGCTCGGGCACGCTTGGTGACATGGGCTGCCACATCATGGACCTCCCGGTGTGGGCGCTCGGACTGGCGCCGACCGCGGACATGCCGGGCTCCGGCTCCAAGCCGCTCAACATCGAGGTCCGCACCGAGGGTCCGCCGCTCGATCCCGTGGGCACGCCCGAGTGGCTCGAGGTGACGTGGGCCATCCCCGGCGCTGCCGGCGAAGGCAAGGATCCGCTGGTGCTGCGCTGGTTCGACGGCGGCCGCAAGTCGCCCTTCGTGCAGGAAATCGGCGCCAAGGACAAGCAGGACTACCACGGCCGCTTCAGCGTCTGCTTCCAGGGCACCGAGGGCGCCATCCTGGCCAACTACGACGAGATGCTCGTGTGGCCGCCCGCGCGCGCATGCGAGTGGTACGGCCGCACCATGGACGAGGCGATGGGGATTACCGCGCCCAGTGGCCAGCCCGGCGGCCAGCCCGCGGCGCAGCGGCCCGTGCTGACGCCGATGCCGTCGAGCCCGGCCGCGCTCAAGGTCACGCCGCTCGACCCCAGCCTCGGCCACCACGCCGAATGGGTGCAGGCCGTGAAGGACCGCACGCCGGAATCGCCGCTCTGCAACTTCGAGTACTCCGGCCGCCTCACCGAGCTGGTGCTCTCCGGCATGGAGGCCTTCCGCGCCGGGCGCCCGTCGAAGGTGACGATCGCGTAACGAAATTGGTCCCGCGGCCAGGTGTGATGCGTGATGTTCGTGCCGGTGCGGGGTGGCGGTGGCCTTGAATTGCATGTGCCATCCGGCCTTTGCCCGGCGCCCGGCGGTGGCCTCGGGCTATCGTGCCCTCGTGGCCACCCCTCTCCAACCGCAGCTCATCAAGGAACTCGACGCCGCACTCGCGAAGCTCGAGTCCACCGACCCCGCCGCCGCCGGTCCGCACTGGGGCGCGATGCACAAGCTGCTCCTCAAGGCAAAGGTGGACCCGCAGGCCCTGATGCGAATCGTCGGCGCGCGTGATGTGGCCGAACTCAAGCGTGCCGTGGCACGCGCCAAGGGCGAGGAAGTGCCGGAAGCCGCAGCGGGCGAGGGCACCGGCAGCGGATCTGCTTCAACCGATGCCGCCGCATCCGCGTCCGGCGCTGCTCACGCCCCCGACATCGAACTCCCCGTCCTCCAGGACGCGCTCCGCATGTTCCGCAAGCGCCTCAAGCTCATGCAGCTCGACGCCGACAGCAAGATCGGCCACGGCCCCATGAGCGGCACGGGCCAGCATCGCATCCAGAGCATGGTGCCCCCGCGCGATTTCCCGATCGCCGTCTGGGAAGCGCTCGCCCGCATGGGCAAGCTGCGCCGCGAGGGCGACGGGTTCTATTCACTCATCGAGCAGACCGGCGCGCACTGGTAGGGACGGGTGTCAGGGGGGTGCCCCGGACACAGTTCACGCGCGACGCTTCGCCACCAACACCTCGACCAGCGGCGCGAATCCGTCGTCGTACGTGCTCGGCTCCAGCCGTGCGTCGAAGCCGAGTGCGCGGAACTCATGCATGGCAGCTTCCAGGTACGGGTGGTGCCGCGGCGGCAGGTGCATGGCATGCGTGGGCGTCATCCGGACCTCGCGGCGCGCCACGCGGGTGAGCTCGCGGATGGATTTCAGGTGGAATCCCAGGTCGAATTCGGCGTGGTCGAGCATGCCGCCGTCCTGCACGCTCGCGTAGCAGAAGAGGAAGTGGCTGGAAAGCACCAGGTCGTAGGAGCGGTCCGCGAAGGGCAGGGCGGGAAGCGCCGCATGCACGTAGCGCGTGGCGCCGTGGGTGCGGTAGTCCGCCACGAATGCGTCGAGTGCATCGAACTTGTCCTGCCGGAACTTCGCCGGATCGCGGAACGTGAACGGATTGGTGGCCCGCGCCAGCGCGTCGAAGGTGGCCTCGATGTTCGCCTTGGCCCGCGCGCGGAGCTCGTCTGCACCGCCGCCGAAGACCGGATCGCACCCGGTCACCTGCAGGCCGCGTGCGTTGGCAACGGCCACGAAGGAATCGGGTCCGCTCGGGCAATCCAGGACCTGCAGACCACGCAACGCCGCTTCGTGCAGCGCGAACATCTGCATGTACTCGTCAAACGTGCGCCCGAAGAACGACACCATCGGGATGGCAAACGGCACGCTCACGCACGCACCAGCCCCGGCGCCGCCCACTCGCCTCCCAGCACGGCCTTCGTGTCCGCGCCCATCCACGTGCCCAGGAGCTCCTGGTAGACGCCGCGGAAGTCGGTGGTGAACTTGAGGTCGCCGCCGTCGAGGTCGGTGAGGCTCGGGTACGTGCCCTGCAGGCCGGGATTCACGCGCGGGCCGATCAGGAACATCGGTCCCGCGGTGCCGTGGTCCGTGCCGTTGCTTGCGTTCTGCCGCACGCGGCGGCCGAACTCGCTGAAGCACATGGTGACCACGCGGCCGTCGTTCCCTTGCTGCTGGAGGTCCTTCTGGAACGCAAGCAGCGCATCGCCGAGCTGGCGCATCAGGTTGCCGTGCCCGCCGGGCTGGTTGGCGTGCGTGTCGAAGCCGCCCATGCTCACGTAGTAGACGCGCGTCTTCATGCCGTCGCGGATCATGGCGGCCACGGTCTGCAGCTGCTTGGAGAGCTGGCTGCCGGGGTAGGTCACGAGCGGCTTCTTGGCAACGGCCGCGCGGATGCGGTCGCTCGTCACCTGCGCATCGAGCGCGGTGCGCATCAGGAAGCTCTCCTGCGAGCCGGGCTCCACGCCGGGCAGGCTGCCCGCGCGCACCAGCTGCTGGTACTCCTTGTCCATCGCGCCGTTCTTGTCGGCGCCCAGCCAGCGGAAGAGGTCGGCGCTCTCGAACGCAATGGGGGCGCTCTTGGCGCCGGTCATCGCGAGCGGCGCGGTGCGACCCACGGCAATCGCCATGTCCGCCGCGGGATTGCCGTTGCACGCGGCATCCACGTAGCGACCGAGCCAGCCGGTGCCCTTGCCCTCGGGGCGGCCGCTCTGCCAGATGTCCATGCTTGCGAAGTGGCTGCGATTCGGATTCGGATACCCGACACCCGCCACCACGCACAGGCTGCCGGCGTCGTGCAGTTCCTTCAGCCCGGTGAGGTTCGGGTGCAGGCCGATGCCCTTCGCCTGGTCGAGCTCGAGCGCCGCGCCGCCGTTTTTCGGCTTGCCGGGTTCGCCGAGGCCGATGCCGGGGCGCGCGTTGTGGTACTCGGCCTCGCCGTAGGGAATGACCGTGTTGAGTCCGTCGTTGCCGCCGGAAAGCTGCACCACCACCAGGATGCGCTCGTCGGGCACGCCCGGCTGGCTGCCGGCGGCGCTGCCTTCCGGCAGCAGCATGCCCATCGCGCTTTCCTGCAGGAAGTGCGGCAGCGTGGCCGCGAACGACGCAAGCAGCGCGCCTTGGCGGATGAAGACGCGACGGCTGTAGGCGGTGGTCGGGTTCATGCCAGTTGGTACTCCGGGAGCGCCGTCACCAGGGCAAGCGCCGCCACGTTGCGGCTGTGCTCGCTGGCCTGCGCCTGCTGCTTCAGGAATGCTACGAGCGCCGCGCGGCGTTCGGGGTGCGGCGTTGCCGCGAGGCTCATGGAAAGGAGCCGGTCAGCCACGGCCTCGGGCGTCGATGCGCCGGCAAGGAGCGGGGCGGGGTCGAAGCGCACCTCGTCCAGTTCCCAGTCGTAGACCTCCGGCCGCTTGCCGGTGAGGAGGTAGACGGCCACGTTCTGGCGCACGAAGAGCGTGCTGGTGTTGATCCAGGTATGGCCGCCGTCCCAGCCCTTGACGTTGGGCGGCTGGAAGAGGTCCTGGCCCATGAGGTCGCACGCACCGGCCAGCGCGCTCAGTTGCCGCGTCGGCGTATTGAACTGCCGGATGGTCTGCACCACGGCCTGCACCGGGCTCTTGATGGTGGCCGCGCGGTTGGACGCATGGTGAAAGTGCGCGCTGCGGAAGAGCTTCGCCAGCACCGGCTTGATCTCGTAGTTGCCTGCGCGGAGCTCGGCGGCCATGGCGCGCACCACGGCGTCACGCGCCTCGCGTTGCGCGGGCGTGAGATCGTTGTCCGGCGTGTCATTCACCAGGAAGCGGTGCAGCTTGCCGCAGATGAATTCGCTGCATGCAGGATTGGCCAAGGCCAGGCGCGCGAACTCGTCGCCGGTCCAGTTGCCTTCCTTGCCGAAGATGGTCTTCGGGCCGGCGTCGTGGTTTCCCTCGCGGTAGACGAAGTCGTCGTCCTCGAAGGTGTAGCCCGTGAGCGCACGGGCGCCGGCCTTGATGTCCGCCTCGGTGTAGCCGTGGCCTTCGCCCAGGATGAAGAGCTCGAGCAGTTCGCGCGCAAGGTTCTCGTTGGGTCGGCCCTTGCGGCTCTGGTCGTTGTTCAGGTACTTGATCATCGCGGGGTCGCGGATCACCTGGAGGACCAGCATGCCGAAGTTCCCCGTGGCATGCGTGCGGAACAACTGGTTCTGCTGGAACATGTGCCAGCTGTCCTCGATGGCCCGCGCACCCGTGGCGAAGTGCCCGTGCCAGAAGAGCGTCATCTTCTCCTCGAGCGGACGCGCGGATTCGATCATCCGCGCGATCCACCACTTCTTGAGTTCCACCAGCTGCTGGCGGTCCCGTGCCTTCGCCTGGTTCTCCTTGCGCTCGAGGCGCTCGACCGTCGCTTCCTCGCGGCTGCGGCGCGCGGCGGTGAGCTCGTCGCGTTCCTCGCGCGTGAGCGGGGGCATCAGCGCGCGGTCGAAGTCGTCGGGGCTGACGTCCTTGTTCGGCTGGGTCTCGTAGTTGACGAGGAGGTCCACCGCGCGGTCGAGCCCCATGGCGGCAAGCGCGTCGGCCTGCGCCGGCGTGCCGCCGAAGCCCGCGCGGTTCAGGAGGTGGCGCGCCGCCGCTGCGTCGAACGATGCGGAGGCCAGCGGTTGAAGGTCGGCGGGGATGGATCCGGGGGCGGGCATGGTGGGACCTGTGGGTCAACGTAGCCCGCGCCTGCCTATTTCGCCAACAGGCGGCGCGCGACGAGCGCCAGCAGCACCGGCGCCGGCATCAGGTACGTCATGAAGTCGTACGCCCCAAGCAGGTAGCAGGGCAGCCCGAGCAGGAGGATCCCGACGGTCACCCTCCGGGACACCCCGGCAGGCTCCAGGAGGAACAGCACCGGGAAGAGCAGCCCATAGGCCCCCAGGAACGTCAGGTAGATGGGCTCGCCCTTCAGGAGGTACGGGAGCTCCGTCATGGCATGGAACGGCGGATCGCCGGGGTAGGCCTTCGGCCCCAGCGTGAAGAGGAAGGCAGGGGTGGCCAGGAGCACCGCCAGCGCCGTCAGTCCGCCAACCACCGACGCGGGAACCCGGATGCCGGCGGGGGCGGTGATCAGTTCGCGCAGGTGCACGGCAACGGTGAAGAGGAGCTGGACGCCCCAGAGCACCAGCAGCGCTGGCCCGATGCGCGGCAGCCCGGTCGACGGGTCGTAGAAGCTGGCCACCAACAGCAGCATGGCCGCGAACGTCAGCCCGAACGTGGCAAACGCAATGCGCGGGTCCGGCGCCTCTTGCGCGGCGCGATGGAACGTGAGGTCGAGGTACGGCGTCAGCACGAAGCCCGCGCAGATCGTGGGGAACGCAAACGCCAGCGGGAGCGTCTCGAGGCTCGGCACCACGGGGCCGCGGCCGACGGCATCGGGGCCTGCGAGCAGCGGGTCCACGCCGCCGGGCAGGAGCACCACCAGCCCGCTCAGGAGCGTGACCACCGTGCCGGCCGTCCGCCAGAACGGGTTTCCGCGCAGCGCAAGGAACAGCCCGCCAACGAGGAGCGCGATCGGCGCACCGGTGGCCGCCACCGTCCAGAGGGCGGGCGCCACGCCGTTGGCGGCAACATCATTGGCCGACGACGCCTCGTGCCCCATGGAATGCACCTGTGCCAGCCATCCCGCGGCCCATCCCGCGAAGTAGCACTGGTACGCCACCGTGACGGCGCTGAAGAGCGCGCACATCCAACCGAGCTTCGCCGCCAGCGCGCGCGAGCGCTGGCCGTCGAGCACGAACCCGAACGCAGCGCACCCGAGCACGTTCGGGATCAGGAATGCCCAGAACCCCGGCCACCCCCAAAGGCGCAGCAGGATGAACGGCATGTACATGCCGATGCACCACGTCCAGCTCGACGTGCAGAACAGGCCCCATTGGATGCTTTCGACGGTGCGTCGCACGCACGGAGTGTAAATAGGTGCCAGGAACGCCTGTCCCTCTTTTCCGGAATCCGAAGAAGTGCGTGCCCGACCGGGTGCCCGGAAAAGAGGGACAGGCGTTCCTGGCACCTATTTCTTGCGGCGTTCGAGCTTGGCCTTGATCATCGCCTTCGGCGTGCAGTGGAAGGTGATGTCGCACTTGCCCACCAGGGGGGCCTTGATGCCCGGCTTGTGGACGTGCTGGCGAATCTCCATCTCGAGCGGGATGTTGAACTCGCCGCCGGCGCGGATCTTCTCCTCCACGTCGGCCGCGTTCATCACCTCGTACATGGCCGGGCCGTAGCAGGGGCGCAGGAAGCGGTAGCGCATCTCCTTGCAGACCACGATGTAATCGCTGCCGCAGCGGCCGAAGAGGTACAGGCCACCGGCCACCTCGCTGTTGCCCAGGAGCGCCGCGCCCGCCATGGCGTTGTACCAATTGCGGTTGAAGCGCCGGAACGGGAGCACCGCCACGAACTGCTGCTGGTCCACCCGCTTCATGGTCAGCCCGGACCGGAAGGCATACGGCAGCCAGATGTAGCTGAACGCCTTCTGGAGCAGGTTGCTCTTCATGCTGGTGCGGCTGAGCCACGCCTCCACCTTCTCGAAGAAGGTCGGCGGTGGGAACGCCGTGCGCGCGGAATTGCCATCCGGTGCGACGCGGTCGTTGATGGGAGTGTGCTCGGCGTTCGCGGACGACATGCGGGGGTCGCGCATTCTATCCAGTGCCGCTTCCCGGCACGCCGTGCGCGATGGCCGGGAATCGTGTGGAATCCACCCCATGAGCCGCATTGCCGCCTGTTCCTGGAGCCTCCGTACCGAATCGCCCGACGCACTCGCCGACGCACTGACGCGCTGCGGCATCAACGCGGTGCAGCTGGCGCTGGTGCCGTGCATCGAGCAGCCCGCCGTCTGGGGCACCGCCATCGAGCGCCTGCGCGCGCGCGGCATCACCGTGGTGAGCGGCATGCTGGCCACCGTGGGCGAGGACTACTCCACGCTGCAGACCATCGAGCGCACCGGCGGCGTCCGCCCCGCGGCCACGTGGCCGCAGAACGAATCGCTCGCGCGCGCCACCGCGGCCCTCGCCGGCGATCATGGCGTTCCGCTCGTCACGCTGCACGCGGGCTTCCTGCCGCACGATCGTCACGATGCCGAACGCGCCGCCATGATCACGCGCCTGCGCACCGTGGCCGACATCTTCGCCGCGCGCGGCGTGCGCATCGCATTCGAGACGGGCCAGGAGAGCGCGGACACGCTGCTCGGCGCGCTCGCCGACATCGCGCACCCGAACGTGGGCGTCAACTTCGACCCCGCCAACATGATCCTCTACGGCATGGGCGACCCCGTGGCCGCCATCGGCAAGCTGGCCGCCCACGTGTGGCAGGTGCACGTGAAGGACGCGGTCCCCACCGAGGTGCCCGGCACCTGGGGCCGCGAGGTGGTGGCCGGAACGGGCGCGGTCGACTGGGTGGCGTTCTTCGCCGCGGTCCGGGCGCTTCCGCGGCACGTGGACCTGGTCATCGAACGCGAGGCCGGTCCCACGCGCGAGGCCGACATCCAGGTTGCCGCCGCGCTGATCCGCGCGGGCACCAACGCCTGAGCCGCGGCGCGCACCGGTACCCGCGTCCGAAACAACACCGCGGATCACACCCGCTCGCCTACGATTCACCACCATGCCCACCTACGCCTACGCAATCGTCAAGCCCGACGGCACCGACGGCGAGGTCTTCGAGGTCTTCCAGAAGCTGAGCGATCCCACGCTCACGCATCACCCCGAGACCGGCGAGCCGGTACGCAAGCTCATCGTCGCCCCGCAGGTGCAGACGCAGAGCGACACCCAGCGGTTCTCCAAGAGCAACCTGGAGCGCCTCGGCTTCACGCGCTTCGAGCGCAAGGGCAGCGGCTACTTCGAGAAGACCGCGGGCAAGGACGGCCCGGACGCCATCTCGGCGGATTGAG
>Ga0114968_10002393_pt1 | contig 14344 bp, 14 predicted proteins | sample M_130807_EF_Meta_FD_87020 | JGI IMG/M metagenome (GOLD analysis project Ga0114968, IMG submission 87020) | Freshwater microbial communities from Lake Montjoie, Canada to study carbon cycling - M_130807_EF_MetaG | ecosystem: Environmental > Aquatic > Freshwater > Lake | place: Lake Montjoie... | reverse complement strand
ATGAAGCGCCAATTTTCGCTTTCACCATGGGCATATGCTTGTCGATGTAGTAAGCCATGTCGAAACGTGCACTGGTTGTCGGAGGATACATGATGGTCGCTTTGAACATGAGTTTTCCAATATAAATTCACCACGGTGCAGTGATCACCCATTAGCACATGGGAAATGCTATCCGTCTGCGGGGGTTTACCCTTTGGATTCGACGTGCGTGGCGCGGCGGTAACTTGATCAAGGACAATGCTAGGCGGTAGCCACCCACTTCTTGTGCATCCTTGGGAATTTAGATCCAATTAATTAATCCACCGGTTGGATTCCACTCTTGACTCGCCCCTTGACCGGCACCTCCTATGAATCCATTGAACCCTAAGAAATTATTATTGACCAAATGGACGGCGGTTACTCCATTCGCTAAGCAAAAGCATTTTCTTGTTCGCCGAGTGATCAAACCAGAGTTGCCCACCGATCCCGTTGAGTTGGTAGAAATCGAATCTGTATTTTCCAAATCAACTCAGCTGATTCCTTGGCGAGATCTTCAAAACGATGACGTCTGGCGACAGGGCTGGGTCTGATCACGACGTCCAGTGCAGTGTAGTACACGTATATTTGTATGGACCGCGTACACCTCCAAAGCAGTGGCGCGCCAAAGCACGGTTATGGTCATACCAGACCTACCTTGCGGACAGAAAATAGAGTCTGAATCTTTCATATTAGGGAAAGATTAGATGTTTCTGAAGTTGCCTTTTTGTATCCTGACTTCTCCGCCCTCGCCTGCAAAAGCTCGGCACTGAACGGCACCATGAAGTCATAAATTGCGCCCTTACCTTCGATCCAGTCTTGGTACCGTTCAGGTGCCAAGATGGCCACCATACGTTTTTCGTCAGTGGGCTTGTGGAACTGATTCATCAAAGGGTGCGCATCAGCGTTGATAGTGAGCATTGTGAAGCTGTGTAACAAGCCTCCTTTGGGATCCTTCCAACTTGACCACAAACCTGCAATTGCGATTGGGTCCCTATCCACATGCTCTATCCTCATAGCAACTGCACGACCGCTACGCCAGTCCGGTTCATAGAACGCATCAACAGGAATGATGCAACGTTGGTTGCGCCGAAAAGCATCTCTAAAACTTGGCTTTTGAGCGGCGGATTCACTGCGGCAGTTATATGTGCTTTTGGTCATCTTAGTGTCAGTGGCCCAGTGCGGAACCAGTCCGAATAGGCCGTTGACCGCGTGTGCCATGGGCACCGCTTCATCACCCGCGTCCGCGTGGGGAGGCTTGCAGATGAACTCCCCTAGGTAGCCCGGCCACATGTCCAGCTTGCCGTCCTCAGCAGGAGGCTGCACCGCGAAGACCTTTAGGAATTTTTCTCGTTCCTTCAGAGCTTGGTAATGACTGCACACGTTAATTATTTCCTTACAGTATTATACTGTATATATGAACAGTATTCAGTTTTTCGACTCTCCGGTCCTTGCTTCGAGCATGCCATTATCGGTTTCACTGGTTCGCGGCCATGTGCAGGCCGGTTTTCCCTCTCCCGCCGAAGATCTAGGCGCACAGCGCATTGATCTGGCCCAGCTGCTAATTAAACACTCTCAAGCGACCTATTTTCTGCGTGCAAGTGGCCACTCCATGACTGAGGTAGGGATCTTTGACGGAGACATTTTGGTGGTTGACCGGGCCATCAAGCCCCGCAATACCCACATCGTTGTCGCAATCGTAGACGGAGATTTCACCGTCAAAGTGCTAAGCCAGCGTGTTGGGCGCATCAAACTCAAATCTGCCAACCCCACCTACCCTGATATCACTCCAAAGGACGGTCAAACGATTGAGATTTGGGGCGTAGTCACCAGCACCATCAAGCAATTCAACGTGTGACTGGAGACTGCGGTGTACGCACTAGTGGACGGCAACAACTTCTATGTCAGCTGCGAGCGAATCTTTCGGCCAAGTCTAAACGGGATTCCAGCGGTAGTACTCAGCAACAACGACGGCTGTGCAATAGCCCGATCCAACGAGGCAAAGGCATTAGGTATCAAGATGGGAGCTCCGTGGTTTCAGATCAAGCATCTAGCCGAGTCTGAAGGTTTGGTGGCTCTCTCGGCCAATTTTGCCCTTTATGGTGATATCAGCGACAGAATGATGAGCCTGGCGGCCGGATTAGGGCCATCGCAGGAGATTTACTCAATTGACGAGTCTTTCATCGGGCTCGAGGGCGTTCGAGGCGACTTAGTGGAGCGCAGTCATAAGATCCGGTCACGTATCCTGCAATGGACAGGAATCCCTTGTGGCATCGGAATCGGGAGAACCAAGACACTTGCCAAACTAGCCAATCATATTGCCAAGACGGCTGATCGCAAGCCAGGGGTATATCCAGCGCATTTAGCCCAAGTTTGTAATCTAGAGGTGCTCTCGGCCATTGAAAGACAGCGAGCATTTGAGGCCACTGAAGTTGGTGAGGTCTGGGGTATCGGACGACGGATCAGTAAGCAACTCACTGATGGCGGCATTAGGACTGTGCAGGACCTGGTTGGTATGGACGCTGCCACCATTCGCCGAGGGTGGTCAGTGGTGCTTGAGCGAACAGTTCGTGAACTTCAGGGTATTCAGTGTATCGAGCTTGATGACGCACCTCCCCCAAAGAAAGAGATTGCGTGCACACGTTCCTTCGGACATGCCGTCACAGAGATATCTGACCTGACTCAGGCGGTCACTGAATTTGCCAGTCGTGCTGCGGAAAAGGCGCGCAAGCAGCACTCACTTGCCGGTGACGTGATGGTTTTCATCCGTACCAGTCCCTTTCGCAAAGACCCACAGTACAGCCGATCCATCGTCGTCCCATTACGCAGACCGACGGCGGATACAGGCGCTATCGTGCAGGCCACGACCTTAGGGCTGCAGGCTATTTACTGCCAAGGTTTCAAATATGCCAAAGCGGGGGTCATGCTGCTGGACTTGCAGCCCGACTCCGTAGTTCAAGGCGAGCTCGATCTGGCTGAGGATGATTCCCACGCCGACATAGCCGAAAAGATACGCCTGATGTCAGCACTAGATACCATCAATAAGCGCTACGGACGTGGAACCATGAAGATGGCCAGCGCAGGACTCGATGGTGACCGCCGTGTGTGGTCCATGCGGCAAGAGCGAAGAACGCCGGCTTACACCACCAACTGGGTAGACATTCCGATTGCCAGAGCTTGATTAAGATTACAGTATGGGCCGTATAAGACGCTTACTTCAACAGGAACGAGATGTGGTTACACAGACTGACCTGATTTGCCCTTTGTGCGACCGGGTAATCCCTCACAGCCAGCGAGACGCCCATCATCTAATACCAAAGTCTAAAGGCGGCCGAGAAACGCAATACCTGCATCGGATCTGCCATCGCCAAATTCATGCGTTTTTCACAGAGACAGAATTAGCCAAACAATTTAACTCGGTTGAGGCGCTGCTGGCGCACCCAGGCATCCAGCGCTTTGTGGCCTGGGTTAAAACCAAGCCTGTCGATTTGATGGAGCGAATTCGCAAAAGTCAGCAACTGAAGACCAAATAAATGGGCTCTGTCTCCGATATAGAGTGCGTCAATAGTCGGGGGCTATGCCGGCACTCCTCGGCCAAATCGTCTGGTCGGCTGTATTTTCAGCAAAGTACCCCGCCACAACCAGACTATCGCTGAAAAGTAAGGTTTCAAGTCCCATTGGCAACCTCCGCCAAGGCTTAAAACCGACCCAAAGTGGAACTTTAAGAGTTTGCACAGACTGCCATAAAACTGACATTGGCCATTACCAGTCCGAGGATGGTTGTCATAAAGATGTCGCATTTGACTCTTAACCTCTTCGATGAATCTATTTTCGAAAACCATCTCAACCTATTGTCATCCATTACCCAAGGAGCATCACAACATGAATTTATCTCGGACTTCCTTATCAATAATCGTTGTCAGCGCCTTGATGACACTAAGCGGGTGTGGCGGTGGCAGTTACAGCAGCGCAGCGGCTGCAGACACATTCGCCACCAGAGTCAACGCAGCTTATGCTTCGTTTGCGTCCGTCAGTGGCTTGACGTCCACGGCTGTGGCTGAGCTTTTCGATGCCAAATATCTGGACATGAGTTTCACCAAGACCATCGTGCTCGATGCATTGAAGGCCAGTGCTGCGGCCCTGGGCAACACTCCGGAACTATCGCTGTTCCCCTTGGCTCAAATTACCAGCCCTGTAATCAGTAACTGTGATGCCAATAACGTCTGCACCCTCAACGCCACCCTCGTCAACTCCGACGCAGACACCACCTCGGTCGAATTCAGTACCAAAGTGATCATTGTCTCTGGTGTTATCTATTTCTACGGTGACCAGTCTTCCACCCCGTCCATCTGATCTGCACCCTGCAAAACCTAAAGGCATTTCCCATGAGCAAACAATTCAATCTTCGTCACACTGCGCTGGCAGTGTCAGCCTTAGTCGGTCTGATCTCGGTTGCGACAGTGCAAACCGCAGCAGCTGCTGACAAGGCCAAAACCAAGGCAGCTGGCACTTATGTGACTGGTGACTTTCATAACCACTCCACGTGTTCGGATGGTTCGCTATCGATGAAAAAACTGATCGATAAATCAGTCAAAACCTACGGCCTGGATTGGTTTGTTCAAGCTGACCACGGCGGCAGCAGCGCCAGAAACTGCACCTTGTCTGAAGACCCGTTTGAGCCTGTTGCCCCAGCTCTTGGCTTGACCAATAGCGCAACGGGCCCCTATCCTCCGGCCACCTTCCCGAGCGGCGGCCAGCCTGCCGCCACACTCAAAGGACCCAACCAGTCCTGGGAGTCCACGCTGCCGGGTGGCCGTGCCGACATCAAGGGTGATGGCACTGCAACGCCCAAGGCCATGTGGCGCTGGCAGGAAATAAAGGAATTTCAGTACAAGGTGACTGAAGACGAGAGCCGTGCCCGCCAAAAGCCGATCTGGATGGGTGTGGAGCAAAACGCGCCAGGTCATGAGCACATATCGACGACTGTTCTTCAGGGTCAAAAGCCCTGGCCTCAGGCGGGCGTGATGGGCAATGCTACGCTGCAGGCGCAGTATGAGTACTGCTTTGACCGCAACGACGGCGACACCAGCCGTGGCGCCGAAAACCAGTGGGATTGCTCGGTTACTGCCAGCGCCAACGCCAATGCCTTGGTAGATCCAACTGCCCGCAAGATAAGAGGCACCAACGGTGCGGAAGCCGGGTTCAACGCGCCCGATCGCGGGCATTTGAAGTCCCTGGAGGGCATCCGGTGGATGAATGAAAAAGCGCCTACCACCAGCTATTACATTCCGGCTCACCTTGAGCGTGCTGGTAAGTACGACCCCATCGCCAACCGCGGGTTCAACATTGAGCATCTGCGTAATTTCAACAACACCGCGCCAAATATTGCATTTGGCTTTGAATCCATGCCGGGTCACCAGGCTTCTGCAACGCGTGGTGAATACCGGGCCGGCTTCGGTGGTCCCGGCATTGACTCGGTGGGTGTCGGCACCTACGGCGGTACCGGAATTTATGCAGCCAGAATCGGTGGCGTCTGGGATGCCTTGCTCGGTGAGGGTCGCAACTGGTGGTTCTTTGCGAGCTCGGACTACCATAACCGTGGTCAATTCGGTCCAGACCAACGTGAAAGCACACAGGACTTTTATCCCGGCGAATACCAGAAGGACTACGTTATGGTTCGTAGAGGCACCAACAATTTGTCGGCTGAGGGCATTATTGATGGTCTGCGTTCGGGCAACAGCTTCGCAGGCTCTGGTGACCTGATTGACAGGCTGGCCTTCGTCGCTTGCACTGCCAACCCGGCCATCCCGGCCGCAGCATTCAAGTCGCTGCTTGAAAAAGCCGCTTCGAACGCAGTTGCGAAAAATGCAGAGGTACGCATCGACGGTTGCGCCACTATGGGCGAAAAACTGGTGGTAGCGCCGGGCGCTGATCTGGTGGTGGCCATTGCTGTGCGCGATCCAGAGGGCACCAACAACGCACCGTACAGCTTCCCCAACCCTTCGCTCAAGCAAATCAACATCAGTCAGCCGCTCAATGCGCCGGTGCTGGACCACATTGATGTGATCGGCGGAAATGTCACTGGCTACGTAAGCCCCACAGACACGTCAAAATACGCGGGACTCGAGGGCTCTGCCGCTGCAAGCAATTCGTCCACTGGCATTAAGAAGGTGTTTAGCCGCACCAACTGGACCGTCGCGGCTGGTGGCGTGCGTGTCATGAGCTATCGCATTCCGGCTGTGAAGGTGTCCCAGTACGTCCGCTTGCGCGGTACCAACCTGCCGGCTGCCACACCGTTTGAAACCGACGCAAACGGCAACCCTTTGAATGACTACGATCTGATTCCTCAAGATGATGGCGTCACTGCGACAATTCCTGGCAAAGTGAAATGCGATGACGCAGCCTGCCCGGCCCACATGCGGACTATCAACGGTGTCAAGTACTCCTCATTTGACGTGGCCGGTTGGTCTGACCTGTGGTTCTACAGCAATCCGATTTATATCGAGGTGATCAACTCGGTCAAGATCGCTGGCACAAAGTAGATTAGGCATCGTCTGGGGCTTGCCCCGGACTTTTACCCTAACCCGGCCAGTGGCCGGGTTTCTGTTTTTGAAAGTGCATGTGTTTGTAGCCGTTAGTTCTATCACGCCCGAGGCGCCGTTGTTGCCGGCAAAGAAGCAAGCCCATTGGAGGTTTGCCGCCCTTCTCATGTTTGCATCCGGTGCGGCTGGCCTGGTGTGGCAAATGGTCTGGACCGCGCAGTTCGGTCTGGCGCTGGGCCACGAGATTGTTGCAGTGCTGTCAGTCATGGCAGCTTTTTTTGGTGGTATCTCAATAGGGTCGCTTGTACTGGCTCAACGCTTGGAACGCAGTGCTAACCCCGGTCGCTGGTATGCCGGACTAGAGGCTTTGATTTCGGGTTGGGCTTTGCTGGTGGCCTTCTTATCGCCTATTGCCCTGCCATACTTGTCCCGATGGATTGGTGCAGAACCATCGACAAGCTGGCATTGGGCGCTGGCGTTTTTCATCCCTCTCCTCGTCCTGTTGCCTGCCACACTGGCCATGGGTGCAACCTTGCCCTCCATGGAGCGCCTGCTCAGACGAGACGAAGATCAGCCCATGGGTTGGTTGTACGCTGCCAACACAGCAGGTGCCATGGTGGGCCTGTTGTTTGCAGTGTTCTTTTTTGTTCCCAAGCTGGGACTGTTCAATACAAGTCTGGTCTTTGCCGTAGTCAACGCGATATGTGCCTTGTTGGCTTGGCGAGCCTGGGGCCGTCATGTGGCCCCCGACTTGGCCGAGATCTCCGCGAATGCGCTGAGTTCCCCTGAGCGCCCAGCGCCGCTGGCTGGAACGCGCGGCTTGCGACTGCGGCTTTTTATCACCGGACTATTGGGTGTTGGCTATGAGGTCCTCGCAGTGCGGGTTCTCAGCCAGGTCACGGAAAACACCGTGTACACCTATGCCATCCTACTGGCCGTTTTTTTGCTGGGTACGGCGCTCGGTGCTGCGCTCTTGCGGCGTTCTGGCCAGTCGATGGATGTCATCTCTGAGAGGATAGACCAAGCGCTGGGCGTGCTGATCTGGGCAATGTATTTCGGTGGGCTTAGCTTGTGGTGGGCGGATCTCAGCTGCGCGTTGCCGACACGCTGGTTTGGGCCAAGCACGGGTGCATCCCTGGCGGGAGAATGGCTCGCTGGAATGGCGGCCATGCTCGCACCCGCCGTGGCCATGGGCGTGCTGTTCACCTTGCTATGTCGTCAGGCACAGCATGTCCGCATACCGTTGGGCACCGCCATTGGTGTCAACACGCTTGGCGCCGCGCTCGCGCCGCTGCTGGTGGGTTTGCTGTTGCTACCTTTCGCGGGCGCGAGTGCGGTGCTTCTTGTTTTGTTGACAGGATATCTGTTCATGCGATCCTTGACAAGCTGGGCCCGGCCTTATGGATGGGTAGCAGTAGTCGCCATCGTGGGTCTGGCGGTTTTCGCTGGCCCACTGCGCTTTGTGGACGTTCCGGCTGGCGGGCGCGTGCTCAGTTACAGGGAAGGAGTGATGGCTGCTGTCAGTGTAGTGGAAGACGCAGACGGCGTTGCGCGGCTGCACATCAACAACCGCGCGCAGGAGGGCACTAGTGCAAGCGGCCTGGTAGAGACCCGTCTTGCGCAACTGCCTCTACTGCTTCATGCTTCCCCGAGAACAGCCCTGTTTCTCGGTTACGGCACGGGCTATACAGCCAACGCCGCGGCCCTTGATCCCCGAGTCAGTGTGAAAGCTGTCGAATTGTTGCCTGAAGTCATTGATGCGGCCGGTATCTTCGCATTGAAGGTGGGTGCGCCAGCTTCGGCCAGCCCAGTGATGACTGTCGCCGCCGACGCGCGCCGATACGTCCAGTCTACGACCGATCGTTACGACGTGATCGTGGCTGATCTTTTTCATCCAGCCAGAAGCGGTGCAGGTAGTCTATACACCGTCGAACATTTTTCCACTGTGAAGTCCAGGCTGGAGCCCGGCGGCGTGTTTTGTCAATGGCTGGCGCTACACCAAATGGACATCGAGACGCTGCGCAGCATCGTTGCCGCGTTTTTGAAGGTCTACCCCAACGCTGTTGCAGTACTTGCCAGCAACAGCCTCGATACGCCAGTAGTGGGCTTGATTTCGCGACCCGATCAGCCCGCGTGGCAGATCGAAACTGTTCGCTCCCGCATGTCTGAACTATCGCCATCTATGGCAAAAGCGCTGAGGCGGGCCAAGCTGGATGATGAGTTCGCGGTGTTAGGCAGCGTAGTGGCCGGTCCAAAGGTATTAGAAGAATTTTCGCGGGATGCTACGATGAACACAGATGACCTGCCGGTGGTCACGCACAGGGCTCCGTGGGTGAGTTATTCGCCACAAGAAACACCCAGAAATCGCTTGGCATCACTAATGCAGCGGGTCTCACCACTCACCAAAGATGTGCTTGGGGCCGAGCAAAATACGGACGCGATGCGACTTGAGGCCTACTGGCAAGCACGCTCGAAGTATCTGGCGTTCGGCATGGCTGTCCGTCCTAACACCGATCCGCGGATTATGCTTGATCAATTGCGAGGACCGTTGCTAGATATGGTCGCCACCAGCCCAGACTTTCGCCCAGCTGCTGAACCGCTGCTGGCCTTGGCTGAAGCCGTTCGGGGGACAGACCCCATTCTTTCAGCCCAGGTCAAATCTTCATTGCAGTCCGCCCTTTCATCACCGCCATCCCAACCGCTTGTCAATTTGCATTAATCACCATGGAACAGCCCATTACCCATCCTTCCTCTTCCTCGCCTGTTTGGTTACAGCGCGTCCTACGCGAACCGCTGACCCACTTTGTCGTTCTGGGCGCACTTATCTTTGCAGCTGATTATTTGATCCTGGCCCAGCGCGGAAATCCACAAGAGATCGTGATCACGAAAGAAGTCTACGCGGAAGCTCGTGGCGCATTTATCGCGGGGATGAAGCGCGAGCCCACCGATGCCGAACTCAAGGTACTCACAGACCGCTGGGTAGACAATGAAGTTTTGTACCGAGAGGGACTCACTCTCGGCATGGACAGGGGCGACCAGGCGATGAAGGATCGAGTAGTCTTCAAGGTTTTGACAGCCACCCAGTCTGGGCTAGCATTGCCAAAAACTGATGAAGCCGGGTTGCGTGCCTGGTTCGAGTCGCGGCGCGACCAATATGACCTGCCAGCACGTTTGAGCTTTGAAGAAGCGGTGCTTGCTGCCAGCGATGCGACGCCTGCGAAGTTGCAAAAGTTTGTGACCGCGTTGAACAGTCAGCAAGCGCCTGAAGCGCAAGCCAGTCTGCGCATCTTCAAGGACAGGCCCAGGCCGAACTTGGTTCAGACCTATGGCGCGCCATTTTCCGATGCACTCGAAAAGCAAACCATAAATAATTGGGTAGTGCTCCAAAGCCGCGAGGGTTTTCATGCCGTGCGCCTAACTTCGGTCATGCCCGGCCGCGCAGTCGCTTACGACGAGATGAAAGAGCGTGTGTACACTGACTGGAAAGAGTTCACGTCCTCGGAGTTGACTAAGGCCGCAATACGTGAAATAGCCAAGAAGTACCGTGTTCGCGACGAGGGGAAGAGTTCGTGATGATTTTCCAAATAGGTCAGATACTCAAGCGCGTGGTTTTCGCCATAGTGCTAACGGCTTGTGCCGCAGGAGCTTCTGCGCATGAGATGACCATGGTCGACCTTTCGCTGCGGGAGGTAGCCCCAAAAGAGTTCGTTTGGGCCTGGGGAATACCGGGAAAAAATGCGCCGGTCTCCCAGGATCTCACGCCGGTATGGCCAGAAGGATGTGTCGGTGACGCGAAAATGGTGCGATGCGGCGAACGCGGGCTTGCCGGGACCCTTTCGGTCGAAGGGATTGGTAAGAACTACTCGGCTGTGATTCTTCGGATCAACTGGCGCGATGCCCAACAGAGCACGCACACTCTAAGCACAAACAGGCCAGGCGTGCGGCTTTTCGGCGGCGCGCGCGATGAGCGTGATTTCGTTGAAGTGGCGCAGACCTACGGCCTGCTGGGGCTGGAGCATATTCTCAGTGGCATTGATCATCTGCTGTTTGTGTTGAGCCTGCTGTTTCTGGTCGGCTTCCGGCGCAGGCTGATTGGAACCGTTACATCGTTCACTTTGGCACACAGCCTGACATTGGCGGCCAGTGCACTGGGGGCGCTGACGCTACGCCCGCCGCCTGTGGAGGCCGCGATTGCCTTGTCCATCGTGCTGGTGAGTGCCGAAGCACTGAGCAACCGGGACACACTGACACGCCGCTGGCCGGAAATCGTTGCCTTTCTGTTCGGATTGGTGCATGGACTGGGCTTTGCCGGAGCGTTGAAAGAGATCGGTTTGCCTGAACGCCATGCGCCTGTTGCCTTGCTAACGTTTAATCTGGGTGTGGAAGCGGGGCAGTTGCTGGTGATTGCCCTCGCCTGGGCTCTGATGCTGGCCACACGTCGATACAAGGGGATAGCCATGGTACGAAAGACTGCGCTCTACGCCATTGGCAGTATTTCGGTGTTCTGGACACTCTCGCGTTTGATGGCAATTGCTGCCTGAGCCATCGTGGTCGACGTTGTAGAACTTTTCCCCACCCCGGTCATGCGGGTGCCCGCAGTCCTGTCGACTGAAGCAGCAGGAGCCCTGGCACAGCGGCTGGCGCAAGGCGCAAGGGTGGCTAATGACCGGTCTGAGCAGCTTTCGCACACGCGTATCTTAGGGCCGGGCGATGACGCCGGGCTAGATACTGTAGTCGAAAAAATCGGCCCACACCTTCAAGCCTTCGGTCAGCTTCTCTTCGGTGAGTCCCTGCGCTGGATAGTCAAGGAAATCTGGGTCAATGTGCTGCAAAACGGCGGAAGCCAGTCCCTGCACAACCATGCCAACTGCTTCGCTTCAGGGGTACTCTACCTCACGCCGTCAGACCGGTCGGCTTGCACCACCTTCACGCGCTCGATGGGGGGGGGCGAGTTCGCATTCCGCAATACCCATGCCGGTGTCACGACAGGCCCTTTCAACGCCGAGAAATGGGTCGCACCTCTGCCTGAACCCGGTGATCTCATACTTTTCCCAAGCCACTTGCTGCATGAGGTTCCCGTCAACAAGGGCGAAGAACGGATAACCCTCGCGTTCAATGCCGTCCCGCACCGCCTGGACGCCTGGGGTTATGCCCTTTCATTTCAGCCATGAGCTGCAACGACCATCGCATTTTCATGACACTTTCACGCCCAAAAAACAAACTAGTAAACAGCTGGAACGGCGTTGTCGGTTCATGGAGGTCTAGCATGATCTGGCGAGCAGGGGCAGTAATCATTTGCTTATTTTCCATGGGACCTGGTGTGGCTCAGGCCGCAGAAGTATTGACCTGCGAAACGTACGCCACTAACTGGAAATGGCAAGAGTTCCGTTGCCCTCTGACGATTGACAGAGATGGGCAGAAAATGCTTTTCAAGGCGGATTTTTCGGGTAGTCACGACGACACTCGGTTGTCCATGACGCTGTCGCTTGACGGCGAGCCGGTCGCGTGCAGTAAAAGCAGCAAAACCTCGCTCATTGGCGAAGACGGCAGTGTTAGTCTTGAATGCCACTTTGTACCTGACGGTACACCTGGAACAAAACGGGTGCTTGGTGCGCTAATACAAATTTGGCATGCCCACTTAGATGCAATCCAACTCAGCATTCCGTGACCTATCGCACGATAAACCGCGCCATACAGGTTAAGACGAGTACCTGCTACCAGACTCTATCCAAATTCACCAAGCATGGATTCGATGGATGACCGCCCATCAGATTTCAGCCTTTCGACAGTTGCGCGGGAATAAACAGCCTTGCCTTTTAAACCGAATTGGGTTGGGAAAATCCACAGCTATGGCGACACTTCTGTAGTTTTCACAGGACAAAACTCGTCATGCGCACAATACCTGACTATAAAACAAAGGTATTATTTGGAATGAACCCTAAGAGGGCCAACAAAGTAAAGTTTTGCCCCTCCCTGTTTTGTCCTGGACAAAAGTCTAGAATTCCCGGTGACCACCTAGCCAGGCATAGGCGGCCTGCTGTTGTAGAGGCCTAGCTTGGCTTCCAGGACATTTGCGATAAGCGTAATTGAGATGGATTTACTGGACTCATTTAGATCTGGACTGAAATTATTACCGCTCACCACACTCGAGCGCATTTACATCAGAGAAGTTATGAAAACCGCAGAAAAACCTACACCACTTGAAACTCGAGTCTCTTGGGCAATTGAACACTGGAGATCACTTTTATCTCAAATGCCGCCACGAAACGAAAATGGGGCATTACAAACTCGGACATCCGATACCCCAAATCAGACTTCAAAACAATTTAACGCCTCTAAAGAGCTCACGAATAGTTGAAGCCAATCATCAATGGAGTTTGACTAACGATCATTCAGCCAAGCTTCGCTACGTTCCCATAGGGCTGCAGCCAATTCGGAATTTTGACCCAACGGTGCCGGCAACGTGGGTTGAGAGTCTGCATAGTACAAGCCTGACTCTTGCTGGGGCGCATGCATTGCGCAATGCAAAGTTGTGAGCGCCCCCTCTTCTGGGGTCAGAAAACCACGAAGCCGCAACAGTGGACGGGTCCAATCGGGAACAGCGCGCCAGATTTTAGTGTCTACGACGCCGGGATGCAGCGAATAGGTAGAAACTGAAGTTCCTTGAACACGCTTTGCTAGTTCTGAGCTAAAGAGTAAATTTGCTAGTTTTGAAACTGAGTATTCTCGGATGCCCGTCCAAGTGCTGGTAGGTCGGCACAGGGCATCCCAATCAATGCGAGGAGCTCGCTTGTGGGCACGACTTGATACGGTGACGATACGAGAAGGTTCTGATGCTTTCAACTTGTCCAGCAGCAAATGAGTCAGCAAAAAGTGACCCAAGTGATTTACGCCAAAGGTCATCTCAAAGCCATCTTTAGTTAGGCCCCTCATGCCCGCAACTCCCGCGTTATTGACCAACAGGTGTAATGGCAAATGAAGTTCAATGAAGAGCCGCGCACACTCCCTCACTGAGGCAAGGCTGGCTAAGTCCAGGGGAAGGAATATAGCTTGCTCATCAACTCCTAGCGATTTGATGTGGTCCAACACGGGCTGCGTTCTTTGAAGCGAACGGCCTGCGATTACCACTTGAAATCCTTTTTTAGCCAGTTCGATCGCCGTAATACGTCCAATTCCAACGTTACCCCCGGTGATGAGTGCTACTTGGCCTGAAATACGGAAATTGCTGTTCATGGTGAGATAATTTCCTGCAAAGTCGAAATAGGTTTCCTAAATGATGCCTGATGATTGTTACCAATTCAGGGCTAAATACTTGCATGCTCACCTTTCAAGCCAGTGTGCGTGTCCGAGTCGATGGACGCAGCTAAATAGTTCAAACCCAAATAAGAGCACCTAATTCCAACGACGCGCGCTGGTTGCTATGGGCGCAGTTCGGTTTTCACAGCATCATCAGCGGTCCCAGTCAGGTCAAGGCACCCTGATCATCTATATCCTATACCTAGAAGTCCGGTACGCTTGTCGTGTCACTGAAGTGGGTGATCCACATAAAATAATCGAAATTTCAAAAGATCCTCACTATGTTGAAAATTGTCCCTTTGTATGCGGCCTTGCTGGCACTCTTCTACGTATATCTCAGTGCACGAACCATTGGGGTAAGGCGTAATGCCAAGATTTCTATAGGTGATGGCGGAGATGATTCAATGCTGCGCGCTATGCGGATGCATGCAAATTTCGCTGAATACGCACCTATCACGTTGCTTTTATTGGCCTTTATGGAAATTCAGGGT
>Ga0114968_10002392_pt1 | contig 14347 bp, 14 predicted proteins | sample M_130807_EF_Meta_FD_87020 | JGI IMG/M metagenome (GOLD analysis project Ga0114968, IMG submission 87020) | Freshwater microbial communities from Lake Montjoie, Canada to study carbon cycling - M_130807_EF_MetaG | ecosystem: Environmental > Aquatic > Freshwater > Lake | place: Lake Montjoie... | reverse complement strand
ACGAGGCCGAGGGAGCGCCTGGTGCTTTAAGCCGGCAGGGGGAGTAAGACGTATTGATCCAGAGGGTGTGTCGTTTTTCCCTGTGGGTTTTTCACCGGATTTGGACCCGATCTATTTTGTCCGCATGGGTGGCCTGGATACCCCGTGGACTCTGAAGAATTGTTCCTGGAAACTCTCGGAGGAAATTCGGCAGGATGGAATTGAATTTTGTTCCATGAAACATGGCTGCCTGGTTTCCAGGAATTTTGGTGTTCGAACTCTCTGGCAACTTTCTAGAAATTATCCACCGAAGGAAATTTTCAAGGGAATTTTCTCAATTGTGGAGGAACCCTGTGTTCATGGAGAAGATCCCCTGTCCCTCTGGCTAATAAGTCCTGGAATAACCCCACAGCACATAACAATTTCAAACGGTACAGTGAAGATTGTGGAGCGAGGGTCAGTCTATGCACACACCACCGTTGGTAAAAGCCGCTCTGTTGGAGATGGCCTACCTGTTCGATGGATCTCGCTCCGATCCCGTGGATGGAAGGGGAGGCCAAAGGGACTCCTGTGTGTCGCGTACGGTTCGTATGGCCTCGCAACCTCACTTGATACGTCACGTTGGCGTCTCTGGCTACAGAAGGGATGGACAATTGCACTGCTGTTTGTTCGTGGTGGAGGAGACGGCAATGATGTCTGGGCAGATCTAGGGCGCCTCGGAGGGAAATTACAGAGTGTTGATGACGTGGAAGGATGTATTCGGGATCTGCAGCGTATAACAGGATGTGGACCGAAGAAGACGTGCCTGTTTGGTCGATCGGCTGGGGGGACTCTTGTTGGAAATGTGATTGCGCGGTATCCTGATGGTGAGCTTATTGGCTGTGCCTATACTGAAGTTCCGTATGTGGATGTGCTCAAAACGGCGGCGAATAAGGCGTTGCCGTTGACAGAGTACGAATTTCACGAGTTCGGCAATCCGAGGAAAGGGCTGGTCGATTTCCAACAGGTGCTGCGTATATCTCCGATTCATTCACTGGGTCCAAACGGTGCGCCAGGGGTGGCGGTTCTTTGTAGAACTGGCTCGAAGGATATGCAGGTGTTTGCCTATGAATCGCTGAAGTGGATACTTGCTCTGCGGGGGCGCGGCGCTTCTGGACAAAAGCCGAAAGTACTCTATGTTGATTCCGAAGGACACATTTCATCCGATTCTAAACGCTACAGGGAGCAGGCGGAAGATTTTGCAATTCTGTCATCCTGGATTTCGATATAAAATATTCAATTCATGTAGTATGTTTTCTTCTTCCACAAACTCGTCTGCTGCGTCCACAAATTCCAGGAACTCCAGGAACTCTGCAACTGCGTCCACAAATTCCAGGAACTCTGCAGTAGCTCCTGCGGCGGCTCCTGCTGCCCCAGCACAATCAAATTCTATTTTTGGATCCCTCGCAAAGGCAGTTGGTCTAGGATCAACGACTCCTGCTGCTGCAGCCCCTACCCCTGCCCCTCCTGCTGCTGCCCCTGCTGCTGCCCCTGCTCGAGCAATGTCTAGACCTATGATGTCGATGCCTAGACCTGCAGTAAGGCCTGCTGGTCTCCCTTCTGGTTCTACAATGGCAGGTGGCAGACGCTCTAGCCGCCGCTCTAGCCGCCGCTCTAGCCGCCGCAGCCGCTCTAGAGTACGTCGGTCCCTGAAGCGCGTATCTCGCCGCCGCCACTAGTAGGGTAAGTTGAGTTCAAACATACCTGATAGCCCTTCACACGTATACATATAGATTCCTCGCATACCGTACTGATAGTAAAATATGCGAGTGGTATGGGTACATAGTGTATCATTAAAATGATAGGCTATAAAGTAGAAAGATGAAAAGGGAACTCTTCTTCGTATTACTAATTGGAATTGTAGTTGTTCTATTTATATACAGTCAAAAATGTAGCGTAATTGATAATTTCCAGAACAATGCGAACCCCAATGTCAATGTTCCAGCGACGAAGCCACCCCAACAGCCCTTATGCGATGGAGACCCGCTACCCTTTGCGCCTCCATCAACAGCACTTCTTGCACCGCCTCCCGGTCAAACAGCCTCTGTGAATTCCTATCCTGCTCAAAATCCTGCTCTCGAGAAAGCGCCACTGACTCGTCTCAATAACGCACTTGAAACACTGGATGGATTCTTACAGAATGAGGCAGTCAGCCTCAAGAATATGAATGACCCGAGTGTTCAGCTGCCCCTGGAAACCGCAAAGGCAGATGCTCGGCGGTTGAAAGATGAACTCTCTGTCCTGCAGCGCAATCCAGGTATTGAAAGTTCTCTGACACAGGAGGATCTTAATGCTATCGAGGCAAATTTACGATTCCTGCAGAAAAAGTGGCGTTTGAGCGCGAATGCAGTAAGTGGGGGTCAGGGCGGGTCTATTGAAGGGTTCCAAAGTAAGAGCGATGGGTTCCAGGGACTCGTGTATTCCTCCTATCAGCCATCCTCAACATCCTTCTCTATTTGGAAAGGAATAAAACACCTTTTTAATGTGAACGAGCCAACAGGACCAACAGAGGGATTTCAAAGTAACACGTTTGATTTAGCATCTATCATCGCTTACCTACAAAGTGCCGCCACATCCATTGGTACTAACCCCATAGATGCAGCATCTATCAGCGCTTACCTAAAAAACTTAACATCTGGGTCGTCAGGGCCATCAGGGCCATCAGGGCCATCAGGGCCATCAGGGCCATCTGGGCCATCTGGACCGTCTGGGCTATCTGGGCTATCTGGGCCATCTGGATGCAACGGCCCCAATCCTCCAATTTACTGTGGAAACACCTGCCCACTAGGCGAATACAGTAATCTAACCGGTAAACCCTGTAAATCTTCCTTTTACTGTGATATACCTCCTCGTGGTCAACAAGCAAAAAGATGTACTGACCCCGCTTCAACATGTGACAAAAAGTATGCAGAGTGTGGAACATCATCTGAAACCGTTTACCTTGGTGTACAGAACTACAATGTCAAGAATGAAGATGGCACAAAGGATAAAAAGGATAAAACAGATATAACGGATGACGACTATTATAGCTGGAGTTCAAACGGTTGGAATGATAGCCGAGGAAGCGAAACATCTGCCCCTGCAAGTCTCGCGGATCTAAAGATGCTCATATCAAAAATCAACGTCGAAATTATTCGCCTGAATGCATCTGGTTCGACAGATCCCCTCATAGCAAGTCGTGTTTCCTCCCTCAAATCTACTGCCAATACCGTGTCTGATATTGTCCGCAGTTTAGAATCGGGTGGTATTAAAGCAGAGGATGTTCCGATCACAAAGGCAGCCATCAAAGAATTCCTTCCTATTATGACGAATATGAATACTCCACTACCCAGGCTCATTAGTGGATCTGGATTGAGTTCTTATCTGAACAGTCTGTTCCCCGTCTACAATTCTGGAGATGTCAGTGGAGTAGACTTTGTCAGAGAATTATTCAAGAAATACGCAGGGGAAATCAATAAGTATGTTGATTCACAGGGACTCGAACAGGGTGGAGCACAAGGATCAGGCTCGCGTGGAATGTTTGATGACATTACGCAATCCCTCGCGGCAGGTGGCGATGGAAGCACTATGACACACGGAGTGCCCAAACTGGATTGGAAGGACCGTTCAAAGCAAATATGCGATCAAATAAAACGCCGCGGGATGAATCCCCAAGATTACGGCTGTATGCGAAATACATCGGATGTTGGCCATACATTCTCCTTCAGAGGCTACGCAAAAATGATCTGCGCCCGCCTCGGAACAAACTATGATCCTGGTATCCCAGAACTCTGCGGATGTCCACCTGCCACTTGGCCTGGCTGGAGACTTTGATGGAATTTTCAGAGTGTAGGATAGAAACGACGCGATGCGTAATCAAATTTCATACAAGTTAGTTGGAGTATTCTTAATAGGCTTCATCCTAGGAGCAGCAGTTCTTTCCATGTACAATTCTAGCACCGAGGGGTTTGCCACTGCAACAACTACCGCCGTAAAATGCAATGAATGTGGGGCCCCTGGTTGCCCTCCCGTGCCAGATATGAGCAAATACGTACTCAAAGCATCGATCCCTCCCCCTTCTCAATGCCCTGATATGAGCCTCTACATGCTGAAGACAGAGTGCCCTCCCGTCCCTGATCTCTCCCAGTACGTACTCAAGAGTTCAATCCCAAATCCTGAACCGGTGATTATTGATAATTCCCAGTGCGGAAAAGACTGTGGTGAGTGCCCTGCCTGCCCTCGCCCTCGCTGCCCTGAAATCAAGTGCCCTCCTCCAACAGTGTGTCCGGCATGTCCTCCTTGCGCACGCCAAACGTGTCCACAAACGACGGTAAAGTGCAAGGCCGAGGAGAATCCTGCGACCCCTGTGAGGCCTTTCCTCGCCCCGCTGAATTTTGAAATGTTTGGCAGGGGCTAGACGTCGCGACGAATAGAATCCATAATAAGCTTTAGACCATCTAAAACTTATTATAGCTCGCAAAAGTAAGGAAATGGACACCAAATACTGGGGTCCATCAGGATGGAAACTCCTGCATTTAATAACATTTGCCTGTGCGCCAAACAACGCGGCGAACAAGGAGAATCTCCGAGGCTTTTTTACATCACTCCCCTATGTCCTTCCCTGTAAATACTGCCGCGCATCACTCACGGAGTATATGGAGAAACATTCGCTCGATGCCGCCCTGGAGGCTGGGACGTTGCCAAAATGGCTCTGGACAATTCACAATGAGGTCAATGGGAAACTGCGGGGACAGAGGTTGCGTGTGGAGGATAATCCTTCCTTTTCATCTGTCAAAAAAATCTATACGGAGCGTGCGGCTGCCCCTTGCACACGGACAAAGTTCGAGGGTTGGGAATTCCTCTTTTCCATCGTGGAGAATCACCCCTTTTCCCGCCAGGCCCTGCACGGATCAGCTCTAGCTGGGGCAGAGGACGTGAGGCCAGACGCATCTATAGAAGAGCGGAATCGCCTGAATGCTCTAAAACCAGAGGAACGCCTGGGACAATTCGAGCTGTTTTGGAAATTCCTGCCGCACGTATTACCGTTCAAGGAATGGCGCGAGACGTGGGAGGGGTGCAGCACCGATTGGTCCAGCCGTGCGACCTCTCTCAAAACCCTGTGGTCTATTCGCTGCAAGATGGAATCTGCCCTCCAACTTCTGAACAGGACAGATTACTCCTCCCTGTGCAAGGAACTTCGTAGTCACAGGAGCGGCTGTAACAAGTCTGTACGGGCCAAAACCTGCAGGAAAAAACGCGGGTTAAAGGTGTAAGTTGGATTTGTTTACAAATCAACACACCATATAGTAAGACGATGAGGCATCCTCGCATTACGACAGATCCTGCAAAAATAATAGATGTCTTTCAGCCTGGCCTCATTCGTGGGGCAGAGCGTCTGCCATTTGATCCCGAAAAACGATATTTCTATGTGGAACATCCCACAGAGGGCTGGCGTGTCTATCTCCGTGCCTGCTGTTTTGTCCACGAGTTCGGCGTGGAATTTGATGCGAGCCGGTTTCTGGTTGTGAAGCGGCGTGAGGCGGCGGCGAGCGGCAAGGAGTGGGAGCCGCCGAAGGGGCAGATGGAGGGGAAGGACGGGCTGCGTGATCCGTCCAAGTCAGTACGAACTCTGCTGCGTGAGAATCTGCGTCGTGAGGTGTCAGAGGAGGCGGCAGTGTATGCGCTGCGGAGTCTGGAATACACGGGGAAGGTCATACAGAGTGTCGAGGAGGATTATCCCCCGAAGACGTTTTTCCAGTACCACATTTTCAGGGCATTCGCCTCTCCTACACAGATCGAGGGGGCGTTTAATCATTTCCAGTGGCTGCGTGAACACCCCAAGGCATTTGCACGGATGAAGCGTGATGTCCGCGAGAAGGATGCGGTGGCGTGGTATGATGCGAAACGGACAAAAATGATGGGAAAGTGGAGCCCCACCCTCGTGCAAGTGTATTTAGCCCGAGACTAAACGTGCGCAAGTTTCTCCGCGACAATCGATGAACTCAATGTCTTCATAAGAATTTTCGTATGCTCGTTCTTGTAGTCAAAACTACACGAATGATCATAATTACCGCGATGGGATGAACAGTAATAATTATTGCATTTGCATGGAACGGCCGCGATCGTCAGGCGCTTCTTACATTGGTCGTGGGCACATGTAACAGGTGGCATTTCAGATACCACATGTACTCTGCCCTAGTCAATTTTTATTATCCGGTACATCAGCGTCTGCGCCTCGTTGCTTGGAGCCGCCTCTTCAAATCTTCGATTGTTTCAGTATCGTTTTCTTCATCATCATCATTCTCATCCTCATCGTTCTGCTCGTTCGACTCCTCTTGATGTCTTCTCCTCCTCGTTTTTCCGTTTACAACCGTGAGATCTAATGCACCTTGCTGATCATATGCGTATATACGACGAAGTCCTTCGCGATACGTACTCTCACAGCCTCTGTAATATGATAGCAGAACCGCGCGAGTTTCTTTGGCGATTTGATCGACTGCCTTCATTCCTCCGTTAATCACATATCGACTCATACCGAACTTTTTATTATTAACGATCTCATTCCGATCGAACAATTTGAAAATTAAATTCAGTGCGGTGCCAATATGTTGTTTTTGCTGGGCTAACAGGGAATCTGTTACGGATTTAAGTTTCCAGGCAAGACTTCTAGGAACGGAAATTGTTACATCTTTGTTTCCTTGGCAAAAGCTGGGGCGCCCATCCTTTACAAGGGTGCCTGATGCCCCGCCTGATGCCCCGCCTACAGTTGCATCATCTTCAAGAAGTTCTTTTGGAACACGAGGAGCTTGCTCTTCTTTACTTACTGGAAATAATTTATCAGTCTCGAAAATCTTTTTCAAAACCTCTGTAAAATTTGCGTATTCTTCACTTTTCACAATTTTAGGCATCGACCCCTGCAAACCTTCATAAAATAATTTCATCATCGCCTCAATTCCAATTTCAGTATCAATACTACTACCAGGTGTTGGAAGAGATCTGTCCTCTTGATACGAGAATGTTGTTCTGCATGCAGAGCTAAATGCCTTCTCGCCGATTTTGCCACGAATTGCGTTCACATCCAGAAGCTGTATTGCACGCGCAATACAATGGGCTTTTATAGGAGGATTCTTGGCCATTGCTTTAACGAGTGATGTAATTTGCATTCCTTCTGGGGTTTCTTTGCTTTGTTCTGGGACTCGAATACCACTACGCAGTTTATAGGTTCGTTTCGTGGAGGAGGTCTTTTTAGCAGTAATTGTATTAAACAGGCGTTTTAAATAGTCTGGTATTGTTCCCTTTGAAGAGAGTGGTTTTGGATAATATGAATCGACTCTAAATGTAATACTTTCCGTCTGTGGCAAGGTATACTGAATTGCGTATTCTCTTGGCGTAATTGTTGCCTCACTGAAATCAACCTGTAAGATGTATTCCTCACCCGAGCCAGTTTCTTTGGACTTTTGAAAAATTAAATCGCATTTTATCCTTAAATTATTGGGACCTCTAAATTGAATTACTGCTGGCTCTTTCGTTTGTGGATTAAAATCTTTAATAACAACAATGTGAGTATCTCGAATTGTTCCGAGCGATGTTTGACTACGGTAATTATCTTCAAAGAGACGATACTTTTGTAGGAACGGTATAAATAACATATCATTGTAAGGTGCTGGCGTTTGTGCTCCTGGGGTTCCTGGCACTGATGATGCTCCACTTGAGCTACGACCAACTGGTTGTAAAGAAGGCTTTGCTGTAGGTGTTATTGCTGCAGGTGTTGATGGCGCTGCAGGTGTTGATGGCGCTGCAGGTGCTGCTGGAGCCACAGGCGCTGCAGGTGCTGTTGTTGCTGCTCTTGCTGCCGCTGCCGCTGCCTCTCGTATTTGTCCTGGATTTTTACCTTCCTCACCTTTCTCTGTTCTAATTACAATTACAGGCTGTTTGGGCGGTTCTTCAAATTGCACTGTTGGTGATCCTTGTCCTGATGGTACTCGTAATATACTTCGAAGCGCACTAGACCCAGACCCAAAACCAGGAGCAGATTGAGACCTCTGTGGCGGTTGAGTACCTAATTCTTCATTTTCACTATTATCTGAATTTTCTCCAAATTGAAGTCTTCTGGGCTGCCCCCCCCTCATCGACGCACGCAACCGTTCAAAAATCCCTTCAGGTTTCTTCGCGTATCCAGACCACGGCATTTCTTTTGGATTCAACCACCGTGGACCCCCTGGTGCAATTTTGTCAAATGCATACAAAGGCGTCACACTCGGCACTTCAGAATCAAAAATAGTTAAGGCAAGTGCGGCAAAAATCTGGAAAATACGAATGAAATAAAAGGATAATTCTATACACATTTGCTTCTGTTCAGCCATTGCATCAGGCGACAAATCATCCGCGAGTCGACTCTGAAAAATCATCGTACCATCTTTTTTGCTAGGATACACTTTTACCCTGGCAAAATGACTATCTAATGCCTCTGAACCTAAAATAACCATCTGGCTACATTTCTTCGGATCAGACAGGGCGTACAAATCTGCCATATTGGAATTCTTAAACATTTCTTCAAAAATCGTATTCAAAATAGATTGTGTGCTAATTTCCGATGGTGTTGAGAAGAAGCCACCCATTTCCTACATTGATGTACGAGTTAATTACACACTTGTTGCCTCGGACAAGGACGGAACCGAGAGTGTCCCCGCCTTGACGGCCGCCTCCAATTTCTTCAGGCATTTCGTCAATGTTCCCTCACTAACCCCACATACGCTCGCAATCCGCTCGTTCGGAATATCAGTTATCTTCGCCATTGAAATCACCAGCGCCAACACACCTGCAGCAAGAGATGGCGGCATATTCTCGGGGCACAGCTCAATATCCTCGATCTGATTCGCAAGCGCACCGGCGGCCTCCTTGAGAACCTGATACGCCTTTCGTGTAATCGGCAGGCGGCTCAATGGATTCGAGACATAGTTCGATGCACGCGTACTAGGATATGATGCAGGCGCAGCCGTAGAGGACAATAGACCACGCTGATTCGCCATACAGAGAATCTCCTGGAAATACTTCAACGATTTCGTGAATTGCGCAATGCTCAAATGGAACATATCCGCCACCTCCTTCGGCTTTCTCGGCTGATTCACCGCCTTCAAGGCCGAATAGAGACAACTGGCAACCACCGATGTCCTCGACATCCCCCGCCGATCACAATGCGCGACCAGCTTGACGTAGAGATCCTTGGCGAAATCCATCGTCCGCTGGTCAAATCCATTATTCGTCGCCGTCAAGGCAATCTGCTCAAACACCTGCAATAAAGAGCGCTCCTTGTAAGGCAACAGGTTCCACGAATGATACCTGCGCACTCGCGCCATCGCAATCCTCGTCGTTGAATTCCCACCGTGGGCGTGTGATAGAATCACCGTGCCCAGGGTGGATGTGGGAAATCGCGTATCGGTCGGCGCCCCCACGCGACACGGGTCCGTCATTCCGCGATCCTCCGAGCCGAAGAATCGGTATTCCGCCCCCGAGTCAATCACACGCTCCTGTACATCACCGCACTTCATACATACCATATAATCTTCGTAGATCCACTCGTCGTGTTCTGTCTTGCAGGTGGGGCAATTCCATTCGCGGGGCGGCGGGGGCGGGGCCGCGAGTTCATCCACAGGAAACTCGAAATGTTCGACTTTCTTATGTAGCTTGGGGAAGAGTGATTCCATTGTGTACTTTGCCCCTAGGCCCCCACCGCGATTCAAATTTACGAGGAGGGTCGCAGGATGTGTACGAGCTTTTTCATAGCAGGTAGGTAGGCTGAAAGCTTTTTCAAATACTCAAGCACGTATTTGTTAAATTCGTTGATTGCAATATCCCCTGTCTCCTGCCAATGAGTATGAATGGAACAGAGTTGTTTGCCTTCCACCGTTATTCCATGGATTCGGTGGACCGACCACATCTCTTTCAATTCCCTCGGATTCCGTTTTCCCTGCCACAATCTCCACCAGCCATAATTGTGTTGGACGGGGAATTGGTAGAGCGCGCTGGACCATTTGGCGGCGTCGAAACATTCCAGGGCGGCCTGCTCGAAAAACCGTGATGTCTTGCAGGCCTCCCTCCACGCCGCACAGGTCTCGGGTGCGCCGAACCACATAAATCCTGCATTGTATTTGCCGAATTTAGCCTCGTCTCCGTCCCGAATCTGGTGTTGACTCAAGGCAACTTTGTAGGGCTCGGGAGGGGCTTCGGGTAGAGGGGCGAGGAAACAAATATCGGCGTCAAAAAAGAAGACGTTTGGTGCACCCTGGCCAAAGGCCCATTCAATGAGATCGATCTTTTCGAGGGTGAAATCGAAAAAGAGGGAGCCGCCGTGTTTTCCTAGGCGGCGCTCCATTGTCGCGCGGGTGAGACCGGTGTATTGGGTTAGGGCCTCTTTACTGTGGATTGTACCCTTGTAATTGAGGGAGGGGAGGGTGTCGATGACCTCCTTGTCGGCGAACAAGTAGATGGTGGGGGGAATGGGATTCCAGAGAGTCAAGGTCTTTACGAAGATTCGGAAATCGTACAGAGCTTGATTCGTTACGAGGGTTGCAACTGTTTGGGGTGGGGAGGCCATTCTGTGGTGTTTTAGCCGATTTGTTTTAGGCGCATAGGTGCGTCTATAATATAATTGCTGATAGATACGCGAAGCGTATCTATGCGAAGGCTTTAAACACATACAGGGAGCTCGCCGCGCCCAGCAGCTGCATAGAAGCGTAGGAAACAAACTCCATCATCGAGAGCTTCCCCTTGAGGTACATTGCAAAACTGACCGCGGGATTCATGTGGCCGCCGCTGATCTTGCCTGTTAGGAAAATCACTAATGCAAGTGTCAGACCAATAAACAGGGGATTTCCACCGGAAGCTAAAATGCTCAAAACAAACAGCAGTGTTCCAAGAAACTCGGCAAGTAAGGGTGTAGACTTCATCATTCTACCTTATAGAATTATTTTTACAGGGCTATCCGGCGTATAATATACGCGCTACAGTAGAAATGTCTGGAACAACCGTACCAAATGCATTATCAGCCATCCCAGCAAGTTACTTGACCTATATGGCAGTTGTCACATGGGTTGTCCCGTTCATTCTAACTTTTTATATTGGTGTTGTAGTACTCTATTATTTTGATTCACTCGGTCTGCAAACCTATTTCCGTAATTCACTCTTCGTCTCTGCATTACTACTGATTGGAGTACTAGTATATGCACTTGTATATGATACATCCCAACATACTCCCCTACCAACCCCTGTTATAATGACACTCGCAGGCTGTATTGCAGGTATTATACCCGTCTACATCGCGTACAGGAACGTAACAGGAGCCGCCTCAAACAATATGATCAAAATAAATAATATTGGAGGAAACAACATGAATCGAAATAATAGCTCAAACGCTAATAGGAGTAATGCTCGTTGAGTTGTTCGTAGCTACATTTATAGTGGTTATGATTCTAGTGGCGATGTTTTCTTTTATATGCAGTAATGAAACCTGGGTGACATCTTTTATACCGTCATCGTTTCTAGGCACAATCGGTAAAGTTGCCATATCAACTGTTTTGGCCCCTACGAAAATCGTTATAGGTGTTATATTATTCATTGAAGTTATAATCTTAATTATTTCGGTTGGAATGAACCCAACCTGCTAATTTTATCGAACAATTATAGGGAAATGTTTAGTAACGCATTTTGGGTTTGGGTAGCATTATCTATAACGTATATATTATTAGCTGCGTTTGCTCCGATTTCATGGAAGACATCATCGCTCATGAACTTCTATCTAGTGTTTATTGCAATTGTCGGATTATCATTCGTATTTGCGTACCTGGTAGTATCGATGAGGAATAATAGAAATTATATCAGTAGTATTTTACTATTCTTGCTATACATTGGCGAGATGTCATATTACATATACTATACCGTTTTTTACAAGCCAGATACTACAATCATCTTGTCTAAAAATAAAACAAGTGGTATACTCAAACCTGCGACCACGCCTATAAATGATAAATTAATTGTGATGTTTATTTTGATTAATCTGATACCAATCGGACTTGGTTTGGCAGGATATTAATCGACTTAAATTCATACTATACTGTAGTATGCGCGTACCAAACCATACACTTGTAACTGTTGTAGTTGCGGCTGTGTGTCTATCCATTCTGTATTCATTGCATAGTTCCTATTATTTTATGGGTAATAACCCTATTATACGGCCACAGCTAGAGATTATGGAACCCTTCCAGAATAAGAATCCCGTCCAGGACGTTCTGGAAAACCTGACGAACATAGAACCCGATAATGTAAATCTGGAAAACAGTCGTGATCCATATGTTCTCCTGAAAGATGTTGTTCAACCTCTCCCGCCAAATGCGAAAGGCCTCACCGCAGAGACATGTTATGGGGTGGATTTTCAGACACGCCTCGAAAAAACGGGGAATTTTCGGCAGCTGACGAACAATTACAAACGCGGAACTCCCGACTCGTGCTCGACCCCAGACCACGATCTCATGTCTTTTTATAAGCCTGACCCTGTTAAATAGTATAACAGTGTAGGATGGTAATCAATTTTTCATTATTATTTATGATTTTATTTTTATTATCTTTTATACTATTCGGATATCAACTGTATCAAAATATGGGGGGGTCGAGTCAGAATACGAATAAAAGCAGTACTCGTACTGGGTTATTTTTATTTGGACTATTTTTACTTATACTAGTTCCTTATCTACCTCTGTATTTTGACAGTAAAATTCTTTTATTCGTCGCGATATTATCATTTATTATAACCATTACTTGGTGTGGCTCTACTATTATTTGTATAGGGGCTACCTTGTTAACTATGCCAGTCTTGTACATTTTTTGTCTTATAATTTTTGCGTTTTTATTTATAAATCAAGCACTTATCTGGGGCTTGGACAAAACTACTACTAGCGTAAGCTAGTCGCTGATCTTACACACTGTTGATCAAGCTAGTCGCTGATCTTGCACACTGTTGATCAAGCTAGTCGCTGATCTTGCAAACCTGCACAGTGACACCCTTCTTATAGGGTGCCACTTCCAGTGTTCCCTGCTTTGCCTTCCCCACCATCTCCCAAAACCGCTCCCTCTTCCCTGCAGTTGAGGCAAACCACGCCCTATCGCGCGCCACAACGCTAGAGAAGAAGGAATCCAAATGCCACGGGATCGTCTCCAGCTCCACGAGCCCCTTCTCTCCCGCCGCCGCCCTCTCAACCTCCGTATACGCATACGAAAGTTCAAGTGTAGTAGCGTCCTGGAACAGCCACACAGTTCCCTTGTACTGCAGACCCAGACCTGCAGTCGCGGCAACATACTCGGGCCGATCGCGTGTCGCAGACACGAGCTTCACCTCCAAATATTCACACTCATCAATCCCTGTGACCTCCATCTGTAGTTGCATCTGGCACCAATACTCAAACGGAATCTTCCCTGTCAGTTCACGCTTGATAGGGCACTTAATCTCCAACAGCCGCCCAATCTTCGTCTCATCCGTGGCTGCCCGAATGAGCCCATCAGGACTCGCGGCCAAATACGCATCCGTCGGATGATACAGACGCCCCACATCAACAATATCAGCCCCCCACATCGTGTCGAGAATCTGCTTGACAACCGGCTCAAATCGCACCCCCCAGTCCATCGGACCAAGTTCACTCGTCGCACACGCGAGTCGTGGGGGGCCTTTCAGAACTCCTGTACTCGCCACTTTTTGCAGGGCCAGTGTCTCCAGAGCCCTAGGTGTTCCGAGAATCTGCGAGAATTCACTCGCAGTCAGAACCTCCTTCGACTGGGAATACCAGGCCGCTGTCCTCTGGCCCGTCTGTGGAAGCGCAACAAGGGTCTCAATATGCGCCCTCCTCTCATCGACAGTTCTCGCATTCCAAGAAGACGATGCGCTTTCCAGGAATTTGGTCATAACGGATTCTACAAACTGAATATCACTGGGATCAGCTCTTTCTTCCGAGTCAATTTCACCGAGCGCATCTGCGGCATCCTCAAACCAATCGGCCTGCAGAGCTGCGTACGTCGGACAAGGTAAGAGAGTATCGTAGGATTCATAGAAATCTACGATATTCTCTAGTGTGGTTTGGTTCATTGGACCCCTAGTAGGTAGACGCGTCTAGGCCTTAACCCAAGTACACGCACCCGCCTTATTCTTGGTACTCGTATACAGTGCGCCATCATTTCCTTTCATGCTGGACCCACAGAGTTTTGAGGCGCTGAACGGGGGTGATCCACGTTCCCTGTATTTCTTCTGTGTGGAATCGCGCATTAGACCCACGAGGACAGATTCCGAAATGGTGGGAACGGCCTGTTT
>Ga0114968_10002391_pt1 | contig 14348 bp, 1 predicted proteins | sample M_130807_EF_Meta_FD_87020 | JGI IMG/M metagenome (GOLD analysis project Ga0114968, IMG submission 87020) | Freshwater microbial communities from Lake Montjoie, Canada to study carbon cycling - M_130807_EF_MetaG | ecosystem: Environmental > Aquatic > Freshwater > Lake | place: Lake Montjoie... | reverse complement strand
GGACAGCGCTGATACTTCGTGATAGCCGCGCACGATCGAATAGATGCTGGCAACTGGATCGTTGGCATCAAGCTGATACGCGCACCCAACTGCTAGGCCGCATACTCGCGGCGCATAAATCAAGTCACCAAAATCAATTAGTCCAGAAACGGCACCATTGGAAACGACGACGTTGTTGTCGTTTGCATCGTTATGGATTAATTGGTGGGGTAGTGCCAATACTTTTGCCAGCGTCCGATCGGTAATTCGATTAAAAATCAGGGAAATCTGTTTGCGTAGTTCTACGTCTTGGATTAGCGCAATGTCAGTAACTAATTCTTTAGCCTGCAGTGCGTTCCAACCAAAGGGTTGGTCCAAAGTCACCCGGAAATCAGTGCAATCAACGGTGGCCAATCGTGAATCAACTGTGGCGATTAATTTGCCAAGCTGAACCTTCTGGTTTTCACCGAGGTCTTGGGATTGTGACCATAGGTCGCCATCAATCCAAGTGAGCATTCGAGCAAATCTTCCCTCGCCGATGTCCACCAAAAGTTCCCCAGAAACAGCAGGAACGGTTGTCGGAGTTTGAAACTTAACAAGTTGCTCGAGCGTTGTCAGGGCGGATTGCTGGATCTGAATCTGGGCGACTTCATCACTACTATGAATTTTGAGCACAAATTTTCCGCCAGGGGTGGTCACCAAGAAGTTTGGATTTCGTTCGCCAGCAAGGGCGGTTACCTCACCATCAATGCCGAAGCGACTTTTGGCAATGCTTTGAGCGTCCGCAGGAATCATGCTCCAATGCTAGTGATTGCCTCAATTTGGCGGGGTAGGTCGGACTCGAACCGGTGTCCAAAAGGGTGACGCGCTCTGAGGGGTTCGAAGGATACCAAAATCTATCGAAATGTCCTGATTCTTAACGGGAATCCCTGTGTATGTTATTTAGCAACGTGATAGTGGGTCCCTAGGTAAGGTGCTGAAACAATCTGAAAGGTACCCAAAACTGCCTGGCAAAGTTCAAAATGGCACTAATGGTACTTATGTTTCTAAGGGATGAATTGTTAAGGCAGATGTGATTGAATTGTGTCGATTTAATTTGTTGCCCTAAGTAAGGAAGCAGTCGTGCTTATCTCCACCCTGTTGAGAAAATTAGTTCCCCACGTAACCGCGTTCGCGTTGTTTGTGTCTCTGGGGATAGTGAGCGCATCTCCTGCCAACGCGGCAGCAACGTATCGGGCGCCAAATTCCAAAGCAACAGCTCTGAGTGAATGTATTGCGAATCTAGGTGACTCTTCGGCATCCATAATGGAAATTTTTGGTTGGTTGCAATATGACGCTCAGGGGCGGTTGCGCTACAACGACCTGGCCGCTCTCCAAGCCGACATCAACAATGGCACGGTTACGGTTTATATCATCACCAGCGCAGGACTCATGAACCAAATAAATGGACAGGTTCCGGAGATTTATTGCGGAAATTCAAGTAATAACAGTATGGATTATCTTGATGCGGACGCATATCACGAAGATCTCTTTCTCGGTGGTGCGGGTGACGATGCAGTTACAATTGCCACGTGGGCCTCAGTCTTTGTGGGCGGTACGGGTAATGACACAATCACCGGCGTCCGCGAAGGGTCATTATTTGTTGATGACGTTGTGATTTTCACCTATACACTTTCTAACGGGTCAGCCACCATAACCGGGTGTCAATACGCGTGCCCGAACGATGTGGTTATCCCAGCAACTGTCGATGGACATCCAGTCGTGGGGATCGGTGCCTCGGCCTTTGCATACAACGGAACAACATCCCTATTAACGTCCGTGACAATTCCTGCTTCGGTAACGAGTATTGGAAACTCTGCATTTTCTAGCAACAACTTAAACTCAGTGGAGTTTGCTGGTAACAAACCGACTGAGGGTTCGAATATCTTCTCTCCAGGAAATGCCAGTTTAATAACCATAAAAGTCCCCACCGGCGCAACTGGCTGGGGTTCTACATTTTCGGGTAAAACTATTACACGACTTGCAACTGTTCCAGACGCGCCAACGTCAGTGTCAGGAACTGTTGCAAATGGTCAGTCTGTAGTTTCCTGGAGCGCGCCTGCCAACACCGGCGGGGCTGCGATCACTGGTTACACAGTTACTTCAAACCCTGAGGGCAAGACTTGTTCTTGGACAATTGGGGCATTGAGCTGCACAATCACCGGCTTAACCAATGGCACTGCTTACACATTCACTGTTGTTGCCACAAACTCCCGCGGAAATTCAAGTTCATCGCAGGCAAGTTCTGCAGTGACGCCAGCAACTGTTCCAGACGCGCCAACGTCAGTGTCAGGAACTGTTGCAAATGGTCAGTCTGTAGTTTCCTGGAGCGCGCCTGCCAACACCGGCGGGGCTGCGATCACCGGGTACACCGTTACCTCAGACCCTGCAGGTGGAACATGCACCACGGTCGTTGGAATATCTCTGAATGCCAACAGCTGTGTTGTTACAGGCCTAACAAATGGAACTGCCTACACATTCACCGTGGTTGCCACAAACGCGAAAGGAAGCTCAATATCATCGCAAGATAGTTCTGCCGTCACGCCAGCAACTGTTCCTAACGCCCCAACTGGTGTTTCAGCAATCACGAGGGATAAAGAGGCTGTAGTTTCGTGGATAGATCCTGTCAACGATGGTGGCTCGGAAATCACTGGCTACACAGTTACCTCAAACCCTGAGTCCCTGACATGTACTACTTTCGTTGGTATATCTCTAGATGCCAATAGCTGTCTTGTTACAGGCCTAACAAATGGAACCGCCTACACATTCACCGTGGTCGCCACAAACGCACAAGGTAGCTCCGTATCGTCGCAGGCAAGTTCAGCCGTAACACCGTCTGAGCCAGCCTTCACCTACACACTGAATGACGATGAGACTATTGCCATTACAGGTTGCATCGGATGTTCTTCAAGCGTTGTCATTCCATCTGAGATAGATGGTTTCACGGTCACTCGTATTCACGGGCAAGCGTTCTTTTTCCCTAATTCAGGAAACCCTGCAATGACCTCTGTTGTAATTCCTGACACTGTTACAACGATTGACGAATGGGCATTTGCAGGTAACTCACTTACATCAGTGGAAATTCCGGCATCCGTTACCTCTATTGCAAAATCAGTATTTGAATCTAATGACCTCGATTCAGTTACGTTCCTAGGTGATGCTCCATTGAGTCATTACCAAAGCTTCTACGACAATCCATCGTTGACTGAAATCAATGTGGCTTTCGGTGCGGCTGGTTTCTCAGATACTTACTTAGGTTTGCCAGTAGTTCGATTCAAAACTGTTTCGGATGAACCAACTGGTGTTGTCGGGATCTCAGGGCAAGAGCAAGTTTCTGTTTCATGGACTGCTCCTGCCAATGGTGGTGGAGAGCCAATTACGTTATACACCGTTACCTCAGACCCTGAAGGTGCATCATGTACAACGAATGGCGCTTTGTCTTGCACTATCACTGGGCTAGCCAAGGCTGACATTTACACATTTTCAGTGGTAGCGACCAATGCAATTGGCGATTCATATCCGTCTGAATCCAGCGCAGAAGTCACAGTTAAGGGTCGCAATCAGTCAATCTCGATTACCCAAATTAGTAACCGCACTTGGTCAGATGAGGTAGTTACCGTCTCAGCGAGTTCAAATGATGTCGATACCGAATTGGGAACTGACCTAGACGTTACCCTTGTTTCAACGACGTTGACTGTCTGCACCATTGATGGGTCTGATGTGACCACTTTGCGAGCTGGAACCTGCACGTTGCGCGCAACTCAACTAGGCTCATCGGTTTACGAAGCGGCAACGCCAGTAACTACAAGTTTCCAGGTGTTAAAAGCCACCCAAACGCCATTGGAAGTAAGGGTTAATTCCGTAACGCAAAATGGGGCAACTATCACGCCGGTTACCTTAAACCTTGACAATGCCAGTAATCCAATTGCCGCTAATGTCTTCCAGATTTTGAGCATTGACACAGGTGGCACGGCAAGTGTGAATCTGCAATCGCTGCAACTAATCTCCTCAAGCACCCCTCCAAGGTTTAGTGTCCTGGTCAGCGATGCTGCAAATTGCTCAGTTAATGCGCAAGGCTTGGTAACAATTTCAGAACTTGGAAATTGTCGAGTCAAGGTTCAAGCTCCAGCTAATGATTACTACTTGGCATCAGGTCAGCAAATAGCAAGTGATCCAGTAGGTGTGATTACGGTTTGGATTAATACCGTTGCACATGATGCCAATGGCGGTGGACCTAAGCCACCGATTGACACGGGCGAATCCGCAGTTGATAACTCGTTTAAGTCACCCGGTGATACCGATCCGGCTCTTGTTGTTACAACTGATCCAACAGTTGCTTCGACAATGAACTTCGGCGGCGGTGCTTTGATTAGCTATAGCCCAACCGGCAAAATAACACCGACCTTTATGTCTAAATTCGTAGGCTCATTTACGTGGGTAATATTCTTCACCGACAAGAGCAAGTCATTTTCTGTTATGGGATGTCCATCGAAGGTGTACAAAGACAAAGCAAAGAAGATTTGTAAGGCCCCTAAATTGGTGCCAAGTTCAACATGTACTTTGACGAGCGTAAAAAAGATGACTGGTAAAGAATTCACCAAACTGGAGTTATTCAAGTTTGGGTCCTGCCAAATCAACGCTGCTGGCTTGGCAAAACTCAAAGGCACAAACGTTGCGAAACGTCCGAAGATAGCCATGAGAGCCGATTTCAAGCCGGTGTGGCCAGTTAACGGCAAGGTCAGAGCCTTGTCAAAAAAGACTGGAAAGTACTACACCGCAGTTCCCCGCAAGGGCACTCGCGTAATGAAGTTTGGCTAGAGACATTAATTCAAATCCGCAGGTCGGGCTAAAGTTGACGGCCCGCGGATTATTGAACTGACTCGGTCTGGCGCATGCCATTTGTTGGGGCTCGTTAACTTAGGCGAAGACCTTAGTTTTGTCCGAGAATATGTTCCCTGTTTACTGACTGTTTACCTTAATAATCTAAATGTCCATTTCCGAAAAATTTGAACCTGAAATGGTGCATTGGGGCAGCAGTAATGCCAAGAAGGGCAGTAAGTGGCCCCATGGTTTCTGGCATAATTGGCGAATCATGAGTCTTGTAAAGGTGGCATTTCCGTGAGAAAAGTGCTCCTCACTTCTCTATTTTTTTGCCCACTTGTTTTATTGGGATTCGCATTAAAAGCTGAGTCTGCGCCTGCAATTTCTCAAGCTTCAGTGTCAAAAACCTGCACGATAGTAGGCACAAGTGGTGACGACAATCTAATAGGTACTGCCAAAAATGATTTTATTTGCGGGCTGGGTGGCAACGACACAATTTCAGGAAATGCTGGCAATGACATTATTGATGCTGGTCCCGGCAATGATGTCGTATCCGCCGGTGCTGGAGCCGACACCGTGTATGGCGGAGATGGCAATGATTCAATTTCGGGTGGAGACGGCGTAGATGCAATTCGCTTTGATGACGCTGGCGCTGTTGCAGATATAAATGTTTCACTTTTGGCTGGAACCGCATCGGGAATGGGATGGGACTCGTTCACTGGAATTGAGAACGTCACAACCGGCGTTGGTAATGATTCAGTCGTCGGTGATGACAACGCAAATGGGATAGTAACTGGTACCGGTAACGACACCATTGCAGCAGGTGCTGGAAAAGATGTTGTAGACGCAGGTGTCGGTGATGATGTGCTTACCGGTGGGCTCGGTGATGATGTGCTTACCGGTGGACTTGGCACCGATTTGATCTTTTTTGATGATTCAGTCGACGTTAAGCTTTCATTGCTTGCGGGTACCGCGACGGGCGTGGGTAAGGATAAGTTCTCTGGGATTGAGAATGTCAGAACTGGAGCCGGAAATGATTCAATCATCGGCGATCGAAATGCCAATGACATTTCTGCCGGCGCTGGAGATGACGTTATTGACGCCGGCGCTGGAGATGACGTTATTGACGCTGGCGCTGGGGATGATGCCTTAACCGGTGGGCTTGGCAATGATTCGAGCACCGGCGGCGGTGGAATCGATGTCATTCGCTTTGACGAAGTTACGGCAAAAGTAAGCATTACTGTGTCATTACTTTCTGGCACCGCCTCTGGACAAGGTTCCGACTCCTTTACTGGAATTGAAAACGTTACGACGGGTCCTGGAAAAGATTCAGTCATCGGTGATGACAACGCCAACTCGATATTTAGTGGTGCCGGCAACGACAATATTGCGGCTGGCTCGGGAGATGACATTGTTGATTCCGGTGCTGGAGACGATTCGATTGCTGGTGGGCTAGGTAATGACTCGATTTCGGCTGGAGCTGGCACCGATGCGATTCGATTCGATGATTCCGTAGATACAAATGTGAATGTTTCAATGTTTACCGGAGTTGCATCCGGAATGGGTAGCGATGTATTTACTGGTGCTGAAAACGTCACAACTGGAGCAGGAAATGACTCCGTAATCGGCGACGGAAGCGCCAATGTCATTTCAACTGGTGCTGGAAACGACACAATTGTTGCCGGTTCCGGAAATGACACCGTTGACTCTGGCGTTGGAGATGACGCAGTAACTGGGGGGCTGGGTAACGACACTATCTCTGGCGGAGTTGGGACTGATGTCGTTAAATTCGATGATGCCGCCGCAAATGTTAATTTTATTGTGTCGCTTGTTGCTGGAAGCGCAACAGGTCTGGGTACTGATTCGTTCACTGGCATGGAAAATGCCACAACGGGCGCTGGAAATGATTCAATCATTGGCGACGGTAATCCCAATGTGATTTCAACTGGTGCTGGTAACGACACAGTTTCCTCGCTTTCGGGACATGACAGCGTTGATGGCGGAGCCGGAGATGATTCAATTACTGGCGGAGCCGGAGATGATTCAATCACTGGTGGCCCCGGTACTGATGTAATTAGATTCGATGATGCTGCTGCAAATGTGAACATTATTATTTCGCTCCCTACGGGAACCGCATCAGGTATTGGTGGCGACACCTTTACTGAAGTTGAAAACGTAACAACTGGTGGTGGAAATGACGCGATCATTGGCGACGATAGCTCCAATACAATTATTGCGGGCGCTGGTGACGACACAATCGATGCGGGCGCTGGTGACGACACAATCGATGCGGGCGCTGGTGACGATGCAGTAAACGGTGGACTGGGTGACGATGCAATTAATGGTGGAGCCGGTTCTGATGGCATTCGATTTGACGATACTTCTGCAAATTTGAATGTTTCGCTACTTGCTGGCTCTGCAACAGGTATGGGCACTGATTCGTTCAGTGCTATCGAAAATGTAACGACCGGAACTGGAAATGATTCGATCATTGGAGACGCTAATGCCAATGTCATTTCAACCAGTTCTGGAAATGACAACGTTGACGCAGGCGCTGGAAACGACACGATTAACGCTGGAGCTGGAGCTGATTCTCTTGCTGGCGGTCTCGGCAATGATTCAATTTTGGCCGGCGCTGGTGCCGATACGCTTCTGTTTGATGATGCTCTCGTAAATATGACGGTGTCACTGCCTACTGGGATCGCATCAGGCCTGGGTATCGATACCTTTGATGATATTGAAAATGTTAAAACTGGTCTTGGAAACGATTCAGTTACTGGTGATGATGGCGCTAACACAATATTCACTGGTGCCGGAAACGACACAATTGTCGCGGGTTCAGGAAGCGACACGATTGATGCTGGTGCAGGAGATGATTCTGTAGTTGGTGGGCTTGGTAATGACACTAGCAATGGTGGTGATGGAACCGACGCCCTGCGATTTGATGATGCTAATGAAGATGTAAATGTGTCTCTCATTGCTGGTACAGCATCAGGCATGGGTCTTGATTCTTTTTCTGGTATTGAGAACGTCACATCTGGTCTCGGTAACGATTCAATCATTGGCGACGGTAACGACAATTCAATTTTCACTGGCGCTGGTGACGATTACATTAATGCAGGTGCTGGGGATGATTCGATTACCGGCGGCGCTGGGGATGATTCGATTACCGGCGGCGCTGGGGATGATTCGATTACCGGCGGCGCTGGAATCGACGCAATTCGTCTTGACGAAGGTGCGCCAAACATAAATATAAATGTGTCACTTCTAACCGGTACGGCATCAGGGATAGGTCGCGATACCTTTACTGGAATTGAAAATGTTACAACAGGCGCTGGAAACGATTCAATTATCGGCGATAACAACGCCAATGCGATTGCCGCTGGCGCAGGCAATGACACGATCGATGCAGGAGCGGGAAGTAACAGTGTCGAAGCTGGCACTGGCGATGATTCAATTACTGTTGGACTCGGCGATGATTCCATAATTGGCGGGACAGGTACCGATCTACTTCGCTTTGATGCAGCGAATGTAAGTGTGAACGTTTCTCTACTTGCTGGCAATGCGATAGGTATGGGAACCGATTCATTCACGGGCATAGAAAATGTCATGACGGGCGCTGGAAACGATTCAATCATTGGCGATAGTAACGCCAATGTCATTTCAAGCGGTGCGGGCAACGACTCGATTGATGCTGATGCGAATAACGACACCGTTGATTCTGGCGCTGGCGACGATTCGATTACTGGTGGCCTCGGCGACGATTCGATCACTGGTGGACCCGGTACTGATGCCATTCGTTTCAATGATGCTAGTGCTGGCGTAAACGTAAGTGTGTCGCTGTTTTCTGGTACCGCAACAGGACTGGGCGTCGATAACTTCTCTGGAATTGAAAACGTAACGACTGGCAACGGAAACGATTCAGTTTTTGGCGATGGTTTCGCCAACGTAATAGCCACCGGAGCTGGGGATGACTCAATTTTCGGTGGACTGGGCGACGATTCGATGATTGGTGGGCTCGGCACCGATGTCATTCGCTTGGATGACGGCGCAAGTGTGAATGTTTCGCTGATTACTGGTACTGCAGCAGGTGTGGGTAGCGATACGTTTTCTGGAATCGAAGGTGTCACAACTGGCGCCGGAGATGATTCGATCACCGGCGATAGTAATGCCAACGTGATGTCTTCAGGCGCTGGTAATGACACGATAGATGCTGGCGCAGGAGACGACACTCTTGATAGCGGAGCTGGGGATGATTCTGTTAACGGAGGGCCAGGCAATGATTCAATAACTGGTGGACTCGGTACAGACCTAATTCGATTTGACGGTGCGGCGGCAACTGTAAATGTGAGCGTGTCGCTAGTTTCTGGAACTGCAACTGGTATTGGCTCTGATGTTTTCACTGGAATTGAGAATGTCACAACTGGCGCTGGAGATGATTCAATCTTTGGCGATACCAACGTAAACACATTGTTCTCCGGAATTGGTGACGACACTATTGATGCTGGTGCCGGAAACGACACAATTGATGCCGGTGTAGGACATGATTCCGTCGCTGGTGGGCTTGGCAATGATTCTATTACTGGTGGACTTGGTATCGACGTAATTCGCCTTGAGACTTCTGCAAACGTGAATGTTTCACTTCTTTCTGGCACTTCATCAGGCATGGGCACCGATTCATTCACTGGATTTGAGAATGTCATAACTGGTGGTGGAAATGATTCGATCATTGGTGATACTAATTCCAATGCGATTTCTGCTGGGTCAGGAGACGATGCAGTAACGGGAGGGCTAGGTAATGATTCCATCTCGGGTGGATTCGGAGCGGACACTATTCGATTCGATGATGCCTCCGCAAACGTAAATGTAAATGCCTCCTTGGTTTCAGGCGGCGCAGTAGGTATGGGTACTGACACTTTCACTGGTATTGAGAACATCACAACTGGCGCTGGAAACGATTCAATCGTCGGAGACGACAACGCAAACACGCTAACTACTGGTGCTGGTAATGACACGATTGATGCTGGCGCTGGTAACGACACAGTTGACAGTGGCGCCGGAGATGATTCAGCCAATGGTGGGCTTGGAAGCGATGCACTTACAGGTGGATCTGGTGTAGATCTCATTCGATTTGATGATGCCAACACAAACGTAAACGTGAATGTATCTCTACTCTCTGGTAGCGCAACTGGCGCCGGAGCTGATTTGTTGGCTGGATTTGAGAACGTAACAACGGGCGCTGGAAATGATTCTGTTATTGGTGATGCCAATTCCAATGCCATTTCTACTGGCGCCGGAGATGATTCGATCACAGGTGGCATCGGCAATGATTCTATTAATGGTGGAACTGGAACTGATGTCATTCGATTTGATGATGCAGCTGTAGATGTAAATGTGTCACTGGTTACAGGCAGTGCATCTGGTTTGGGATCTGATTCCTTTACTGGAATTGAAAACATCACAACTGGCGCCGGAAACGATTCGATCGTTGGTGATGGCAACGCTAACTCAATAGTTACTGGCGCCGGAAACGATACGGTTTCTGCAGGTATAGGTAACGACACGATTGATGTCGGTGCTGGAAACGATGCAACTACTGGTGGACTCGGCAATGATTTAATTTCGGGTGGAACCGGTATCGATGTAATTCGCCTTGATGACGCGACGGGAAATATAAATGTTTCGCTCGTTGCAGGCACTGCATTAGGAGTCGGTAGCGATACATTTTCTGGAATTGAAAACATCACCACTGGCGTCGGAAATGATTCGGTTATTGGCGATGAAAACACCAACGCTATAGTCGCGGGCCCAGGTAATGACACCATCGATTCTGGTCTAGGTAATGACAACATTGATGCGGGCGCTGGAGACGATTCAATAACTGGTGGGCTCGGTGACGATGCAATCTCGGCGGGAGTTGGTTCGGACACTATTAGATTTGATGACGGCGCCGCAAACGTAACGGTGTCGTTGGTTACTGGAATCTCATCAGGAATGGGAAGCGACACCTTCACTGGTGTCGAAAATGTTACAACTGGCGGTGGAAATGATTCGATTACTGGCGATGAAAACGCCAACGTTTTGGTCGCCGGTTCTGGAGACGATTTGATCACTGGTGGACTCGGTGATGACTCCATCACTGGTGGAGTCGGTACCGATGTTATTCGTTTTGATTCTGCTGCAAACATAACTGTTTCGCTTCTTGCAGGAACTGCATTAGGCATGGGTAGCGATACTTTTACCGAAATTGAAAATGTCACAACTGGAGCTGGGAATGATTCAGTTGTAGGTGATGGTATTTCGAATTTAATTTCAAGTGGTGCCGGAAATGATGTTGTAGCCGCAGGAGCCGGTAACGACATCATCAACGCTGGAACTGGGGACGATTCAGTCATCGGTGGACTAGGTGACGATTCAATGACTGGTGGTTCCGGTATTGACGTCATTCGATTTGATGAAGCTGCTGCAAACATGAACTTGATCGTGTCATTGCTTGCCGGTACCGCATCAGGTTTGGGTACTGATACTTTCTCGGGTATTGAAAATGTCACAACCGGCGGTGGAAATGATTCAATTATTGGTGACGAGAACGCCAACGTAATAGTCACGGGTAACGGAAACGACACTGTCGATGGTGGTGCCGGGGTTGACACTATCGATTCAGGCGCAGGCGACGATTCAACCTTCGGTGGACTCGGGGACGACATCATTGATGCCGGAGGTGCTAAAGATTCAATCGACGGCGGTGCTGGCAATGACAATTTGTCTGGTGGCGCTGGTGATGATTCAATCATCGGTGGCGCCGGAAATGATTCAATGTCAGGCGGCGAGGGCACCGATCATATTCGCTTTGAAGACGCTAATGACGGCGTTAATGTACTTGTGTCATTGCTAGCTGGCACCGCATCTGGCGTTGGAAGTGACTCGTTCACTGGAATTGAAAATGTCACAACCGGCGGCGGAAATGATTCAGTCACTGGTGACGCTAATGCCAATCTCATTTCGACTGGTCCTGGGATCGACACCGTTTCTGCAGGTGCTGGAAATGACACAATCGACGCAGGATCTGGGGACGATTCAATCGCTGGTGGAATCGGCAATGATTCGGTTTCTGGTGGAGATGGAATCGATGTGATTCGCTTCGATGACGCAGCTGCAAATGTGAATGTAAATGCGTCACTGCTTGCCGGAACCGCATTAGGCATGGGTACGGATTCTTTCACTGGAATTGAAAACATAACAACTGGCGCTGGAAATGATTCTATTGTCGGAGATGGTAATGCCAATGCAATAGTCGCTGGTGCTGGAGATGACACAATCGCTGGTGGGTTTGGTGATGATTTTATTACTGGTGGTTCTGGCACCGACATAATTCGTTTTGATGATGCTGCTGGTGGCGTGAACGTGGTTGTATCACTTGCCACTGGTACCTCATCGGGTTTGGGTAGCGATGAGTTTGTAGGAATTGAAAATGTCACAACAGGGGCTGGAAACGATTCAATCATTGGTGACGACTTCGCCAACTCAATACTTGCGGGTGCCGGTAACGACACAATTGAAGCAAGTGGCGGAGATGATTCGATATCTGCAGGCGCTGGTGATGACTCAATCGCCGGTGGGCTTGGCAACGATTCAATTTCTGGCGGACTTGGTGTCGACGTTATTCGTTTTGATGAAACTGAAACTGTTGCAAATGTAAACGTCTCAATGATGACGGGTACCTCATCAGGTATAGGTAGCGATACGTTTTCTGGCATTGAAAACGTCACAACCGGCGCAGGAAACGATTCAATCATTGGTGATGGTGATGTTAACAATATATCTACTGGAGCTGGTAATGACACCGTAGCTGCCGGAGCTGGTAACGACATTATCAATGCTGGTGACGGGGATGACTCAATCGCGGGAGGACTCGGCAATGACTCAATTGCTGGAGGACTGGGTTCCGATGGCATTCGTTTCGACGATGCAGCTAGTGGCGTGAACCTGAGTGTCTCACTTTTAGCTGGCACTGCAGTAGGTGTTGGCAGCGATACGTTTACTGAAATTGAGAACGCGACAACCGGTGCTGGAAGCGATTCAATTATTGGTGACGGTAACTCCAATGTCATCGTTACCGGCCCTGGTAATGACACGGTTTCTGCAGGTGCTGGCGACGACAACATTGATGCAGGTGCTGGTGATGATTCACTTACCGGTGGCCTAGGTGATGATTCCATCACTGGTGGAACTGGAACAGATGTCATTCGTTTTGACGATGCTGGCAGCGTGAATGTAAATGTAACACTTGCTGACGGTACGGCATCGGGCATCGGCAGTGATATATTCGTTGGAGTAGAAAATGTCACTACGGGCACTGGCAATGATTCGATTGTCGGCGACGAAAACGCTAACTCTATAGTCAGCGGAGCTGGTAACGACACCATTAATGCTGGTGCCGGTAACGATACAGTCGCTGCTGGCGCTGGAGACGATTCCCTTATTGGTGGCACTGGTGACGACACAATCGATGCCGGCCCAGGTAGAGACGACCTTGATGGATCTATCGGCAATGACAATCTATTTGGCGGACTTGGCGACGATCGATTAATAGGTGGAGCTGGAAATGATTCGCACGCTGGCGGAACAGGTGTTGATGTGTTCGACGCCAGTACTGCAACCGACTCTGTAGCCGTTAATTTAGCTGCGCGAACCATTGTGGGACAAGGCACTGATTCGATCACGGAAATTGAGAATGTCACAACTGGTGCTGGAAACGATTCCATTTTTGGTGATGAGAATGCCAACGTGATTTCTACTGGAGCCGGTAGCGACTCCATTGTTTCAGGTGCAGGGAATGACACTATCGACGCTGGCGATAATGATGACTCAATAACCGGTGGACTCGGCGACGACTCATTCGCTGGTGGGGCCGGCAACGATGTCATTTATCTCGATGATGCTGCGGCGAATGTAAACATTAATGTGTCGCTTCTTGCTGGTACCGCATCAGGCATTGGAAGCGATACTTTCACTGGAATTGAAAATGCTACAACTGGTGCTGGCAATGACTCAATCATTGGCAGCGTCAAAAATAACACTGTGGTCACGGGTGCTGGTAATGACATTATTGTTGGCGGTGATGGCAACGACACCATTAGCGCTGGTACTGGGGATGATTTAATCACTGGTGGACTCGGTGATGATTCGATTGCTGGTGGTGATGGAATCGATGGAATTCGTCATGATGACGCCGCGGAAGGCGTAAACGTCAGCGTATCGATTCTCACTGGTACCGCATTAGGTATGGGTAATGATGATTTTACTGGAATCGAGAATGTAACAACCGGCACCGGAAACGATTCAATTATTGGGGATGCTAATGCCAATATCATTTCGTCGGGTCCTGGAAGCGACACCATTTACGCTGCTGGAGGCAACGACACAATCGATGCTGGTTCAGGTGACGATGCAGTCACTGGTGGGTTAGGTGACGATGCCGTCAACGGTGGAAATGGTATCGATGCCAT
>Ga0114968_10002389_pt1 | contig 14354 bp, 17 predicted proteins | sample M_130807_EF_Meta_FD_87020 | JGI IMG/M metagenome (GOLD analysis project Ga0114968, IMG submission 87020) | Freshwater microbial communities from Lake Montjoie, Canada to study carbon cycling - M_130807_EF_MetaG | ecosystem: Environmental > Aquatic > Freshwater > Lake | place: Lake Montjoie... | reverse complement strand
ACACTTCTTACCATTACAGCGGTAACTAGCGGTGTGGTTCAGTTGGGCACGCAAATAACTGGGTCAAACATCCCAGCAGGAACTTACATTACTGCTTTGGGAACTGGCACAGGCGGTGCTGGAACTTACACAATGAGCGCCGCTGCAACAACGACCACAACGGGCGTTGCAATTACAAGCACTGGCGTATATTACGCCGGTGGTGGCGGTGGTGGTGGCTATTCACCTTATACGGCTTTGGCTGGTGCAGGAGGCGCTGGTGGTGGCGGCGCAGGCAATGGCGCAACTAACACAGGGGGAACCGCAGGAACTGCAAATACTGGTGGCGGCGGTGGTGGCACTAGCGGCGGTGGTGGTGGTACTGCTGTAACAGGTGGTTCTGGCATCGTCATTATTCGATACGCAAATACTTATCCAGACCCAATTTCCACAACTGGCTCTCCAACTGTTACAAATACTGGCGGGTACAAGATTTATAAATGGACTGGCAACGGTTCGATTACGTTCTAATCATGGCACATTTTGCGAAACTTGATGAAAACAACGTAGTGTTGGAAGTGCACTCCGTTAACAACAATGAGTTGTTAATTAACGGCGTTGAAGTAGAAGCAATGGGTGTTGTGTTCCTTGTCAATTGGTCTGGTGGATATACCAACTGGAAGCAGACTTCCTACAATGGTAATTTCCGCAAGAACTACGCTGGTGTTGGGTATACCTATGATCCTCAACGGGATGCGTTTATTCCACCAAAACCATACAATGGCTGGACATTGAGCGAAGACACCTGTTTGTGGCAGCCGCCAATTCCAATGCCTATTGATGGCAAGCTGTATAGCTGGGATGAGGAATCATTGTCATGGACATTGATCGAGCAGGTGTGAAATGTTTGGCATTTCAGCGATTAGCCAGGCTCCATTCAGTGCGATTTCAATATCCAATGTTACCTATAACGTAACAATTTCAGAAGGTGGTTATGGTTCTGGGCAATATGGCTCTGGCATTTATGGGTATGGTTCTTTAGACAGTTTTCTTTCTGGTTTTGCATTTATATCAGCGTTAACTGAGTTTGGTTCAGCATCTGATTCAGAATCCAATATCCTGACAGCATTGGTAAACGCATCAGAGTCAGGTTCAGCGGCTCACACAAACACTAGCCAACTAAATGCAGCAACGTCTATAACAGAGACCGGATTGGCATCGGATAGTCTATCCTCAGTATTGACAGCAGTAGCATTTGCGGTTGAAACTGGTTCTGCCAGCGACTCTCCAGTCAGTACGATTGTTTTTGTAGCATTAGCGTCTGAAGCAGCATCAGGATCAGATTCTCAGGTATGCGTTCTTACGATACCTGTAACCATATCAAACACAGTTACAGCATCAGACGCTGTAACAAATATCCTGCAAGCAGTAGCAACTGCATCTGACACTTTATCAGCAGCAAGCACTGCGACAAATACGATAGGTTTTGCAACAGCAATTGCTGAAACATTAACAGCATCTGATGCCTCAATACCGACATTTTCATATCAAATTGATAGAAGTGAAACTGTAACGGCGAGCGATTTTTTTACTTCAGTAGTGTCATTCATAGTTGCTACTTCTGATTCACTTACTGGATTAGATGAATTTAGCAATGTTGCAATATTTAATGTAAGCATTGCAGACACTTCTACGTTAGAAGAAAATTACGTTGGCGGTCTTAATTTTGTTATAGCACTTGCGGAGTCTGCAAGTGCCTTGGACTACATCACACAAAGGCTTATGTGGGAGCCAGAGCCAATAGAATCAGAAACGTGGACAAACGCATCTGCATCAACTACATCCTGGACTACGCAGTCCCCAAATACAGGTAGCTGGACTATAATTTCCGACAACACTAACCCTTGGACACCAGTAGGTAGCACGTCTAAGGATTGGACAACCCAATGAGGTAAATCATGGCTGATACGACAACGACAAACCTACTTCTTACCAAGCCAGAGGTAGGCGCAAGCACCGACACCTGGGGTACGAAGATCAACACCGACCTAGACTCGGTGGACGCGGTGTTTGCTGCGGCCGGAACCGGAACCAGCGTCGGTCTCAATGTCGGTTCGGGTAAGACGCTGGCGGTGGCCGGTACGCTGACTGTTACCGGTGCAAGCACAATCAATAACACGGCAATCGGTGGAACAACTGCTGCGGCTGGCGCATTTACTACGCTTTCAGCATCCTCAACGCTTACGGCTACGGGTGCTGGGTCAATTCAAGGACTCACCGTAGGCCGAGGCGCGGGTGCTATTGCAAGTAATACGGCAGTTGGTGCTAGTGCTTTGGCGGCTAATACGAGTGGCACATTTAATACTGCTGTTGGATTTAATGCACTTGTTGCAAATACAACGGGCCAATATAACGATGCTTTTGGTCGCCTGTCATTGGCATCTGTGACTACTGGCGCACGAAATGTTGGTTTTGGGTCTGGAACATTGCAAGCGGTTGTTTCCAATAACGACAACACAGCATTTGGTCGTCAATCTCTAGGCTCAACTACTGCTGACAACAACTCTGGTTTTGGCAATTACACGCTTTTGTCAAACACTACTGGTGCAAATAACACGGCAGTTGGTACAAACGCTCTTGCTTCCAACACCACCGCATCCAACAACACCGCTGTGGGTTATCAGGCTGCTTACAGTAATACTACGGGAACAAACAATACCATATTAGGTTATCAAGCTGGATACACAAATACCGTAGGCGCACAAAACACTTTTGTGGGGAATTTGTCGGGTAACACCACAACTGGCGGCAATAACACCTATCTAGGCTACAGCGCGGGTCAGATTACAACCACTGGAACGTACAACACATTCTTAGGTCGCTCATCTGGTGAGTCAGTTACCACCGGCTCCAAGAACGTCATCATCGGCAGCTACAACGGAAACGCTGTCCCCATCTCTGCTACTGGCAGCAATTTCATTGTGCTGTCGGATGGTGATGGCAATGTGCGCCAATTTATTGATAGCAGTGGAAACTTTGTTCAGCAAGTAACGGGTACTGCGCCTACGCTTACTGTTAACTCAACACTAACATTTGAATTAACAAATAACACCACCTTAAAAATTAAGGTTCGCGGCACAGATGGAACAACTCGTTCAGTATCTCTCACTTTAGCATAAGGACTTACCATGACTACCTTTACCACCACCGTAACCCAGATGTTCACTCTGCCTCAAGAGGCAGGGCAGACCGATGTTGTCGTCAACGTCCAATACCTCGTCACTGGGGTGGACGGTGCGAACACCGCCGACATTGGCTTCAGCCAGCAGTTCACCATCCAGCAGGGCGAGGCGTTCACGCCCTACGCTCAACTGACCGAAGCCCAAGTGGTTGGCTGGGCTGACCCGCAGACCATGAGCAATATGCAAGCGTGCGTGCAGGGTCAGATTGACAGCATGATTAACCCACCAGTGTCTCCGACATCGCAGGCACTGCCTTGGGGCGCATAAATGGAATTCCAGGCAATGTTCAACTTTATTGGTGGCGCTGTCCTGGTCGCTGTTGGATGGTGGTGTAAAGAAATTTGGGATTCGGTCAAAGCACTAAAAAAAGACATTCAAGCGATTGAGGTTGACCTGCCAAAGAACTATGTCAGCAAGGCAGACATTGAAAACCGATTTGACAAAATAGACGCTTTGCTGGAGCGTCTATTTGACAGGTTGGACGCGAAAGCTGATAAATGAATGCGCTGGCTTGTACCGCTATTTGTCCTGTCGCTGGTGTACGGCGCAACAGTGAAGCGTGAGTGCAGCGTAAGCGATTTTGTAAACATTGCTTACAGCAACCATAACCCGAAAGAACGACATGATCGAATTGTTGAATGGTTGGATGACTCTGGTCAAGTCTGCACTAAAGAGCAGCTTGGACTCATTTACGCGAATTTGGCGACGGTAATGGGTTCATCTGACACCATGCGAGTCAGAGTCAAAATTGAGCAACTGTATGAACGAGCAAAATGAATCCTGGTTAGCGCGGAACATCCAGCCAGTAACGGTTGCGTTTCTGCTGTTCTCATACTTCTTTTTCGCGTTACTCAGCGTCTTTGAACTGGAAACGCGAGGCGCTTACGTTGACCTGCTTGGGCAGGCCATGATTATTGTTATCACCGCCATCTTTGCGGGTAAGACTGCCGAAAAGATTGTAGACATTCGCACCACCAAGGGAAACACTAATGGCACTTGATCCCCTAACCGCACTGCTGGATGTTGGAAGCAAGGTCATTGACCGAGTATGGCCTGATCCTGAGAAAGCCGCAGCCGCCAAACTAGAACTGTTCAAGCTGCAACAGTCTGGCGAACTGGCAATGATTGCCGGTCAGATGGAGATTAACAAGGTAGAGGCAGCAAACCCGTCTGTCTTTGTATCTGGGTGGCGACCTGCCATCGGCTGGATTTGCGGTGCAGGCTTTGGCGTGCAGTTTGTCATTGGACCGCTGGCTGAATGGGGTTCTGCGTTGTACGGTCACCCCGTAAAGTTCCCGCAGATGGATACCGGCACGATGATGCCTCTGCTGCTTGGAATGCTGGGCTTGGGCGGTATGCGGACTGCTGAGAAGATACAAGGCGTAGCTGCTAAATGACTCCCGTTACCGCTAACTTTAGCCTTGAGGAACTGACGCATACTGACCACCGTCAGTTTGATAACACGCCCAATGAACTTGAGAAGCAAAATCTTATGCGTCTGGCAAAGTTGCTGGAGCAAGTCAAAAGCACTTTGGGTGGAAAGCCCATCATGGTCAACAGTGCATTCCGCAGTAAAGCGGTCAATGATGCTGTGGGAAGTAAGGATAGTAGTCAGCATCGTCTTGGTTGCGCTGCTGATATTCGCGTTCCTGGCGTTACTCCTGATGCTGTCGTGAAGGCTTGCATTGCCGCCAAGCTCCCTTACGACCAGATCATCCGTGAATTTGATTCATGGACGCATATCAGCGTAACTAGCGTTCCTACCGGTAAGCCTCGCAATCAAGCACTGATTATTGATAAGGCAGGCACTCGACCTTACGCTTGACATGACAGACTACAGCGGCCAAATCACAACGCCAGCACAGCCGAATCTCGGCAACCCTGGTGAGGTGTATGACCGCCTGTACTTTAGCCAGACATTCAGCAACATCGGGAACTACGCCAGCCGCGTCACAAACGCTCTGGGAGCGTTATTCGGACCGCGTGGAGGCAAGTACCTCAACGCACCTTATGGAGCGTTCCAGGACGGCACAGACCAGGTCGCGGCTAACACCACAACGGCCTACGCCATCACGTTTGACACCACCGACTTCAGCAATGGCGTCACGCTCTCAAACTCATCTAGGCTGAACGTATCGCAGTCGGGCATATACAACGTCCAGTTTTCCATCCAGTTTACGAATACGACAAATTCATCCCAAGACGTTGACGTTTGGTTTAGAAAGAATGGAACCAATATTGACAAGTCGAACTCAAGGTTTGGGTTTGCACCCAGAAAAGGCGCCGGCGATCCGTTTCACACAATTGCAGCAATAAACTATTTTGTAAGCCTTAACGCAAACGACTATGTGGAGATCATGTGGCGGCCTACTGATGTCGGAGTGTCGATTGAGCAGTATCCGGCAGGCACTTCCCCAACCAGGCCAGCAGTACCGTCGGCCATCGTTACACTGTCGTTTGTCTCCAACCTATCGGTGTAATCATGGCACTCATCCCCTTAAAAATCCCACCAGGCGTCTACCGCAACGGTACTGAATATCAGTCTGCTGGACGCTGGTACGACTCCAACCTGGTACGCTGGTTTGAGAATACCCTGCGACCCATTGGCGGCTGGAGGAAAAAATCCCAGTCTGCCATGACGGGTAAGTGCAGAGGCATCATCACCTGGCGAGATAACAGCGCAACCCGCTGGGCTGCAGCCGGTACTCAGTCCAAGCTGTATGCGATGGATGTCGGTGGTACGTTGAAGGACATCACGCCTACTGGATTTACAACTGGATCGGCTGATGCGACTGCTACAACCGGATACGGCTATTACACCTATGGAAGTCTGTCCTATGGCACTGCGCGTCCAGATGTTGGATCAGTACCGGCCACCACCTGGAGCCTAGACACTTGGGGCGAATACCTGGTGGCGTGCAGCAGTACCGACGGCAAGATTTACGAGTGGCAGTTAGGGTTCACGACTCCTACCATTGCGGCCGCAATCACCAACGCACCGACAAACTGCTCTGCCATTATGGTGACCAGTGAGCGCATCTTGTTTGCTTTGGGAGCGTCGGGCAACCCGCGCTTGGTTAAGTGGTCGGACCAGGAGAACAACACGCTTTGGACGGCTGCAGCCAACAATCAGGCTGGTGACTTTGAACTAGCAACGCCAGGGTCTCTGAAGTGCGGCAAGCGCGTGCGAGGTGTAAACCTTATATTGACAGACGTTGACGCGCACGTTGCGCAGTACATCGGCCTGCCCTATGTCTACAGCTTTGAGAAGGTGGGCAGCGGGTGCGGCGTCATCTCCGCGCAGGCTGTAGCGGCCATCGACACCTCCGCAATGTGGATGTCTAAGTCGGGATTCTGGTCCTACGACGGGTTTGTCAAGCCCATGACTTGTGATGTCGGAGACTACGTCTTCAACAACATGAATTTGAATCAGGCGTCCAAGGTGTACGCCGTCCACAATTCAGCATTCGGTGAGGTGACCTGGTTTTACCCGTCGTTGTCATCAAATGAGAATGATTCTTATGTAACCTACAGTTACCGTGAGGGGCATTGGGCTATCGGTATGTTGGCTCGAACCGCCGGAACAGACCGAGGCGTCTTTGTCAACCCTATGATGGTTGGCACAGACGGGTACATCTATGACCACGAGGTGGGATTCACCTACGACTCAGTCTCTCCCTACGCGCAGTCAGGCCCGATTGAACTTGGTAACGGGGACAACGTGATGGCCGTGAGATCAGTTATTCCTGACGAGCAAAGTTTGGGTGAGGTAGCCATCTCTTTCACGGCCAGGATGTATCCGACATCGATAGAGACAAGTTATGGCCCGTTCAGCGCCAAGCAGCCAACCGACGCCAGGTTCTCTGGTCGATCAGTCAAGATGAAGGTGACCGGAAATGTGTTGGACGATTGGCGGGTCGGCGTTATGCGGCTAGAGGCCACGTCGGCAGGGAAGCGGTAAATGGATGATTTCTGGCGGTTGGCACAACACATCCAAGCCGCCTTAGAATACTCGGAAGGAACTCACACTCTTGAAGATGTTGCGCAGGGTGTAGAGGTAGGACGGTTTCAGCTATGGGCTGGGACAAAAAGCGCAGTCATCACTGAGATCATTGTCTATCCGCGAATCAAGAATCTGCACTATTTTCTTGCTGGCGGCGACCTAGATGAACTCAAGCTGATGCGACCACACATCGAGTCTTGGGGAAAGCAGAATGGTTGCACGCGAGTTACCCTGGCTGGCCGTAAGGGCTGGGCAAGGACATTTTTAGCAGATGAAGGATATGCCCCTAAGTGGCATATTCTGAGCAAGGAGTTGTGATATGAGCCTTGGTGGTAGAGATGATATATATCCAGCAGCAAATGCGTATGTTGCCCCTAAGCCAGCATTTGGTAGGCGTAATCGTTACGCTGAGATCATGGCTAATTATAAGCAGGCGCAGCCATTTTCGTTTACTGGTATGCCGTCAACCTATACAGGTGGATTCAATGCAAACCCATCTACCTACACCGGAGGCTTTACTCCTTACCAGCGCCTGGTTACGCCGCAGCCAGTGCTGCCGGTAGAAGGCACAACTTCAGCGACTACTGGAGGTGGCGGCGCTGGTGGTTCTAACAGAGAGGCTCCAAGCGCCTGGTCTCAAATGACTCCAGCGGAGCGTGCTGCCTATTACGCTGCAAACCCGACTGAGGGGAGTATTGCGTTGGGGATGCAAGACCTATTGGGTAATGCCACACTGATGGGGCAAATTGGAAAATACTTTGGTATAGATGGATGGTACAACAGCAGACTAGAGAAACTTGGACTTAACCCTGAGCAATTTGCGTCAGGCCCACCAGACCCAAATTTCAGCAGTAAAGCAGCCGAAGCAGCACGTTTAGAAGGTCAAATAGCAGCAGTGAATGCGGCCAATGAAGAAGGTGCTGGTCTTTTAGCCAACCCTATGGGTACTGATCCTGCATATGCAGCAAAAGTTATACGAGATGCACAAGAAGCGCAAGCTGTCTCAGAAACTAATGCCAGGATAGCGCAACAAGAGGCGCAATCTCAAGCTAGAGCGCAAGCTGAGGCTCAAGCAGCCCAAGCTGCTAGAGAACAAGCTGGACGGGAAGCTGCTAGACAAGCTGAGGCTCAAATGGCAGCTAGAGTGCAAGCTGAGGCTCAAGCAGCCCAAGCTGCTAGAGAACAAGCTGGACGGGAAGCTGCTAGACAAGCTGAGGCTAATGCCGCAGCAGCAGCCGCAGCACAGGCTGCAGCCCAAAACTACAGCAACGAGGGACGCAACTATGGAGGAGGTGGTGGAGGTGGAAATGGTAACGGTGGTGGTGGCGTAGCCACTGGTGGCAATAACGGTGACGCATCAGGCGGTGGTGATCGCGGAACTCGCGGTGGCTTTGCGCAAGGCGGTCACGTTTCCCTAATGGACCTGCAAGGACCGAATCCAATGGGACCAGATGATGGATATGGCGCTTTGAAAGATGGCGAGTACGTCATCAACGATAAGACAGTAAAAAAATATGGTATCGAGTTGATGAACCTAATCAACTCTGGCAAGATTTCAAAGGGCAAGCTACGCGGCTTGCTCGAAATGTAAGGAGAAACGATATGTCTAAAGGCGGCGCATCCGGTAGCACAACTAGTACCACAGCAATTGATCCTGATCTGAAGGCGGCTTATTTAGCCAACATCGGCCAGGCTCAGAGCGTAGCCGGTGCATTACCAGTACGGCAGTTTGCGGGTTTTAACCCGCTATATACGGCTGGAGAACAACAAGTCACAAACGAGGCTCTGACCCCGTTTACTGGCGAGTCCATCCAGCAGTTTATGAACCCCTACGAGAACGAGGTGGTCCAGCGTTCACTGGCTGATGTCGGTGGTGCATTGGACATTCAGCGACTGCGAGACCGGCAGGCGGCTACCGCTGCACGCGCCTTTGGTGGATCGCGCCAGGGCGTGCAGGAGTCACTTACGAATGCTGCTGCACTGAAGCAGGCTGCTGACACCGCTGCGCAGTTGCGTGCTGCTGGCTACGGCCAGGCGGCTGGTCTGGCTCAGTACGCCAAGGGCGCAAACATCTCTGGCGGCCAGGCAGTGATGGGCTTGGGCGGTGCACGTCAGGCACTTGAGCAAGCGCAGATGGATGCACTACGCAACATTGGCATGGAGAAACTAGGAATTGCATCTAGTGGACTTAGCACACAGCTACCTAATCTTGGAATGACTCAGACTCAACCCTATTACCAAAACCGCACAGCAGGCGCTTTGGGTGGTGCTGCTGCTGGCTACCAGTTCGGTGGACCTTGGGGCGCTGCTGCTGGCGGTCTACTTGGTTACTTTGGATAAGGGGAATAAGATGGCCGGATTTGGAGATTTTTTCAATCAGGGTACTAGCACACCAGAAGAACGCCTAGCTTTTCTTAAAGCATATGGTTTAGACCGATCTGGTTTAGGCATACCTGGTTTGCTTGGTGGAACGCCTGATCCTATGGAAGCACAAAATCAACCTAGTTCCTATGGGAACTTCGGCGGTATATTTAGTCAAGCATCGGCGCTTGACGAGTACATGACGCCAGAGCAGAGGGCGCAACTACAAAATCAAGGTCTAATGTCTGCGGCCATGCAACTGCTTGCGGCATCAGGCCCGAGCCGCACGCCTGTGGGACTTGGCCAGGCGTTAGGTGAGGCGTATGGTGCTGGTCAGAAGGGCTATACGGCAGCGCAACAGAATCTGCTTCAAAGCATGACAATGAAGCAGAAGATGGATGAATATAAGCGTGAATTGGAAACTCAGAAGGCATTCCAACAATGGCTTACTGGTGGAGGAGGTGGTGAAGTTTCTACGCAACCAACTGGTGCTGTTACTCCAGAACAAGCTATCAATGCACCTGGATTGCCAACTGGTCCTACAGTGGAACGCGCTGCAATGATTGGTGCTCCTAGCACTGCAATGCCTGCTGTATCAGCACCATCTGGTGCTGCATTGCTTACCCCAGAGCAGAGAATGCTTGTATCCAAGTTACCAGCTAAAGAAGGTTACAAGGAAGCTGTTCGAATGATTGAGCAAAATAAGGAATACATTGGTGACCCCAAAACAATGACAATCGATGGTCAAAATGTCACTGTTAGATACAAAAAAATGGGTGGATATGACGTTTTACCTAATGTCGTAATTCCAGAGGCAACTCCTGATGACATCAAAAAATTGAAAGCCGTTGGATTGGCTCCTACATTGGAAAACTTGCAAAAATTGCATCCAGAAGGAACTCCAAACGAAATAAAAATATTGCGAGAACTTGGATTGCCACTAACTCTTGACGCGGTAACTAAGTTACGTCAAGCTGGTGCATCACAAACAAATGTAAAAGTTGATACTGGTGAAAAGGTACGAGTCGGAGAAATCAACAAGGATATTGTTGGTCAAATGGGCGCTATGACAGAGCAGGCTAGGTCTGCCAACGAGACCTTAATGAATGTGGATAGAATTCTGCCAGCACTAAGTGGTGCTATTACCGGACCATTGGCAGATTACCGCACTACTCTCATCCGAGTAGGTCAGCAGTTTGGCATTGTTGGCAAAGACGCTAATGAAGTTCTTGCTAAGACTCAGACTTTGGTGCAAGGACTTGCGCAACAAGAACTCACAGCGGCCGGTCAGATGAAGGGTCAAGGCGCTATCACTGCACCAGAACGTGAATTGCTACGTCGTGCGGCAGTTGGAGATCAGAATATGAGTGCTGCTGAGTTGCGAACTGCATTGCAGACTGCTCAGAAGGTTGCGCAGTACCGTATAGGTCAACATAAAGAATATTTGTCTAAATTTTCTGCATTGCCTGGTTCTGAACAGTATGTGCCTTTCTACACTGTTACGCCATATCAGCCTACTGGTGGTGGCAATGCAATTCAAAATGCAATTGATGCTGAGTTAGCAAAACGCGCCCAGACACAACGTGGAGGTGGAATGCGATGAGCGATGGACTAGGACAATTCACTGACGAGCAGTTACGCAAGGCGCAGGCCGGTGACTTCTCCGGTTTCACCACAGAGCAACTCACGTCGTTACGCGTTGCGCTAGCTACACCAGCAGCTGCACCACCGCCACCTCCAGCACCAGTTGAGCCGCAACGAGTGCGTTCTATGGCGCAAGGTCTGCTGCTAGGTGGCGCTGACGAGGCAGAAGCGTATCTGAGATCGCTGGCCGGTGAGAACTACGACGCTGCACTTGCAGACATTAGGGCTAAGACTCAGGCATACCAGAAGGCAGAGCCAGGAGCTGCACTTGGATATGAGGTAGCAGGCGGTCTGCTACCTACTGCTGCCGCCATGTTTACACCTGGTGCGCAGGCTGCTGCACCGGCTGCCATAGCGCGTACAGCGCCAATGATGTCACGCCTAGCTGGTATGGTAGCACGCGGCGCTGGAATCGGTGGTGTGACAGCATTTAACACCGGAGAGTCTGACGTGATAGACAGACTATCTCGCGTCCCTATGGGTGCGGCAGTTGGTGCTGTAGCGGCTCCAGTTGTGTCTGGCGTTATTGGTGGTGGTGGCTATGTCGTTGACAAGCTGATGGACTCTGCGCGTCGCCTAACCGGAGACCGTGGTGCAAAGATCGTTGAGACCGAGATCCAGCGCATTGTCAAAGAGTCAGGTATGACTCCAGACCAAGTAGTGCAAGGCATCATCAGCGGAAATATCATGGCGGAGAACGCCACCATGTCGATGGCAGTGCGTGGTATGTACGCCAAGGGTGGAGAGGCAGCTACAACCATCCAGAAGGGCATTGAGAGCCGTCCTGACCTATTGCGTGGCATGGCAGTGTCTGAGATGCAGCAGAAGCTGGCCGGTCAACCTGGAAACGTCATGGCGCAGTACAAACTGTCTGATGCGGCTGCAAAGCAAGTCGAAGAAGAGGCGTACACCAATGCCTTTGGCAAGGGTGGGGTCATATCCCCACTGCTGCTGTCAGGTTTGACAGATGCGCTCAAGCGTTCTCCTCAGTCTGTGAAAAACATCAACGAGTTGTATGTGGCTCAGACAGGAAAGAAACCATTCTTTTCATTCAATGCATCTGGCAATGTTGAGTTCAGTCGCGCACCTACGCTAGAGGATGCCGAGATTATTCGCCGTGGCATTCAGACATCAGTCAATGAGGCTTATACCGGTGGCCGTGGCGCTGTAGGAGAGGCTCTCAAGAATGTTGAGGTTTCACTACGCGCTGCAATTGACAGTTCTTCCAAAACACTGGCAGATGCACGCGCCCAGGCTGCTGCACGACGTTCTACCCGTGACGCATTTGCAGAAGGACGCAAGATATTCGGGAAGAGCGCAGATGAGGCTGAGATTTACTTCAATGATCTGCTGACAAGTCCTGCATCTGTTGATGCATTGCGCGCTGGTGTGATGGACGCACTGCGAAATAAGATGAGTACCGGACAGCGTGCGTCGATGATGGCGACACTCTCAAACCCTGAGAGTAAAGAGGGGCGCATCTTGCGTACCATTTACCCGCAAGATGACTTGCAGTCTATTTTGTCCAGACTTGAATTGGCGGCGCAGTCTCAACGCACTAAGAATGTTGTTCTTGGTGGTTCCACCACTGCACCTACTCAGGGACAAGCTGCCCGAGTAGGCATGGATATATCAGCGGAAGAATTGATGAACATAACAAACCCAATGACAGCCATGCGGGTCCTTGGTAAGTTCATCAACAAGCAGGCTCCCAACCTTAATGAAGAACAGCGCAATGCAGTAGCCAAGGTGATGGTGTCTACTGACCCGCAATTGGTGCAGAAGGCTATCATTGATAATAGTGCAATGGCACTGTTACAGCAGAAGATTAATACAGCCGTTAAGCTGATTGGAACACAAGCTGGAAGACGTGCTGCTTACCTTGGCGGTAAAGGTATCCCCACAGCGCCTGCTGGACTACTTGGGGAGTAAAGACGATGGCTGGACTGCTCGACTATCTTGATTTTGAAAATTTTCTCAAGTTACCGCGTGAGCAGCAGGGTAATATCTGGAGAGCAACAGATCAAGCCAAGTTGCCTGCTGATTACACTGGAAAGTACAGAGAGCAAAAGCCATATAAGTCATTCATGAATAGGTTATCAATTAAAGATATACCTGGTGCCAAACCGTACACAATGGCAGGCACACACTCTTTGCTAGAGGCATTTGACGAAGCTATGCCTATTACTAACCCAGGAAGTGCTGCTGTAACTACTGGTGCTGTAGACTCATCACAAACAAAGTTGATACGTTACAGCCCAATTGACACAACGCCTGACATTACTAGGGCGCATGAGATTGAACACGTTTTATCTCAGCAGAATTTAGGTCAGGCTGGCTCAATGAGCAAGAAGTGGAATGAGATAGCGCCGACAAGTTCAACCCAAGTTATGCAAAGGATGATTGCTAACGCACCATACCTACAAGAAAATTTCGGTTTGCCGACTAATGAGTTTTACTTTGATCCTGAGTTTATGCAGGACCAAAATTATCAAAACCAGATAGATGAGCAGTTTGCTACGTTGTCGGCATTGGAGCAGGCAAAGAATAAACGCCTGACAGATGACCCTTATGTGCGAGAAAACATCCTTACAACTCCAGAGGATCGTGCAGCGTACAACGCCATGACGGGATTGCGTCAGACCAGGCTAGACCCGCGTGACATACCGCCGTATACTCCAGTATCTGATAAGAATGATGTACCCATTCAAAATGGCGACAAACGATATTACAGCAGGCCTCGCGGATTGCTTTACAGATAATTAACTCGCTCCATAGAAAGCTGCCATCAGGGGATGCACTTTTATCTTTCGGTTCTTGGCCCGCTGACGTGCTAGACGAAAGTCTCGATCCTCGGATGACTCATTGGTGCGTGATCGCTTGACGCGCTCATAGCCTGATCTGGACTCCAGCTTGGGCGCGTCAGTCTTATTGCCTAGCGCGTACACAGGAGCCAGCTTACCACCTGTACGCTTCCACGATTTAATGTAGACGTGACCATCCTCGCGCATACGCTTAATCACTTTTTGCGTTCCACGTTCTGTCAGAAACACAATGTCGGATAGGTCTTTCACCGTCATTGGCGTGCGTAGCGCTTTCCTTATGCTTTCTTTGCGTGTATCGTT
>Ga0114968_10002385_pt1 | contig 14382 bp, 15 predicted proteins | sample M_130807_EF_Meta_FD_87020 | JGI IMG/M metagenome (GOLD analysis project Ga0114968, IMG submission 87020) | Freshwater microbial communities from Lake Montjoie, Canada to study carbon cycling - M_130807_EF_MetaG | ecosystem: Environmental > Aquatic > Freshwater > Lake | place: Lake Montjoie... | reverse complement strand
TCCAGCAGCGCGTAGCGTATCGATGCGCGCACGCGTCGCTGCGATCTCGTCAACGCTGATCTGTTCGCCAAGCGCAGCAAGGATTGCCCCGCCGTCGCTTGGCTGATCGCCCAAGAGGGCCGCACCGCGTTCAAGTACCGCGCGTTCATGCGCGGTGAACGCCTCGCTTCGCCAGCCCCAGAGAACGGTGCGCAGCTTCGGCTCAACGGCAAAGGTCACGCCGTGGTCAACACCGAGAACCCTGCCATCGGCGAGTGGGAGGAGATGCCCTGCCTTGCGATCACCATTGTTCACGATCGCATCGAAGAGGGCGATCGGTCGGAGCGATTCGTCGGTGGCGTTGACGAGGTCGATCGCCCGTTGCACCCCCTCGTGCTCAATCCAGAGCTGGGCGCAGCCAAGATCGGCAGGGCCATCGCGCAGGAGTGTTGGCGGAACAACGGCGAGCCCGAGCGCTTCGGAGAGCATGTAGGCGGCAACCTCGCGCCCCGCGAGTGTGCCGGTAGGGAAGTCCCAGAGCGGCGCCTCGCCACGGATCGGCTTGTAGATCACCTGCAACGGAATCTGCGCGCCAACGAGTTCGCAGAGAAAACTTGCATTGCTCGCGGTTGCGATCCTGCCGATCGGCAGCAGGTCGCTCGCGGTGCGCATCTCCGTGAGTGCCTCGATGGGACTGACCGGGTGCGGCGTTGCGGGGAGCACCGTAGCGGGAGTCAGTTGAGGTAGGCGGGCTTGCGTGCGCAGCGGTGCCCAGACGATTCAATCGGATCGCCACAGAGCGGGCAGACCGGGCGACCGGCGGCTGCAAGTTCAAGTGACTGCTCTGCAAACTCAAGTGCGGCAGCCACGCTCAGGGTGACGCGGAGCACGTCGGGTCCGACCGGAGCGTCGTTCATTGGTGGCGGCGCGTCCGCACTTCCGTCATCGCTCATATCGTCGCGGAACTCGAGCGTGAGGCGCGCTGCAAGCGGGTCCCACGAGAGGGCGATCGTGCCAACGCGGAACTCTGCTGCAAATGGCTCGGCGAGTCGCGGAAGACGCGGCGTGATTCGTGTCGCCTGCACGGGAAGCTCCACCGACCCACCCTCTGCAAGATCGTTCAGCATGTCGGCGATGCGACGGGCGAGCACCGCAACCTGCGATTTTTCAACGATGACCGTGGCCGCAATCCCGTTGCCGATCGCCTGCAGGTGAAAGACGCGAGCCCCTGGCTCTCCTGTTGTGCCAGCAATGAATCGCTCCGGTGCGTCGAAGCGGAGGATGCGACGTGCCACCGAGATCACTCCTTCCCGCGAAGTCGCGCGAAGAGGCTCAGTGAGCGCTTCTTTGGGAGGAGTCGGCCTGCTGGACCGGTTGCCGCCTCGTTCAGGCTCAGCACGCGCGGTCGCTCAGCGCCGTAGTGAATCACGGTGATCGATGCAGGGTCGATGGAGATGCGCTGAAAGAGATCGAGCGGCGTGCCAATTGCATCGGCAACGATTGCCTTGATGATGTCGCCATGGCTTGCGATGAGCCAGACCGCGTCGCTCTTGAACGTTGCATCCCACTCGCGGACGGCCGCAATGCCGCGCGCCGCCGCCGACTGCAGCCGCTCACCCTTCGGGAAGGTCATCGCTGATGGCTGCTGCTGCACAACCGACCAGAGCGGATCCTTCGCAAGGGTGCGGAGCTCCCTCCCTGTCCATGTGCCGTAGTCGACCTCGATCAGCCGCTCGTCGACCTGCGCCACAGGGCGCGGCGGCGTTCCCGCACCGCGCAAGTTCATCAGTGGCTCGATCGTCTCTTGGCAGCGCTGCATCGGCGAGGTCACGATCCCGGCGAGCGGGACACCGCTCAAGGCCTCGGCCAGTGCACGCGCCTCTTCGCGCCCCTCGCGGCTCAGTGGGATCCCTGGGGTGCGCCCACTCAGCTTCAGGCCAGTCTCGGCGGTTCGTCCGTGTCGCACGAGGATCAGGGTCGCCATCAGGTGAGCGCCTCAACGACGGCGTGATAGGCGGGGTCGAGACCGCGATTGCGCCCGCCAACTTCCGCAAGGGGCACCTCGACGATTGCGCCTGCGCGCAGGGCGACCATGACGCCGAAGTGTCCAGCCTCGAGTGCGGCAACCGCGGCGACGCCGTAGCGCGCCCCAAGGACACGGTCGGCGGCAGATGGTGCGCCACCGCGTTGCAGGTGGCCGAGTCGCGTGCAGCGCACCTCGAGGCCGGTGCGCGCCTCAAGCAGTTCAGCGAGCGCATCACCCACGCCGACCTTGTCGAGGCGCGGGTGGCCGAATTCATCGAGCGCGGTCGTCGTGGCGCCGCTGCTCACCGGGAGCTTCACGCCCTCAGAGATAACGACGATCGATGAGCCGTCTCCAACGGTGCGTCGCGCCGTAATGCGCGCGATGATGGCGTCGAGCCCTGCTGCATCGAGTGGAACCTCAGGGACGAGGATCGCATCGACGCCACCAGCGATGCCGCCCCATGCTGCAACCCAGCCGGCATCGCGCCCCATCACTTCGACGACGGCGACGCGATGGTGCGAGGCAGTTGTTGTTTGGATGCGGTCGATCGCCTCGGTCACGATATTTGCGGCGGTGTCAAAGCCGAGGCAGCCCTCTGTTCCCCACACGTCGTTGTCCATTGTCTTGGGGATCGCCGTGATTGCTGCCCCGCGCGCTGCGAGTCCAGCAGCAACAGAGAGCGTGTCGTCACCACCGATGGCGATCAGCGCGTCGAGGCCGAGCGCGCGCATGCTCGCCTCTGCGGCTTCAAGGCCACCCTCGCGCTTGAGGAGGTTGGTTCGGCTTGAGCCAAGGATCGTGCCGCCGCGGGCATGGATGCCGTTGACCGCTGCGCGATCGAGCGGGCGGCTCGCTGGCGCATCGGGCGTCGCGAGCCCCTTCCAGCCATCGAGTATGCCGACCACCTCGTGTCCAGCGGCGCTTGCGCGTATGACGACAGCACGAATCGCAGGATTCAGCCCTGGGCAGTCGCCACCACCAGTGAGTACGCCAATCCGCATCGTTAGCGGGTCGGTCGTGTCATCGCCGCAGGCACGACGAGCGCGTCGTAGTCGTCTGCGCTGACGTAGCCAGATGCGAGTGCCGCGGCGCGAAGGGTTGTCCCCTCTGCATGCGCACGCTTTGCGATCTCCGCCGCCTTGTCATAGCCAATCTTCGGCGTCAGCGCCGTCACCAGCATGAGCGAGGCATTGAGCAGCTCGCTGATCCGATCGCGGTTCGGCTCGGTGCCTTCAAGGCAGTGATCGGCAAAGGAGCGAGCGGCATCGCCGAGTAGGCGCACCTGCTGCAAGAGGTTGTGTGCGATCAGTGGCTTGAAGACATTCAACTGAAAGTTCCCCTGGCTCGCTGCGAAGGCGATCGCCGCGTCGAGGCCGTAGACCTGCACGCACACCATCGTGAGCGCCTCCGCCTGGGTCGGGTTCACCTTCCCCGGCATGATCGACGAGCCCGGCTCGTTCTCGGGGATGTTCAACTCACCAAGCCCAGCGCGTGGTCCCGAGGCGAGCCAGCGCACATCATTCGCCAACTTCATCAGCGTTGCGGCGCTTGTGCGCAGTGCGGCCGAGAGGGCGAGCATCGGCTCGTGCCCTGCGAGCGCGGCGAAGAGATTCGGCGCAGCAACAAATGGAACCTTCGCCTGCTTGGCGATGATGGCAATCGTGCGCGCACTAAATTCTGGATGGCTATTGATGCCGGTGCCGACTGCGGTGCCGCCGAGCGCAAGCTCGTAGAGGCCGGCGGTTGCAGTTTCAATGCGTGCGATGTCGGCGTGCAGCGCAGCAGCGTGCGCGCCGAACTCTTGTCCGAGTGTCATCGGCACTGCATCTTGCAGATGCGTCCGACCAATCTTGACGATATCGCTCCAGGCGGCCGCCTTCGCGTCGAGCATTGCAGCCAGATGGCGCAGGTTCGGTAGGAGGCTCGCCTCAACGGCGCGCACGCCGGCCATATGCATCGCCGTTGGGAAGGCATCATTCGACGACTGCGAGAGATTCACGTGATCGTTTGGGTGCACGGGCGACTTGCCGCCGCGCTTCCCCGTGGCGATCTCATTGGCGCGGGCGGCGATCACCTCATTAACGTTCATGTTGCTCTGCGTGCCGGAGCCGGTCTGCCAGACCGAGAGGGGAAACTCGCCATCGTGATCTCCGTGCGCAACCTCGTCGGCGGCACGAATGATCAGGTCGGCTGTCTCTGGCGCGAGGAGGCCGAGTGCGGCGTTGCTCTCTGCGGCCGCACGCTTGATCAGTGCAAGGGCATGGATGACGCCGAGTGGCATCTGCTCGTTGCCGATGGCGAAGTGGTGGAGTGAGCGGGCGGTCTGCGCCCCCCAGAGGTGATCTGCTGGAACGGCAATCTCGCCGAAGGAGTCGCGCTCGATACGCTCGCCCCCTGCCTTACCAGTGCTCACGGCATCCTCCGAGTCTGGGCGCGACGCACCCTATACCCAGAGTGTAGGATCCCTGCGATGGAAGCGGAGCGACCCCTCCTAGACCCCTTTACGGCGAGCGATGGTGTCGTGCTCTATCGGCGGGTCTTTGAGCCTGCAGGCGAGCCGTTCGGCGATCTCCTGCTCGGCCACGGGATCGGCGAGAACTCCGGTCGCTACGTGCAGGCGGCGCGCGCCTTTGCGGCGGCAGGTTGGCGCACGGTGGCCTGGGATCTACGCGGGCACGGCCGCTCCGGCGGTCCTTCGATGTATGTGCGCACCTGGTCGCGCTACCACGAAGACCTCGCAGAGCAGGCGACCGCCCTTCGACACGCAGGGCGCCCGCTCGTGATCGTCTCCCACAGTATGGGCGGGCTCATCGCGTTTGGTGCAGCTGCACACGGGATGATCACGCCAGACCGCCTCGTGCTTTCGGCCCCCGCACTTGAGGCGAACATCGCCACATGGAAGCGACTTGCCGCACCACTCCTCTCGCGGATCGCGCCAATGCTCTACATCCCAACAGGGATCGGGCGCGACACAGATCCAGGGGCACAGCTTCCCGTTGAGGATCCTGACGCGCCCGCCACGCTGCTCAGCTCGTCGGCACGTCTCGGTGGCGAGGCGTTTGCCGCGCAGAAAGAGGCCCGCGCAATCGTTGCGCGCGGCGAGCGCTTCCCAATCCCGACACTCGTCATTCACGGCGATGGCGATCGGCTCGTGCGCCCAGAATGGTGCCGCCCAATCGGCACCCTGCCGAATATCGACTATGTGCCGCTCGAAGGTTTCAACCACCATCCCTTCGCGACAACGCGCTACCGCGATGCGGTCGACCGCATCCTCACCTTTATTGGTCGGCGCGCCTAAGGGGCGTGGAACACGCACGCACACCTCGCCGTGAGCAGCGGTAGGCTAGCGATATCGGTCGCGAGACGACCATGATGGAGGAGGCGGTATGAAGACGTACAAGCAGGTGATCAACGGACGATCTGTCGCTGCAGTTTCAGGGAAGACACTGATCGTTGAAGATCCGTCGACGATGGTGAAGATCGCCGCAGTCCCCCATAGCGGTAAGGCCGACGTCGATGCGGCCGTCGCAGCTGCAGCCGCAGCATTTCCAGCATGGAGCGCAACGACTCCAGGTGAGCGCAGCCTCGCCCTCTTGCGCCTCGCCGATGCCGTTGAGGCAAAGCGGAGCGCCTTCGTCCGCGCCGAGTCTGAGAACGCAGGGAAGCCGATCAGCGCCGTCGGGCTCGAGGTCGACGCGGTCGTCGACAACCTCCGCTACTTCGCTGGCGCTGCGCGCAACATGGAGGGGAAGGCGGTTGCCGAATACCTGCCAGGGCGCACGAGCCTGATCCGTCGAGATCCCGTTGGTGTCGTCGCTTCGATTGCGCCATGGAACTACCCGCTCCTCATGGCGGGATGGAAGATTGGCCCGGCACTCGCCACCGGTAACACCGTTGTCTTGAAGCCATCGGCACGCACGCCGATCACCGCGCTCATGCTTGGTGTGCTTGCACAGGAGTTCTTCCCAGCAGGTGTGCTGAATGTGGTTACCGGCCCCGGTGAAGATGTCGGCTCCTATCTTGCACGCCACCCTGGCGTTGCGATGGTCTCGGTCACTGGCGATACGGCAACCGGCAAGCGCATCGCAGCTGCAGGTTCAGACACGGTGAAGCGCCTCCATCTCGAGCTTGGCGGGAAGGCGCCGGTGCTCGTGTTCGACGATGCCGATATCAATCTTGTCGCCGAGACGATGCGCGCTGCAAGCTTCTGGAACGCTGGCCAAGACTGCACCGCAGCCTGTCGCATCATCGCTGGACCAAAGGTCTACGAGAAGTTGGTTGCGGCGCTGATTGATCAGGTGAAGACGATCAAGGTCGGTCCGACCTCGGCGAAGTCAACCGAGATGGGGCCACTCATCAGCGCTGCGCAGCGCACGCGCGTCGCAGGATTCGTTGATCGCGCGTCGAAGAAGGCCGAGGTCGTCCTTGGCGGCGCAGCGATTCGCGCAAAGGGGAACTACTACAAGCCGACGATCATCGCCGGACCTGCGCAGGGTTCGGAGATCGTGCAAGACGAGGTCTTCGGGCCAGTCGTCTCGGTGCAGCGCGCCAAGGACGAGGATCAGATCCTCGCGTGGGCAAACGACTGCCGCTTCGGCCTCGCGTCGTCTCTATGGACGCGTGACATCGCCCGCGCCTTCAAGGTGAGCAAGGCGCTCCAGTTCGGCACCGTCTGGGTGAACGATCACTTCACCCTCGCGAGCGAGATGCCGCATGGTGGCTTTAAGCAGTCTGGCTACGGCAAGGACCAATCCATGTACGCCCTGGAGGACTACACGGTGGTCAAGCACATCATGCTGCGGAGCGAGTGATCGCCCAGATGTCCTAGGCTGCACCAATGCAGCACGACTCAGTCACCCCGCCACCGTTCGAGCCTGGGCTCCCGCAGGAGCTCTGGTTCAGCGTTGACGTTGAGTGCTCTGGCCAGACTCCGCTTGATGGGAGCCTCATCAGCATCGGCGCCTGCCTCGTCGACGATCCTGCGACGACGTTCTACGTGGAGTTGAAGCCCGATCCCGCGAAGGCATGGGGGCATAAAGAGGAGCGAGTCCACCGACTCACGCGCGCGCACCTTGAGGAGCACGGCATCGACCGCATTGAGGGCGTGCGCCACTTCGCCGAGTGGGTGCGCACCACCGCCGAGGCAACGGCACCTGAGTCGAGCCCGCTGCTGATCGGCTTCAACACACCATTCGATTGGATGTGGCTGGTGATGGCGTTCACCGAAGCCGGAGTGCGTAATCCGTTTGGCATGTCGGCGGTCGACCTGAAGAGCATCTACTACGCACTTCACGGTGGCGAGAACCTCACCTGGAAAAAGACGGTGAAGCGCTTCGTGCGGCAGGTGTATCCAACCAACCTCGTTGCAGATCATCATGCGCTCGCCGACGCGGTGGAGCAGGCGGAACTGGCGCGAACCTTGCGCGAGATCGCTCGCGCACATCGGATTCCGCCAACGCTTCCAGAGCGTTGAGTCACGTGCGGCGAGCCGCCGCTCCAGCGCCACGAGTAGCGCGCATGGTCGCACCGAGCGTTGCCCAGGCACGACGCGTTGCCGCCGCACTCCTCGACTGGTACCGAACAGAGGCGCGACCACTGAAGATCCGCGAGCGACGCGACGCCTATGCCGTGCTTATCGTTGAGGTGATGGCGCAGCAGACGCAGATCTCGCGGGTCGACCAGCTTGCGCAGCGATTCCTTGAACGATTCCCCACGCTTGATGCGCTCGCCGCTGCTGAGCGCGCCGAGGTGATCGATGCGTGGCGCGGCCTCGGCTACAACCGGCGCGCCGTCGCGCTACACGACGCAGCACAGCAGGCGGTAGCGGGCGGCGGCCTGCCGTCGACGCACGAGGCCCTCATGGAACTCCCGGGGATCGGCCCCTATACGGCGCGCGCCGTTGCGGCGATCACGGCGGGTGGGCGCTCGATCCCTGTCGACGTGAATATTGCGCGCATCGTGCAGCGACTCATTGGTGCGGTTCCACCGTTGCGACCACGTGAACTCCAGATCGCCGCCGACGCCTTTGGCGACGTGCTCGAGCCTGGGCTTGCCGGCACCTGGGCGCAGGCTGCGATGGACCTTGCGGCACGCCTCTGCCGCCGCACGGCGCCAGACTGCGCCGCCTGCCCACTCAAGAAGTCATGCCAATCGGCAGGGGAGACGTTCGCAGCACCGGCACGTCGCACTGCCGCAACACCGTTCCCTGCAACGCGCCGCTGGTTGCGCGGGCGCATCCTCGACGAACTCCGCGATGCCGGTCCAGCGGGAGTCTCGATCACCGGCGCGCGCGGCGTTCATGAGAAGGCCGCCGTTGAGCTGGCGCTCGAGCAACTCGTGCGCGATGGGCTCGCTGAGCAGTTGGGATCGCGTCGCTATCGCCTCCCTCGCGCCGCGCTGAAGTCGTGAGCCCCGCGCGCGCGAGCGCGCCGCAGACTATCCTCAGCGTATGAAGAAGCCCATGTTTGCCAAACCAGCACCACGTGCTCGCGTGCATATCGTGGAGCCAGATCGGGCGCTGGTCGTGGCAGTTGCCGATTCCTATCGCGCGCGCTGGGCGTATCAGCAGCGTCTCGCACCCGTGAGCGCCGCCGCGCTGCGCGGGATGATGCTGAAGGCGGCACGACTCGGCTATTCAACGCGCGATGCGGTGAGCATTGGTGGCGCGACCGTTGCGCAGGTTGCACTCGACCTTGCCCGCGCGCGCGATCCAGAGGGGAGCCTGCCGATCTTCGTCATCGTTGGCGCAAGTGGCGACGCCGCGCCAGCGCTTGAGGCGGTGCCAGCTCTTGCTGGTGCTGGTCGCGATCTGGTGGTGGTGCTCTGCACGCCGCGCGCCCGCCCAGATGAGGGGGCCGTTGGCGCCGCATGGGATCGACTCGAGTTTGTTCGCGGTGTTCGCCGCTTCCGTGTGCCAGATATGCGCGAGGCGGCGCACTTCCGTGCAGGGATCGACGCGGTTGCCCTCGTCATCGAGGGGCTCGGCGGTGGCCATGGCGGTCGCCCCCTTACGACGGCGATCGCTGCCGGCGTTGATCTCGTGCGTCGCGCGCGTGAATCGGGCGTCCCCTGCATCGCCGTTGAAGGCCCGATCGGCTTTGATCCAGAGTCTGGCGCGCGACGCCGCGGCGCCCCTGGATGCGATATCAGCCTCTTGTTCCACCGCTCGCTCCTCGCGCATCACCTCCCCGCTGCGCAGAAGATGCTCGGCGAAATTGTGGTTGCCCCGATTCAACTTCCCGCCGACGCAGATCCTGCTGCGCGATGAGCCGGCGTCGCACGCGCGATACGGCCCCGCTCGCCTCGGTGATCACGATCCTGCTCGCGGTCGTACTCCTCGTCCTCGGTCTAACGGCGCTGAGCCTCCTCGTTCCAGGGGTTGCGCTCGCCACGGCAAAGTTGCCGCTCGTCCCCGTGGCGTTGCTGGCAGTAACGCTGCTTGTTCTCGCGCGGCTCATCCGCGCGCGCTGACTACTGCTCGGTACGGTCTCGCTGCAAGAGCGACGGATCAAAGTCGCGCTCGGTTCCAGCGCGCAGTCGGCTGATGTTGTCGGCATGTGCAAGCCAGACGAGTGCTGGGCCGATCAAGCCGTATGCAATGAGCGCACCGTCGAGCATTCCAGTGGTCGCGTAGCTAGTGATAAATAGTGCTGGCGCAAAAAGTGCGGTGCTGGCGAGGGAGCCAATAGAGACAATCTTCGTGCGCCAGATTGCGATAAGGAAAATCGGCGCAACAGCGATGACTGCCAGTGGTGCGATCGCGAGCGCGGTCCCAAAGCCGGTGGCGATCCCTCGGCCACCCTTGAAGCCGACCCAGACTGAACGGGTGGCCCCGATCACCGTAAAAAGCGCAGCGATGACTGCCCACGCGCTGGTCCAAATCTCCGCCCCCTGTGCCGCGAGTGAATGAACGGCGAGGACGGGGAGGCTCCCCTTCAGTACGTCGCCCGCGGCAACGACCGCTGCACGTCGTCTTCCCAGGGCACGCAGCGCGTTGGTGCCGCCGGTGCGCCCGGAGCCGATTGATCGTGGGTCGGGACCGCCGGTGAGGCGCGCCACGATCAGCCCGAACGGGATCGAGCCTGCCAGATAGGCTCCAACGGTGGCGGCGAGAAGCAGCTGAATGTCCATGGCGGCGGAGGATAGCAGCGCGGCGTAGGATTCTCCTATGCCCGACCACGATCTCCTCGTTATTGGCGGCGGAACAGGCGGCTATGCAGCTGCGTTTCGTGCCGCGCAGCTCGGCCGCACGGTCACGCTCATCGAGCAGGCGAAGGTGGGCGGCACCTGCCTCCACTGGGGCTGTATCCCTGCCAAGGCGATGCTCGAGACGGGCGACCTCCTCGCCAAGATTGGCAAGGCGGCAGACTTTGGCATTGAGATCAGCCCAGCGACCGGCGTCGATACGGGCACCGTTGCCGCTCGCCGCGACCGCATCGTCAACCGCATGCATGCCGGCCTCAAATCACTCTTCAAGAAGAATGGTGTCGAGCTCATTGCGGGCCGCGCAACGTTCATCGACGACACGACCGTCGAGGTGCAGATCTTCGACGAGGCGGGTGCGCCGACCGGAGAGACGCGCCGCCTTACGGCGCGCGACATCGTGATCGCCACCGGCTCAAGCGTGCGCAAGATTCCAGGGCTCGAGACGGATGGCCAGATCATCGTCAGCAGCGACGACATCGTCACCGGAACGTTTAAGCCGCGCAGCGTCATCGTTGTTGGTGGGGGAGCGGTCGGCTGTGAGTTTGCCTCGTACTTCCGCGACCTTGGCGCCGAGACGACGATCGTCGAGATGCTCCCTGCACTCGTGCCACTAGAAGATCGCGATGCATCAAAGGAGCTGACGCGAGCATTCGGCAAGAGGGGGATCGCCATCCATGTTGCACATCGCATCGTTGAGGGGTCGCTCACGAAGCGTGCAGATGGTGTTGCACTTTCGATCGAGCCAATGGAGGGCGGCGCTGCACAGCCGCTCACCGCAGATCTTCTCGTCGTTGCTGCCGGCCGCGTCCCTAATAGCGGTGCGCTCGGGCTCGAGGCAACGGGGGTGAAGGTTGAGCGAGGATTCATCCAGGTTGATGCACAGATGCGCACGGCAAGCCCACACATCTATGCCGTGGGCGATGTGATCGGTGGCCTGCAACTCGCCCATGTCGCGGCGCACGAAGGACTGATCGCCGCACAGGCGATCGCCGAACAACCGATCCATGCGATCAGCTACGTGAAGCAGCCCCGCGCAACCTACTGCCGCCCCGAGGTCGCCTCGGTTGGGGCGACAACGCAAGAACTGGAGCGCGACGGCGTCCCCTTCGTTGCAGGGCAGGTGCCGTTCATGGCGATCGCCAAGGCGCATGTTGGCGGCGATGCCGACGGCTTCTGTAAGGTGCTGCGCCACGCCGATACCGGCGAGGTGCTCGGCGTGCACATGGTTGGCCCGAAGGTGACCGACCTGATCGCCGAGGCGAGCCTTGCGCTCGAGCTCGGTGCGACCGCCAGCCAGCTTGGCGGCACCACCCATCCACACCCGACACTCTCCGAAATCGTGGGCGAGGCGGCACTCGTCTCGATCGGCCGCTCGGTGAACTTCTAATGGCGCTCCCAAACGAGAAGGGCTCCCTCGTCGGCGCTGAGCTTCCGATGCTCGGTGCCGCCCCAGCGCCAATGCAGCGGCACCCCGACTGGATTCGCTCCAAGGTGCCAGGCGGCGAACGGTACCGCGCACTCAAGCAGTTGATGCGCACGCAAAACCTGAACACCGTCTGTGAGGAGGCACACTGCCCGAACATCGGCGAGTGTTGGGACCAGGGGACTGCAACCGTGATGATCCTTGGCGACACGTGCACGCGCGCGTGTGGCTTCTGTGCCGTGAAGACTGGTCGCCCCGCCGGCCTCGATCACGACGAGCCGCGCCGCGTTGCCGAGTCGCTCGCCTCACTCGACCTCGATCATGTGGTGATCACGAGCGTTGCACGTGACGACCTTGCCGATGGTGGCGCTGCCATCTTTGCCGAAACGATTCGTGAGATGCGCCGACTCGCGCCAGGGACGGGCGTCGAGGTGTTGATCCCCGACTTTGATGGAGACGAGGCACCACTCCGCGCCGTGATGGAGGCGGCCCCCGATATCCTCGACCACAACATCGAGACGGTAGAGCGCCTGCAGCGGCCGGTGCGCAAGCGCGCACGCTGGGAGCGCTCGCTCGAGGTGCTGCGACGCGCGAAGGCGATGGCGCAGGAGCTCGGCAACCCCGTGCATACAAAGAGCTCGATCATGGTCGGACTCGGCGAGACGCACGAAGAGTTGCGCGCAACGTTCGTTGCACTGCGCAGCGTTGACTGCGACATCTTGACGATCGGGCAGTACCTGCGACCAACGCTCGAACATCTGCCGCTTGAGCGCTACTACACCCCCGATGACTTCGCTGCACTTCGCGACGAGGCGCTCGCCCTCGGCTTCAAGCACGTGGAATCTGGACCACTCGTGCGCAGTTCGTATCACGCCCGCGACCAGGTTCCCGCCGGTTCGCCAGCCCTGCGCGGGCGCCGCGCGGTAGAGGCAGGCGCATGAGCCGCGCAGCGCGCACGACAACGCTGAGCCCACGCATCCCCCTCGCCGAACTGCACTGTCATCTCGGTGGCTCGGTCACCCCCGCGATCATGTGGGGGATCGCCCACGCGCAGGGGATCCGCCTCCCATCGAAAGACTATTGGGCCTTCCGCAAGATGATCACGGCGGGCTCGAAGCGCACGCGGAGCTTCAACGGCTACCTCGACCTCTTCCATTGGACGGAGTTGATCCAGTCGTCGCCGATCGCCGTCGAGCGCTCTGTCTACGAGGTTGTTGCTGGTGCCTACCGCAAGAACCACATCACCACCATGGAGCTGCGCTTCAATCCGATGAAGCGCAACCGGGATGGGGAGCAAGACCTCGATCACATCATCGCCGCCGCCATTCGCGGCGCCGACCGCGCCGCACTCGAATACCCCGTCATGCCGGGGCTCATCCTCTGTCTCGATCGCGGCTTCACCTATGCCCAGAACGAGATCATCGTCGAGAAGGCGATCGCCTGGAAGAGTCGCGGAATCGTTGGCATCGATGTCGCGGGCCGCGAATCTGCAGGGTTCAAGGTTGCCGAATACAAGAAGCTCTTCACGCGTGCCCGCCTCGCCGGGCTCGGCATCACCGTGCATACGGGCGAGTCTGGCCCCGTGAGCGAGGTACAGGACGTGATCAAGTACCTCGAACCCGACCGCATTGGTCACGGTGTGAAGTCGGCACAAGACGTCAAGACCCTCAAGTTGCTCGCCGCCCGGAAGATCGTCTTGGAGATCTGCCCAACCTCAAACCTCATGACGCAGGTGGTGAAGGACTGGGAAGAGTTCCGCGCCATCTTCAGTGCCCTTCGCACGCACAAGGTTCGCTACGTGATCGGCACCGACGGACCAGAGATGCTGCAAACCTACATTCGCGACGAGCTTGCCGCACTCGGCCGGCACGGGATCCTTTCCGTGGAGGAGCAAGAGGCCGCCGCAGCAATGTCGATCAAGGCGAGTTTCGTGAAGGGGGCTGCGAAGGCGGCGATCCCGCGCAGCGTGCCAACCGCGCTCAAGAGCGCGAAGGACGAGTCTTAGTCACCTGCCGCCTCGTGGAGCGTGGTGCGCAGCGCGTCAATAAACGGGCCCTCACTGACCCCTTCAAAGACGAGCACGAACGGTGAGGCATCAATCATCGTGAGGGTGCTTGGATCGCGGATCCATGCTGCTGCACACGCGTCGACACTCGCCCGTAGCCGGTCGTAGCTCTCGCCATTCTTGAATCGATAGACCCGCATGGCTACGGGCGCGCTCTCATCCGCTCCGCTCGCGGTGAACGAGATCGCCATTGGCACGAGCGCGTGGTCGCTGCACCCGGCATCGCCGCTCACCACGTTGTCAACGGTGATCTCGTGGGTCGCCATCTGCCGCACGAGCCCCGTGAAGTCGGTTGGCGTAGGGCTCGGTGAGCCGCGGAGCGCATCGAGGCTTGACCCGCACGCGCCAGCAATCAGGGCGAAGAGGGCAGATACAAGCACAAGGACGGTTCGCTGCTGCATGCCGCTAACCCTACACGCTCCTCGTGCCCAGAGCGCCCAGTTGGACGCCGCGCCTCGCGCTCGGATATGATGCGGACTCGGGCACCCCCCGACAGATGGCGCATTCGTCTAGCGGCCTAGGACACTGCCCTCTCAAGGCAGAGACCACCGGTTCGAATCCGGTATGCGCTACCAAACCTCCAATGTGCTGGTGTTGTATTCCTACAACACCTGTGCTATTGTACTAATACAACAGCCCGCCGGGCTGGGTAGTGCAGGAGAGCATCATGCTTGAGCAGTGGGT
>Ga0114968_10002384_pt1 | contig 14383 bp, 14 predicted proteins | sample M_130807_EF_Meta_FD_87020 | JGI IMG/M metagenome (GOLD analysis project Ga0114968, IMG submission 87020) | Freshwater microbial communities from Lake Montjoie, Canada to study carbon cycling - M_130807_EF_MetaG | ecosystem: Environmental > Aquatic > Freshwater > Lake | place: Lake Montjoie... | reverse complement strand
TTGCTGAACGATTCGACGAAGTTTTGTTCAGTTGGAATTACATATACTTTACTATCATTGCGGTCGCGTTTGTTATCATATCTTCGAAACTCAACGATCTGACCACCAGTAGCACCGTAAATAGTAACATTAAGCCCTTCAGCAGCAAGATTAAAATTGCTCGATCCTATAGGTCCTACAGAACTTGTAACAGTTTCTCGACGACTTTCGAGTAATACATTATCCCATGCTTCTTTAGACTTTTTAGCAAACCAACGATCGAAGAAATTCATCTTCTTTTTCTTTGGTTTTACTTCTTCGACATCGTATACTTCTCGGACATGATGGGATGGATATATAGACTGTTTAACCTGTGCGACGTTCATTTGCGGTTCTCCTGGCTCATGCCTGCAAGTATCATCAATATATACAATATAGGCCAAGCCCACCCTGTTAAATGATCAGTCAGGTGCATAACCAGGAGTACTATACCAGTAAGTCCTGCAGTTCCAACTCCTGAACTAGCGTTAGAAAATTTCATAGATCATCTTCCTTACGGTTCTCGCTGTAAAATGCATCAAAATGTCCACCTGGATAACGTGCTTCTAATTTGCGAACATTCTCTGCTATAACTTCGTTGGGATCTAAATGTAATGCTCTGCAGGCATTGGTCCAATACCACATGATATCTCCTAGTTCACGCTTCATATGGAACAGATTATCTTCTGATAGTGGCTTGCCTTGGAACAGCATCTTCTTAACGATTTCATTAAACTCGCCAGTTTCGCTTGAAAGTCCGAGCGCACCTGTAATTAACAATGGAACATTGATATCGGGTCCATGCATACCTTCACTAAAGTTTGCATCGAGCTCATCTAACCGATTCATAAAGTCCGTTAGATTACTACTTTCCTTGCTAGTGACTTCAGATACAAAATCACTATATTTTTTTAGATCGATTCTATTTGACATACATATCCTTTTAAGTATTAAGAGTTAATAATTTTTCTTCTACTATATAAGCATCTGATGGTTTCTCATCACTTGTCATTAATATAGCATCGTTGTCTGCTTTACGCAAGGTTTTTATCGTACCGTCATCATCTTCTATCTCAAATCCACGGGTCCATCTACCATGTTCTATCAAGATCCAATCGCCTGCTTTTACATCTTCTTGTTCTGGACCAACAGCATATACTCTACCCCATCGAGGTTTGATGCCCATGCTTTTACCATCGTCGCTCATGATGATAATTCCTGAGGCTGTCTTTTGATCGCCAAAGTCCATTTCTTCTACGATCACGTTGTTACGGATCGGAAATAATTTTCCACTAATAATTGACATATATTACTCCACTGGTTTACGTGTAGGAATTTCGTCAGGTACTACATTGGTATTATTGTTGTAGTAATCTGACATAATATCTTCTCTCTTGCGTACGATTCGGCCACCTGGACCAATCTCATCGCCACGAGCATTAACTGAAGCATTTCCAACAGCAGGAACGAGTTCGTTTTTCATAGAAAGTTTTTCAAAATCTACTATCTTGCCCTGCATTGATTTGTATTGTTTTCTTACCGCCATTTTTATTCTCCTATTTTATAATAAACCAAGTATCATTTGCACAGAATCTTAATCTATTATGATCGATATCTTTTTCAGAAAAGAATTCACCGACAGCTCTTTGAACTGGCAGTCCTTCTCCCCATCCATAATCGTGACCTGCGAATATTCCACCCGTTTTTACTTTGTCGTAATAGTTATTGATATCTTTTTTAACAAATTCATAATTATGATTACCGTCAATAAAGATATAATCTAACGAATCATCTTCGATCTCTTTAGTAGCTTCGTCAGATGTTAGATTAATAAAATTAACTTTTGTTTTATATTCTTCTATGTTAGTCAAAAAACATTGTTTAACTTTATCGATCATTTCTTCTGTTATAAATCCAACAGGGCCATCGTCGTATGGGCTGAATGGATCGATAGCATGAACTTTAGAAATGTTTGGTAAATTATCTAAGAAATAGATTAAGTTAAAACCAAAAGAAATACCAATCTCACAACCTGTGATATTGGGACCTAGTTTTTCGATTTCAGGAACTAACCCAGCAGCCGATGTCCACGGAATAGGCCATTCTCCATCTCGCTTCATATCTGAAATAGGTTTGTGTAAATTTCTACTCATCTTTACCTTAAGAATTCTTTAATATCTAAGTCATATTTTAAAGAGTTGATTTTATGAACTCCTAGGAGGTATAAGCAATAACTAGCAACACTAGACCCTCTACCTACCCCCCATAATATAGTGTTTTCTCGGAATTTGTCAACCATATATTTTAAGAAACGCAAAAGATCCATCATATTGTGTTCTTCAAATAGTTTTAGTTCTAGTTCTACCCTAGCTGTTTCCTCTGCCGTAGTACATAGTCCTAGTAGATACGATGCAACAGAATATTCTTTATATTCCAAAGGCATCAGCCAACTATGTTGGTTCAACGAGTCAAAGGACGTTATATCTATTTCGGATTGGTCTTGAGGCAAAGGAATAGGCCAATCATTTATTCCACTTTGTTCTAAGAACTCTAAATATTTGATATAATCACTATCAGTTGACACACCAGCTTTATCGATCAGATCGATGTTGCCTTTATAAATCTCTTCTAGCAGATCTTTGCTATTAAAACTTATACGTCCCAGCTGATCAGTGAACATTTTTTCCACCATCGATTATCTTGAATCGATTTTTTCCAGAATTCAGCTCGTCTGCTTTTTCCAGTTCTTCTTTAAAGACTTCGCCCCATTCGAACTCACCAGTGAATATTTCATCTTTTTCTAATACCTTATCGTAGGTAGCAGTGTCGGATCGTAACCACCAAGGTTCAGATGCGATTTCTTTTTCTTCCCACCATTCTTGTTTTGATGGAACTAATACAGACATCTCTGGGCTTTCTAAGTGTAGCGTATGTTCGATATTTTTCCCCAGTGTGCTGTTTATAGATATATGATCAACATCGAGATTATCGCCTGCTACCTGCATCAGTTTCAGTAACAGTAAGCAACCTATAGTTTGATCATTTGCTCGTTTTGGAACCATAAAGATGTTATTCATCAATGGTACAGCACTTCCGTCGTCATAATCATCCTTAGTGATCATGACACAACCGTCCATTAACACATTAAAAAACATCTCGATTTGATCTAGGGCTAGATCGTTCAGTACTGGATTTTCATTTATCGTATAGAAGCCTATAGTTACATTGTAGTCGTTGATTAACAATAGGCCATCTACGTATACCATACAGCTAAAGTCCATATGCCAGCGTTGTGGAATCGGATCAGGTGACTTTGATAAGGTCATTAATGCTATTTTCTCCTTCTTCAGCAGCCTTTTTTGCTTTGGCTAACTGACGTTCTTGCATTTCTAGTTTATAACTATCTAATAATAACACAATTTGACCAGTAATGCTAGGAGAAAGTCGCATGGCTTGGAAATATCTTTTGTTTAGTTCCTGTACTTTACCATCTAATTCTTGATCCGTGAATTTAGATAGATCAACCTGTAAAGGGTGTGTCATGCAGAGAACGTTCCGAGATAATTCATAAACACAACGCCAGCTGTGCCTTCGTATGTCCAAAATTCAAATATCATAGGAACCGTTGAACTGTTCACTGTAATCGTCGCAGGAACAGTAGAGCTTTTTTTGAAACTACCACCACCTGCTACTGCGAAGGTAATCACATGTGGATTATCGTCGCCTATTAGTTCGACAGTTATACGACTTAATGTTCCCGAAACAGCGAAGTTAGTTAGTGTGAATCCAAAAGTGTTAGTTACTTGGAATTTTTGATAAGGCCCCTGTTCGTAATCGATCAGCGTAGTTCCGTATGTTATTCCACCGTTAAACATTGCTTCACTGCAGGCTGCGAAATTCGCATGTATAATATTGTGATTTTGAAAATCATTATCGCTATTAGTTACTGCACTGTTTGTCTGTAAATCTGTTATCTCACCTTTTGCGGTTTCGAGACCGTTTTTTATATAACTAAAATTATCTCGAAATCCCTGCGAATCATTATCTTTACCCGCGATTGGGTAAGTTTCATCGATACTACTGAATAATATTTGACTAGCCATTTATAACCTCTCTTGCTGCAAACGCGATGTATTTATCGGACGGATCACCGGTAGTACTATCAATTATGACTCTGTCTGCTGTAAAGTCTATGCTCTTGAAATCGAATCCTGAATTTTTAATGTTCAATATAATATAATCTGCCTGACCGGGTAAACAGTAGCATAATGGTATCGCTTTAACGAATCCCTGTTCAATACCTGTGCGTGATTGTGCGGTCCTCATCCATAACGGTAGGAAATTGCGTTCAGTCTCTCCTATCGCTGCGATATTTGATCGCATGTTAGTTACACTGTTTCCAAATATATCGGTTCTTTTTGCATCGCTAACTCGTTGTCCGCCGTAGTCTGCAGACATAACTTTTTCTTGGAATATCGCTCCAGATATGATATCTTTTTGCATCTGTGCGATATTATCATCAGATGAGCTACTATCGATGATATCGCGGCGTCCTTGATTAACAGTGACAGAATAATCTAATTTACGTGTATTGATCGACTTAGGTATCGATCCGTTTTCATTTTCGCTGTTATCGAGTATCTCTATGTATACAATCTCATAAACAGTATTAGTAGTAGCAGGGCGTCGAGCTATGGCTTTTTTAATTTCTCCCATACGGAATCTTTTTCGGCTCGAACGTCCAAATGCACTTACATAATCTGCTGACGTTTTTGTTTCAATCCCAGGATATAACAACATCTTGAGTTCGCTCTGTACGCCAAACTCTGGGTCGCTAGCACGATATATTCTGTATCTTTCAAATATAGTTGGATCTGTTAAGAATGTTATCAGATCTAATCTCTTTTTTACGCTAGGGAACGGTTTAACATATATGTTACTGTATAGTTTGTTATTTGGTGTGTTGATACGTAGGCTGAAAGTTTTAGTAGTTGATGATGTATTAAATTGGTCAGTAGCTTTAACGACAAAATTAAATTTTCTATCTATGCTAGTAGTACCGTTGTCAAATAACTGATTAGTAAACCCACCGTTAGCTGCGCTTTCGTAGAATGTAGTAAGCCCCGGTTGGGCAGCAGAAGCAAATTGATTTACTTTACCCTGTAAAGTACCGTCATTTAACAGCGTTAATCCAGGAGGCAATGTCCCGTATTCTACTTCATAGGTTAGGATAGCATTAGTAATAGTAGTTGTAGCTTCTATTAATATTGTGCTAAAGAAATTAGCGTTGATATATCCGAGATTTCCTGAAGTTATAAAATGTATAGTACTATCAACATCGCCCTTAAAGTCAACATTAAAAGTCCTGCTGCTTGATACTAACTGTGCGCTCTGTACCCCATCATATCTAAAAGCTGTTACTGTAAAATTGTATGTTATCGTTGTAGCAGGTTGATATGGAACAGATCCGTAGAGTTCTCCACCGATCGTGTCTAGTGTTATACCTGGTGGTAATATACTATTAGTACCGTCGGGGTTTTTCTTTTCTAACTTATAGTTAATACTTCCCTGCAGGGTCGCAGGATCAAATACTTCTAACTGTATTATCTGATAGTTATTAGCTCTGCGTACTCCTAGATATGTCGGAGTTATCCATATTGGTTTGCGTAGGTACGTAGTATCAGCAGTAAACATACCCGTTCCGCTGTGCATAACAGTAGTATCAGCTCGTAGATGATCGTCACCTACTAGATATATCCTAAATTTACGATCAGTATAGAACGTACCATCAGTTGCTCTTACGATAAATTCATAATATCGATTGAGCTTGCGCGGTGAGAAGACCGTATCGCTATAGTCATATTGTTTTGAATCAAACAGATACGTATCCCAACCGTTAGTTGGTCTTAATCCGTAATCATACGGGCCCTTATCATAGAAATTTCGATCATAATTCCCATTACCGTAATCTATGTTTACGGCTAACAGTGGTTCTGTAAATCCTGTGATACGACCAGTTTCTGATAAACTTAATCCTGGGGGGAGTTCACCGCTCTTTGGAGGTATATAATAGGTCAGCCTCTGTCTAGCAGCTAGATCAAGATCAACTGCATATAGATTAAAATCTACGATGCTGTTATCTAATACATAAAAAGCATTATTCTCACCTATAGGCAACAGCCCCTCTGGGGTACTCCAATAAGGAGCATCGGGTCCTTCTATAGTGATAGAGAATGTCCTATCGGATATTCCGTTTATATTTGATGCACGTAAAACAAATCTGTTAGTGGTATTTCTAGCTACTTCATAAGGGGTACCTACGATCTTTGTTCCTAATATTCTTAAGCCGCTAGGTAGTTTTCCAGATAACAATGAAACACTGATATTACCGGGATATGGATATATACCATTCGGAATGATAGGTTCACTATAGAATTTAGGACCTACTATATAGGGATAGCGCGGCACATTGACATCGTTGGGGTCGACTGTTACAAAGTAAGCATATACACCGCCGGGATACTCGGGCGTTTTACAGAATCTACCATTAAATTCATCGAGGTCACCGGATTCTTTGATATATTCAAAATCCTCGATAAATGTTCCATCAGGATAAGTGCCGTTTTCTCTTGTCACGGTTGATAATTGATAGCTAGATCTAACAACGAAAACAGTGCTGTCTTCGTCTAGACCGTACGGACCATATATCGGATTGCCGTCAAACGCATATCCTATAATAGGGCTATGTGTGGTAGGATCTTTAGTATAGATTAATTTCGGATCAGAATGATAATAGAATTTCCTATCTGGCCCGATGATGCCTGAACCATCCTGGAAAAAACTCTGTACGGGATCGATTACTGCGTTTTGTGTATATTTTTTTTGACCGAATTTTCTAACTATCCCAGAGTTTGGACTACGTATAGGAACTCCATCTCTTGCTACGCCCACAAATCCTGTCGCAGGTGAAGGGCTTAATGGTTCTTTGATAGCACGTTTTCGGGGTATCTTAAAGACATAAGATTGTGCCTTTGGATTATAGCATTTGATCGGATCTGTAGAATCATCATATCCTGGAGGTGGTCCAGCCCACGCTGTTCCTGCTAGTCCGTTGCTCTTGATATAAAAGAAGTTATCGTCTGCGTAATTCTCTACGATCGTAGAATCGATATAATGGCTAAATTGATCTGTTTCTACAGTACTTCGATCCTCAGGATCATATACTTGCAGATTGATTTCTATTTTAACTCTTTCTTGTAATGTACCAAGAGTTGTATTTGAATCTAATACCCAGTATGGTTTTGCCATTAAATTTTAATCCTTATGCAATATTTATCGCATAGGACTATACAATAGTTCCCATGTCTAGGATGTTGCTGCTTGGAGAAACAAATGTTCCTAAGTCGATATCATTTGTTAGATTAAACCACTGTGTAAAATTACTTACGGATCCAAATATAGGTCCTAGATCGAAGCTGTTAATGTCTTGATCTAACTTTCTTACATCTATCCCATATACTAACCCTGTTACATTCCCTACGACATTTCCGGTATGTACACCTTGACTGTTACCCGTTAGCGACCCTGTTAATGCACCGCTGAGGCTCGTAGCTGAGATCGAACCAGTACCGTAGATGTTTTTGCCGTTTAAATTTAGGTTAGCTCCTAGCTTCGGAGCAGGATCATATTCTAGTTTATAATTGTTACCGTGTATAGTTAACGTATTTCCGTATATGACTGTAGTAATACCCGTACCACCCAGTATATTGATGGGCTGTCCACCAATCGTAGGGGTAATCGTATTACTGTCGTCAGTTGTAATAGATCCTATGCTACTGATATTATTAGTTATAGTTAGATCGTTAGGATTCTGTGTAATAGTTATACCAGTACCGCCGACGACTGAACGGAATCTCAAATCGACACCAATCTTCTCTTTAAAGATCGGGCGACCAGTTCCGCTATTTGATGCAGTATTATTCTGACCCTGACGTAACTCTAAGTCTTCGAAATTTTGATTAACTTTAGTAAATGCCGTTCGTAGGTCATCACCTGTTCCATCATTAACGGCATTGCCTATGTTGATCATGTCTAGAGCCATCGATCTTCTCCTATTTTGTATATTTATCGAAGATTAATGCTTACCGACCATGACCTCAATAAATCCAACACGATCGCTATCATAATTGGCCAGTGCTTTACCAATTATACTGCCAGTCTTGGGATCTTCAGATGCCATAGCAACACCCGGAACCATGCTTACTATCATTAGGTCGCCTTTGTTGATCTTACCAATGACTTTACAAGCCACACGCCCCTGTAGTGCTATCTGATTCTTTAGTCCTGGGCAAGCACTGTTCATACTATAAGCAGCATTATCACTTACAACACCTGCTACTGCTCTATTACCAATACCACGTGCTAGAGTAACTTCCTTATCTCCGCCGATCATTAGTACAGTACCGGGTTCATATTGTCGATCACCTTCGTAGTACTCTGCCAAGTCAGCTGCGTAGGTTGCTTCAAACTTGCTCGATCCACTTAATGTCCAGGCTCCAGTAACAGTTCCTGCAGTTGATGCTGCCCCAGTACTAAGTGTTGTTGTTTTAAATGTACCAGCAGTAATATCAATAGTAGTACTACTTCCCCATGTCCATGCACCATATGCTTGTGCAGTTACTGAACTACCAGTAGCAGTAAGGAAGTCTGATCCCTGTGGCGTTGTGAGTATGATGTTTTGATTTGGACTGGTTCCGCTATTGCTTAGGGTTTTATTTCCACCTATGTTTAGCTGTGTAAGGCTAGCATAACGTGCTGCAAAGTCACCACTCGAATCACGTTGTACCAAATAGCTCACAGTATTAGTAGAAGAATATCCAACTATGCCGTATGCACTTGCACCAGTTCTTACCATAGCACCGTTTGATGAGAATTGGCTATCGTATAGGGCACCACCGTTTTGTACCACAGTGCTAAATGCTATCGCTTCAGGTACACCAGATCCGGTAGTACTTCTGCCTATGACATTTCCGCTACTTAGGTTAGCCATCTTAGCTAGAGTTACACCTGCATCTTTAATACTAACGTATCCACTAGTTGCGTCAAAGTTTGCGCTACTAAAGCTAGCTATACCCTTAGTAGCTGCACCACTCGTACCTGCAGCAGTTGAATCGCTTAGGCTTAATTTTGACTGTGCGATAGCAGCAGAAGCATCGACATTAGCATTGACTATCGAAGAATTAACCCACTTAGAACCGTTATAGCTTAGTATTTGGCTAATTGCAGGACTTGTTAGGGTTACATCACTTAATTGTGATAGATATGATTTACTATCTGCGTAATTCTTATTAACAGCATCAAGCCCATCAGTTGGTGCACGTAATCCACTGATGCGGTTACCGTTCATTTCAATCCTGCCCGAATCCAATGTACTATCGTTAACCATATGGAAACCTAGTACATTTGTTCTAACAGTATCAGCATTGGTAAACACGTTGTCTACATAATCTTTTCTAGCACCGTCGCTAGCACTAGTACCCATGATGAGATTTGTTAATCTATGGCTACCCATATTTAGGTTGGCTCTCATAGCTATCGTGCCGCTTACAGCGAGGAACCCACCTGTGGTGTTTGGTATAACCCCTGTCGGAGTAGTTACGGTATCAATAACTGTACCACTGTGTGTCATACCTAAGCGTTTATCGATATAGCTTCTAATAGCTTTTTCTACAGGAACCTTCTCAGTTGAGTTTGCAGAAAGTGTGTCGTCTACGCTGAATTCGCTTACCGTCACACCGTTTTTAAATCCAATACCATCTAAGTTAGAGATAGCGATACTTGCTGCGAATGTAACAGTTCCAGTTCCTTGATTAACCTTAAAATAACTTCCAACTCTAAAATTTCCGTCTTGGTCAGTTGTAGCAAAGAACACGCGACCAGTGCTAATTTCTTGTATTTCGCTATCTTGGCTAGGTGGATTTACGGGAGGTCCATAAATATCGTTTGGATAGTTAGAATCAGCAAACCCCCCAGTTCCGATATTGAGTAAGTCATGCCCACTAGCTCTCATAGTGGAGATATTGTTTGTTATATTACCACTAGCACCCGATGCAACACCTGCTCGTATAGTAACACTGTTATAGCCTAGTGTGCTTAAATTTGTAGTTTTAGTTAGATTAGAAGTTAGAGCAATCGTTGCATATGTGAAGGGGCTTACTGGTGCAGTGTATGATTGTACAGTGTGTAATGTTGCACCCCAGCCAAATTTCATACCAACTACACGGGCTGCATTTTCTGTAGACAGCTCAATTATTCGTAATGTGTTATTTCCTACTTGTCCTTGCCCCATTGTAGTACCCGATGTGCTATCAATGATTAATAATACGTATTGATACAATTCTCTGGTGTAGAGTATAGCGGTGTTAGCCGGAAGATCGGCTCCTAGGAACTTAGTACTATACGACTGTACCGCGTAGTAATTTCCTTCCATCGAAAGAGCATTTGTTGTTTTGCTTGGATTAGTATTTGCTATACCAGTAAACTTCATGTTTTGACCAAGTCTGATCGTAACTGGAGTATTATCAGTGATAGTCGCTTTAATAGCAGAACTCGAAGTGTTATTATTTCCAGATGTATTAATGTTTAAACCGATCACACCACTCGGTAAGCCGTCATATATCGCGCTTGATATAGCATATCTAATAATACCAGTAGCACCACCGTGATCGACTTCCACTTCACACGAATTGTATGGAATATAAGAATACCCATCAACGTAAAGAGTTTGATCGTTTGTTTGATTCTTATAGGTAGCATCAGTGTATGCTGCTGCTACCTGTACTGTATCGTTGGCTAGTGACACTGTATCAGGTACTTCAGTCGGATCACCACCTTCTGCTGTTAGAGCATAAACACCATAGGCACAGCTACCGTTCAAGCTACGTATCTGTCCACCGTTGATGCTATAGAACGCTCTGTAGCAGTAGTATGTAAACACACTAACGATTTCGCTCACAGCTTGGTTAGTAACAACTATTCCGTATCCTAGATCGTTTACCTGTGTAAAGTGTGTAGCCAGTGCGCTTCTATTTCCTGCAGTAACTAGTTCGATATTTAATCCGTTGGATAATATTCCACCTGTATCGAGTGTGTTCGCATTGAGATGTAAATTAGCTGTTCCGGCAATAGAATCAAATTCGCTGATGTAATCTACTTGGAATCTTACTCCAGTGTATATGAAACTGCAGGGCGTTTGTTGATTTCTTATATCTAAACCTTCAACGGTGATGATATCTGTATCTATGTTTGTTATAGTACAGGGTAGGTTTCCGCAGAATCCGTCGATGTACATACCCCCAGCAAATTGATGAGTGTTTGTGCTTTTAGTAAATGAGCTCACTGTGTGAATATATGGTGATTTACTGATAATCTGTCCTTCAGGATCGAGAACTACTGCAAATCCGCCATGCCCTTGTAGAGAAACTTCACGTATGTTAGTTGAATCATTCATTAACAATACGTCCATCTGATCATTGTTGATCGGTGTATTGTATGAAGCATCCTGATTTATCACATCCTGGATCAGCTGTGTTAATTGATTCATAGCTGATTGTACTGCAGACAGAACTGCGGTATTCGCAGTTAATTCTGTGTTCTGCGTTTTTAAAATTTGATATGTAGTAACGGGTAGCTGATTATGTGCTATTCTCTTTGAGATAGTGTTGATATAGGTTATAGTAGCGACTGTCTGTGCGTTTTGTGTAGTGATCGCTTCAAGTCCGCTAGCATTAGCGAAATATGAAGAAGCTGTATCTATGCTCTTGTGATATCCACCGTATTCTACATCATAAGCAAGTGCTTGTACGATATAGCCAATGTCTCTTGACCAAGTTGTTTGGTTATATGAAAATCCAGCGAATGGAGCAACATTGTGTGATATCTGATAATTTATATACCCGATCACTTCAGCTTTGATATATTCTTTGTTAGCTATCAATATTCTAGCAGCATTTGTGTATCCACCGGCATTTGTAAATGTTTTGCTATAAAGTTCAGCTGATGGATCAGTGAGATAGTGTCTACCGAACACAGTCGAAGATTCAGTTATCTGTAGTCCGTCTAGGAATCGATCTCTGCGGAAATACAGATCAGCCCAGCGGCTCGCACTCGGGCCTGGTTTTGGACTGATAATAGTTCTACGCATTTCGTCGCCAACTAGGCTGACATTTTCTGGAACTTTGATAGGATAGTTTTCGTAATATTCACCACTTTCGATATGTATGGTTATATTTGTATCGCGTACTGCATCACCGTATTCTATTTCTTCGTCATCGAGTAAATTCATACCATTGACTTTTTCAACGTAATAGGATTCGATATAAGGTGGTGTTAGTTGTATAGTTAACACTTTGTCGATCTTAACGATAGCTCCACTACTCTTACCTTTTATCAATAGTCCAGCACGTATATCGTAGTTTGTTCCTTTCCTAGGAATCGTCCCAGTTCCGCCGTGTGTTATATCTAATCGATATGTTATACCACTGATAAAAACCATAGTATATACTAGACTAGGGTTTTCATGGTTACTACCATCGATATAGATGATATCTTTTTTGTAAGGTCCAAGTTCAACATCAGCGGCATCGACAATACGCTGTGCTTGGTAGCAAGCTTCTCCGATAGTAGCAAACGCATAAGCAGGAGCACGACCGCGTCTGTTGATCGGTAGCTCTGGTCTGAAATCATTACCGTCGTTGCTTACATAGAATCCAATTTTAGTATAATTAGTAGCCGAGTCAACATAGTATTTTGTTGCAGCCTGTAGATCGTCTTCACCGTTTATTTTTCCAACTCCGGATAGTACACCTGGATGGTCATGGAGATATAGTGCATCGGTCATGGTTCTATTTAAATCACTACCACCGATCGTTACAACTTCCTGTACCTGTGGAACTTGGGTTCCGATAGCACCAGCGACCGCATTTAATGCCCCGGTCATAGTGTCGCCGGTTGTGTTTACATAACGTGTATCTGCGTAGCCCTTGTTAATAGCGAATGTATCGATGCTTACATTAAGTGCGGTTGCATCAGTACTATTTGGATCTTTCAGATTACCGATAGCGAATTGTTGTGCGTTAAGTGTACCGCCGAGACTTGGTTTAGTATCATAGGCTAATTTTGCACCTGTGTTTCGTATAATGATATTTTGAGAATCGGTATTGATGATAGAGATACCTTCTCCACCTATTAATTGTTTTGGTACTATCTTAGTACCAGCATCGTCGACGACAAACATAGTATTGGATACTAATTTTCTTCTGAAAGCAGTGCCCCAATTTGTAGGATCGTAATCCGCTAAAGCAGTAAAAGGAAATCCATTTTCCTGACCGAGGATAGAATAAATCTCTGTAAAGTTTTCATTGCTCTTTTTGAACGCATCTCGCATCGCGTCGCCGGTGCCATCGTTTCCTGCTACACCGATATTGATTATCTGCTTAACCATATTAACTCCAATTCTTAAAACGCAAAACTAGTACCACAACCGCAGCTTGATGTCGCATTGGGATTTTCAAACACAAAGCTACTGCCGAATATTTCTCTTTTATAATCTAACTCTGTCCCGAGGATATACATTAAACTCATACCATCTATTATGAATTTTTTCGATCCTGTATCAATGACTTCGTCGTCGTCGAGCAGTTCTGCTTCGCTATCGACAAAACTCCAATCATAACTAAATCCAGCGCAACCTCCGCCTTTAACAGCTAGTTTCACGCCCCATTTATTATTAGATTCACAAAGATCATTGATCTGTTTAGTAGCTGACTCTGTTACTGATATCATTTTTTTACTCTCATTTTGATGTTATTGATATTTATTCTGTATGTCGTAAAGAATCTTTTATTTTCATACCATATTTATGATATAAATAATCTGCCCATTTAATAGGAGATTGAAATGTTCGAGTGGTTGAAAAGTCTCCTTGGTATAAAGACCAAGGAAGTAGTTGCGGAAGTTAAAGCAGAAGCAGCTAAGGTTGAAGTAGCAGTCGAAAAAGCTGCTATAGCGGTAGTCGCTGAAGTCAAGGCAGAAGTTGCTGCTGTAGAAGTCAAGGTCGAAGAAGCTGTAAAAAAAGTAGCAGCAAAGGCTAAAAAGAATGTAACCAAAGCTGCTGCTAAAATTGAAGAAAAAGTAGTCGAGGCTGTTTCTAAAAAGGCAGCAGGTCGTCCTAAGAAGACTGCTGAATAAGTTCTTTTTGTAATGCGAAACTAGCAAGGTTCTTTGCCTTGCTCTCGCCCATGATATCGAAATTGTCTAAGAAACCGAGAGCCCACTGATTAACTGCTGTATTCCAGTAATAGTCAGA
>Ga0114968_10002383_pt1 | contig 14383 bp, 15 predicted proteins | sample M_130807_EF_Meta_FD_87020 | JGI IMG/M metagenome (GOLD analysis project Ga0114968, IMG submission 87020) | Freshwater microbial communities from Lake Montjoie, Canada to study carbon cycling - M_130807_EF_MetaG | ecosystem: Environmental > Aquatic > Freshwater > Lake | place: Lake Montjoie... | reverse complement strand
GAAAAGATAAAAAAAGGGTTCCCTTTTTATTTTTTTAATTACAATTAATAACAATTATATAATGCAAGTAATAATAATAATAACATATACATTTTTTATTTATTTATTTATTCTAGTATCTCTCCTTCTTCCAGTTCATAGTTTCCTTCCATAAAGAGCTTGCGTCTTTGTTCCACTTTTTCTTGAATTTGTCTTCTTTCTTCTTCTTCTTCTTCTTCTTCTGCAGCATAATGTATATCTGCCCATGACATATTTCTGTATTTTTCAAAATAAGACACAAAATCTACTACTATCGCGTCTTTGTTTTTTCGAAGAGTTGGATCGCGTCCAAAATCATCTACTACTGCTAATTGGGCGTTCATCATTGTTTTTAAAAGTATATTTATATTTGGTTTCATTTACTTATTTCATAATTAGGTATTCATTTTTTTTTATTTTGCACTCGTTTTTACAAACACTAATTATTTCTTTTTTACATGAAAATGGGATTAATCTTAGAGTTTGCATAAGGAACTATATATTTCTTTATTCAAAGACAAAATCATCTACTAATTTTACTTTGATTTTTTGTTCGTAGAGAGAAAATTAGGAAGACATATTGTGTTATTACTGTATCACTATATCACTGTACACTTAACACTATTTCCCCCGCCGCTTCACCCCGCCGCCTAAGTATTTCAATTTATCTACAATTCTGTGACAAATGGATGTCTATATTGGGGGGCGTATATGGGGACGAGAAATGAGTGACAAAATGAGAAATGAGTGACAATTTGGGCGCCGCATAATCGTATCAATTAAGGTATTCTTTTACCGCTTGTAAGACCTTATTGTATGTAAAAATGATTTCCATTTTATCTTCACTGGTCATGTTGCGTATGTCATCCATTTGTTGGGAATTGAGGTTGTTCATATTTCTAATGTCATGAATATATGTTTGAAGTAATTTGTTTTCTGATGGGTGAATTTTGACTTGTTTTGAATGCAATTGGGGCACATCATTTGATTTCGAAACCGAACCCGCATTGTTACTGTTTGAATACTTATCCACGTTATAATATGATATACTATGATATAATATTGTATGAATGTTTAAACGATTATAAAATAAACATTGTATTATTATATAATGTATATTACTTCTGGCGCGAGTTTCCATATCATTGCCATATCGTTTTTCGTGTATTTATTCGTCAACTTTTTTGAAAATATTATTCACTATAATATTGGTAGATTTAGTAATAAAGAAACAAAAATCGAACTACCAAGTAAAAAAGATTCGATAAAAATATTGCTAGTAATGTGTGTATTCGCCTTGATACAAGGATTATTGACATCGTATTTTAATAAATATGTTAAAACAAAATAATGATTCATTAGAAAACAATAATTATCTCTCTTCAAAAACAAAATCAAAGTCTAATTTTAGTTTGATTTTTTGTTCGTAGAGAGAAAAATTAAAAGAATAATACACTATATTTGTAGACTATACTGTAGACTATACTGTAGACTATACTGTAGACTATACTGTAGACTATACTGTAGACTATACTGTAGACTATACTGTAGACTATACTGTAGACTATATTTGTACTATATCCCCCCCACAAAAAAATACATATAGTATACTATACACTACATAATACTGTGCAATTTGTATACTATATCATTCAGAAATGAGTGACAAAATGAGAAATGAGTCACAAAATAAGTATTCTAATCAGCATACTATATGATCCAGAAATGAGTGACAAAATGAGAAATGAGTCACTAAATAAGTATTCTATTATCTAACTATTTTACATAGAATATATCTTCAAAAAGTGCTCGGTTTTAACCCTTTTTAATTTGTATATAATCATACATACATATTAAATACTAATAATACATAATTTAATACACATACAGAAATGAGTCACTAAATGAGAAATGAGTCACAAAAAAAAACATATATAATTATTACAATTTTACAAGACAATATACCAATATACAACAAACAATATAATATACTTTTATTTTTTATGCATCATATGTCTCTTCTTTGCATTCTCCATCTTCGTCTTCTTCATCTTCTTCGTCACTTGAATCATCGTAGTACTCTATTCTTTTATCATCAGCATTCCATTTACCAACTACATCATGTTCCATATTATACAACACGTTTGTTGATAAAGATCTCAGATAATTCACGCCCTCAATGTTTATCTTTACGACCTCTTCCTCTTCCTCCTCCTCTTCCACTGGAGTGACAACTACATCTGCCACTGGAGTGACAACTACATCTGCCACTGGAGTGACAACTACATCTGCCACTGGAGTGACAACATCAGCTACTACTTTTGATTTCTTATTTGCAACTTTTTCAGCAGGTTTATCCGTTTTTTTATTCTTTTCTGATTCCTTTGCTTTTTTCTGAGCTTCTTTTTCTTCCTTTGCTTTCTTTTGGGCTTCTTTTTCTGCCTCTTTTGCTTTCTTTTGGGCTTCTTTTTCTGCTTCTTTTGCTTTCTTCTGGGCTTCTTTTTCTTCCTTTGCTTTCTTTTGCGCTTCAATTTCTGCTTCTTTTGCTTTCTTTTGTGCTTCAATTTCTGATTCCTTTGCTTTCTTTTGTGCTTCAATTTCTGCTTCTTTTGCTTTCTTTTGTGCTTCTTTTTCTGCTTCTTTTGCTTTCTTTTGTGTTTCTTTTTCTGCTTCCTTTGCTTTCTTTTGTGCTTCTTTTTCTGCTTCTTTTGCTTTCTTTTGTGCTTCTTTTTCTGCCTTTTTATCTACTATTTCTTTTTCTTTCACTTCTTCTACAACTATTCCCGATGAAGAAATCAATTCTTCATTTTCTGATTCTTCGCTTGAAATTACACACATTTCACTACTATTCTCTACATTTTCACTACTATCACACAATGACAGCTTTTGCGAAACCAATGTCGCAAACAAATCATCTTCCGTTTCTGCTACTTCTACTACTTTCTTCTCTTTTTTCGGACGACCTTTCGTTTGTTTTTTTACTACTACATCTACAAACTCCTTACCACGACCACCTTTCACATCCAACAACAAATACAACTCTTTCATTGCATCTTCCCAATTAAAACCATACTTCTCTCCGCATATCTTCACCGCTTTCAACACTAACTCTCTTGACGCTTTTGACATATTCGCAAATTTTATTCACTTTACTTTACTTTATCATTTATTTACAATACTTATATCAATACATTACTATTCAATTTTTTTTTAGGCGAACCATGAACACCATATCACACCTCCTACCACTTAAAATTTATAACAACAGCCCAACCCACACATCATAACATATCATCATTATTTACTATTTACTACGCATAAATCAGAAAAAAATGAATCAAATTATTATTATTTATATGAATTAAATTACTTTTATATAAATACAAATTCTTTATTGTCAAACATTATGTCGATATTTAACGAGGATATTGCAATTACAAGTTATTCTAGTGATCCATATGATTTATCATGCATTTACAAACAAACAAACTGGATTATTCCTCCTCCACCATCTTACATTGTAACAAACCATATAATTACCAGCCTAACACCCAAAAATATTATTAAAAATATCCAACAAATTATAAACAAAATACCAAATATAACAAAAATACAACCACTATCTAATGGAGTTGAAGTAATTATTGGGGTGAATCCTTTGTTTCTTAGCGAACAAGAAATGCTCGAAAAAAATCCTGAAATGGCAAAAAATGAACGACACCTAATTCGTAATAGCTTTCACGAAAATACACGTAACTTGAATGATATTGAATATGAAAATGAAATGATTGAAATGGAAAATATGTTATTACCCGTATTTATGACGCAATGGTACAGAAAAAATTACTGCAATTTTCACATAGCTATTTTCAAAAATGGGTCATATCCAAATTATATCGTAGAGTTAAATAGACTTCGCGGAAATTGTAATTTATCATCCCCAATTTGGGTCGAACTAAAAGAACACATTATACGTGAGGAAACATGTGGTGAAAAGCGTGCAAATTATTTAGCATTATTGATTGGAGTATCTTATACTGAAACATCTCATATAAGTCATTATTTATTAAATGAACTTGTTGCACGTGAAATTTGTGAATATTTAGCATAGAACAATGTAACATTGATGTTTGTAAATAATTATACGATTGAAGGTGTAAAAATCATTAAAAATGCACAAAAATGATGTTAAAATCTTATATTTTTTAAAGAAACAAATAGATAAATAAATGAATAATAGATAAATAAATAATTAAATTATTAAATCAACTATAACTGGATAATGGTCTGAGTCATATTTTCCACAATATTCGTCATATTCATGATAAACAAAAGTATCAACTATATTTTTTCTTATCAAATCTGTAACCAAAACATGGTCAATCATTGAATAATCTGTTTTTGAAGATGTGTTGCAGTTATTATCTGAATCCCACCAATCACTATAACGTTGGCTTTGTGGTATCATTTCACCAACTGTATAAAGATGATATTTACCAGCGTAATCACCTTTGAAACCTTTCAAAATATCTAACACTTGAGATATTGGCTTATTATTATTGACATCATTTATTTCAGCATCATAATCATTGAAATCGCCTATCATTATAATCTCATAATCACGACTTACATAATCAAAAATCACTGTTTGTAAAACGGATGCTTGTGCTTCTCTTTGAGCACATCTTGCAGAATCAGTAGGAATAGCTATTAAGTGAGCTGAAATAAAAGCAACATTTAATCCATTAAACATAAACTCTGTTATGTAATGTTTACTAACTCCAGAAGAACTTGATAAACCAGCGTAACCACATTTTGATTCAGGAATAGGATATGTGTATTTTAATTCATTACGATATAAATCTGTTAAAGGGTCTACACGCGTAAGCATCCCAACATTTTGACCAGTCCCTGTGTCTGTGCCTTTTTTTAAGTAAGGCATATATGAGCCATCTAATTTGTCTTTCAATAAATTTAATTCATCACATCCTTCTACCTCACAAAAATTTATTATATCTGGATTAATATCTTGTATTCTTTTAGCTATGAAATCCATGTGCTTTTCTGCTTCACTGACATTTTTCCAAGTACAACCATTGCCAGGGCAATTCATATTGCTGTAATAATCTATAAAAAGCCATTCAACATTATATTGAACAAGTCTTAATTTAGTCTTATCGGTGCGCCTATCGCCAAAACCTGAAACAACTGGACATTCAGTATCAGAAAATACAATCTTTGTATTTATCATTAAAGACAATAGCAAAAACCATTGAAATAGTAACATTCTTTATATTAGTTTATAAAATATATAAAATATATTTGTCTAAAAATTTAAATACAAATATATTTATTTTTTATGGGATCATAATGTCCTCCGCTCCATTCTAATGTAATACTTTTATCGAACTTATTATTTATAGGAATAAACTCTATATTATTTTTTTTGTTTTTTTGTTTTCTTCGTTTTCATTATATTACAACTTTGGAATTTCAAATATTGCAGAGTTTTTTTTATATAATGATATATTATATAAAACAATGAATAAAGCACAAATCATTTTAGCAGGCACACGCAATGAATTACAAAAGATAAATGAAAACCTTCAATCAAATTGTGGTTCATCATATAAATTAGAACTATTACAATATAGGTTCCGAGATGCGGAATCGGTAGTATATGATGAAACTTCAAATGAATATGATATTATTTTGTGTTTGTATCATGAAAATAGATGTGTATCAAGTGTAACTGGAAGATATAATCAATCCACGAATTCAATGGAATTATTGTCTAAAACAGATGTAAAATATGAAGGATTAAAATATAATTTGTATTTACGAACAATATTTATTTATTTGATGTGTTTTGTAAGACCAACCATACAACGCATTTTTTCTCATGCAACCAACCCAATATCTACGTACACGATGTATAAACATTATCACGCAACGAACCCAGATTTACAGGAATATGTAGGAACACATAACTTAACACCAGACACATTCACATTACAGGACGCCAGAAATTTTCATTCATATTTTACTGAAAAATATCAACAAACCACAGAAAGTGCAGAAAAAGAATTGGATGAAATGTTGGAATATTGTAGTGCGGATTATGGCATGGAATGTAGTGTAGAAGATTTAGGATGGAAAACAAAAGAAGCCGCTATTGAGTTTATTATGACAACCATGAACTTGAAAGCAATCACATTAGAATTTAATTTAGAAAATCCTGGTATAAAAGAATTCTTGTTGAATAAACTATCAAATACGCCGATTAAATGCACAAACACAAGTGCGAAGAACGCTGGACTCTATGTGGAAGGCGTTCGAGGAAACTCTGAACAACAAAGGTCGAAAGAGGTTGGATCGCAAAAACGTAAATTCGACCAAACAATTATTGGGGGTAAGTTCAGTCGTCGCAAGTCATACCGAAAGTCTTATCGTAAAACGTATCGAAAACATTAATGTTTTTTACGACCTTTCATTTTATACAGAAAGGTTGTAAATAAAAAAGAATTCAAACACATTTTATATTTTTACATAATAATAATAATAATAAAATGTGTTTCAAGAAAAAGCACACATTTGAATATAGGTTTAATGAAACATATCGCATATTACAAAAATACCCAGACCGTATTCCTGTTATTTGTGAAAAAAACGAAAAATCAAAACAAACCCCACATATAGATAAAAATAAATATTTGCTTCCATATGATTTGACAGTGTCACAATTTATATATTTAATTCGTAAAAGACTTTCAATACAATCAAATGAAGCAATTTTTTTATTTATAAATGGACATATTCCTCCATCGACATGTTACATAAGTGAAATGTACGATTTATACAAAGATGCAGATGGTTTTCTTTATACTATATATTCTTATGAAAATGTTTTTGGTAAAATTATTCAATAATAACATTCACATCTTCATTCTTAACTGTATTGTTCATATTTCTCTCTAATACAAAAAAACGTTTGTATTTTTTCACTCCATCAATTGTATATCCATCACTTTTACGTATTGGAATCATTTTATAATTATATCGGTGCAATATTTGTCTTACGATATTAATGAGTGGCCATTGTTGTAATTTTTGCGCATTTTTGTGTAAACTAGTCATTACAGAAGAACTATATTTTGTTTTTAGTTCTGGGATAAGTTTTTGAATTTCTTCGTATTTATTATCAGATAATAATATCTCGCGTTGAATAATGTATCCGTTAAGGTCGTCTAATGTATCAAATATAAAACCTGCAATAATCAATACATTTTTGCTATGTTCATCCATATAATAAAAAAAATATTTTTAATTTTATTATTATATTTATACAATTATATCTTTACACCGTATTTTTTTCTAAATATTGAATTCTGGGATACTATATTTTTCACCATTTTTCACATATTTTGCAATTATTTTAGGATTTATTTTATTACTAACAATATCTTCAGCTTGATAAACATTATTCGATTTATCAATATAATAAACAATACCTTGAATATCTTGTGCCCAAACCTCAACACTTTGTGTTGTAACTTTATTTTCTCCTTGTGAATCCACTATTCCATGTGGGGTGCCTTTCATATGTGTGCCACAATACTCACTACCATCTTTTCTTCTTCGGGTACATTGTTCTTCGGTTGCTCGTTTTGCACAACACCGATCAAACATTGGAACATAATTTTTCACACGCTTACGTTTTTGAAAATCTTCTTTGTTTAAAACAGGATGAGCATAATCATAAATATATACAAGCAATTGGTTCATTTGTTCATCTTTTTCACACCCCATTTGGGAGACTTTTTCTCTTATATCATTTTTTAAACTGGTGATATAACCATCAATCTTTTTGTTTAAACGTTTTTCCATATTCTATTTACTTTCATTTAAACAAATATCTTTAGTTCAATTTTTTATTTAAATTGAAAAACAACTTAAATAAAACATATTGTGTTATGGATTTTTATAACTATGCGGTAATATAACGGAAGAAATAATTATGAATATATAAAACAACATGTAAGGTCCATATGTTGAATACCCTATTCCATAAAAATTACATATTTGACTAACACTATAAAACAAAATACAAGTCATTCCTATTAAAGTAATAATATTCATATACTTATTCTAGATTTTTAAAATACATAAATTAAGTATATTTTAAAATTACAATTACTATATTTTTACATAATACCTAACCATTGACTTTCTTTTACATATTTGGCACGACGAATAAAATGAAAACTTAGCATTGTTTGTTGTTCATATGTCTTAATGCAAATGATAGGTGTATCTTTAGTAATACTACCATCATCCAATCTCAAATCGCTTAATATAATACTTTCATAATTATTTGTCCAACTTCCATAATGATCACTTATTCGCAATGTTTGTTTTTCATAATGGTGATCTAATGACATATCATTTAACCTTTCTCTTTTTATATTCGAATTATCTACTTCATCCGTTTGTAAATTTTCAACTATTTTTGTTTTTTCTAAAAATAATGCAATTCGCATTAATCCTATTTTGTTTTCATTCTCGTACTGTTTATTATTATAAACATTCTTTATACAATTTTCATAATTTGTAAAATAATAATATGGCCCAAAAATAGCATTTACATCTTTTGCGTCTTTTGCAGTTATGCCAAAAATAGATGTAAAATTAATTTTGTTTTCTGCTACAGAAACATATGCAACATACGGAATTTCATATTTCAGGTCAGTTTTATCATATAAAAAAAGAAAAGAAGGATGTAAAGAAAAAAAGGTTGTAACATCATCGTGAATGTGTAACCCAGACACCATTTGTTTATTTACTATTTCGTCTGATAATGCAAACCAAAATGCACTATTTTTATAAATATCTTCAACTACAAAATTGCATTTTGTTATATCAAAAAAAAGAAATAATTCGTTATTTTTAATGAAAAACCCTTTATATTCAATCGATTCATCATGAATAGAATCATCTTTATATTTTAAAAGATTCTGTAAATAACTTCTAGAATATTCTAAAAATATATCATCCTTTTTAATATCCATTTTCGGAACAGTAATAAAAGACAATTCTTCAAAAATATTTAATAATAAAAACTGTAAAAAAGGAAATTTACCAGTCATATTTACTTGATAAGGACAAATATTTACATTTTGTATAGCATTCATATTTATATTCATATAATCAATTGGGTTGTTAGATAATTCATCTAATGCTTTATAACTGTAAAATAAAGGTTCAATAGGCAAATATATATCATTCTCATCCATTGTTGTACTATCCATTGTTTTACTATCCATTGTTTTACTTATTATATTATTATTTGTTTAATTATTTTTATATATAATATAATATTATTTATCTATTTTTCTTTTAATCGTTTCTTTAATTTGTTCTTCACGATTATCTAATACATATTTTGTCAACTCTTCTGCCGCATTCGGATCATTCTTGTAATAATTCTTCAAAGACGACAATAACGTTTTTGCATTAATTGGTTTTTTAATTTTATTTGTTTTATAAATCAATGAACCGCCATTTATATCAAAACAGTCAATTTTATTATTTTTCATAGTGACAACCAAATTTTCGGTTAATTCTTTTTTTTTATTATTTCTATCTTTAATTTCCTTTTTAAGTTCTACAATTTCTGTATCCATTTTTATCCATTCTTTTATATTTACAATTAATTGTTCTTTGGTTTCCATATTTTTATATATGGAAACAAAATATATTTAAATTGTTTGATTAGATACAATTTTATTTATTATGTCGTAGACACATATTTGTGTCATTGTTATAAATTTTATTACCACAACAGTTTCCTTTATTTATTCCATGATTTAGTATAGCAACACATCCTTCTTTTTGTTCCACAATAGAAGTTCCAATTATTACATTTTCATTCATATGAACTTTCTTGTTTTCTTTTTTTGTAAGTTTTATTTTCATTTTTTCTTCCTTTTCTTTTAATTTACTTTCTTCTTTTAATTGTTTTGCTTTCTTTTTTTCTTCTATTTTAGCTTGTTTTTTCATATTTTTTGCATTTTCTATCAAATCTTTTTTGTATTTTTTAATTATTATTTTTGTATGTATCCAACAATATCTCTTTGTATCTCCATAATTTGTACCATATGATGTCACACAAATAGGTGTTCCAAATCCATTACATTTTATGGGTTGTATATCTTGACCATTATTCTCATTTTCTACAGTTACATATTCACAACGTTGATTCGCGTGTAGAGATGAGTTACATTTTGCAGTCTCGTCATAAAGTTCATTTACTCCAAGAACTTTATGTATACCTATATTTTCATAATAAGGTAATAATTCTGTTTGTTTTTTTCTGCAATATGGACATCTTATTTCATTCTTACATAATTTTCCACTATGCGATTCTAAATTATTGAAATTTTTTTTGTGGTTATAAATATCTTTAAATAAAGGTATGTAATTAAATTTATGACCACATTTCATAGTTACATAATTGTCAATTAATGGTTGATTTGTAATTAAACACAAATTATTTTCCTTCTCTACTTTATCATCATCATTATCATCTAATGACTTGTACAATTCTGTAAAAAAATCAACTGTCCCCTCAATAATATATTTTGGCATATAAGTTATAATTTGTAAAATATCTTTATATTTTTTATATCAATAGTTATATGTCTCCTCCAGAAGTTTGGGGTCCTTCCATTTGGTTATTGTTTCATACTCTCGGAGAGAAAATAAATGAATATGATTATCCACGTATCTCCAAACAAATGTTTGGGGTTATATGTAGAATATGTCAATTTTTACCTTGCCCAACATGTTCAAAGGATGCGACACACTTTTTAGCAAAAATCAAAATACAAGATTTAAAAACCAAAACAGATTTTAAAAATATGTTGTACATATTTCATAACTATGTAAATGCGAAAAAAAGAAAAAGATTATTTAATTATGCAAATATAAATACATACAAAAACTACAAATTAATTCCTGTATTCAATAATTTTATTGCGAATTACAATACAAAAGGAAATATGAATTTATTAACAGAATCATTTCAAAGACAATTTGTAATAAAAGAAGTAAAAAAATGGTTTTATAATAATATAAAAGCTTTTATTCCAATTCCTTTTGTAAATAAAATAGATATAATTACACAACCTATTCCACAACCATTACAAGAAGATCAGACACAACAACAAGAAGAAATCCAATTACAAGAAGACGAAATCCAATTACAAGAAGAGTCACAATTACAAGAAGACGAACTCCAATTACAAGAAGACGAAATCCAATTACAAGAAGAAACCCAATTACAAGAAGACGAACTCCAATTACAAGAAGACGAAATCCAATTACAAGAAGAAACCCAATTACAAGAAGATGAAGTCCAATTACAAGAAGAAACCCAATTACATGAAGAAACCCAATTACATGAAGAAACCCAATTACAAGAAGAAACCCAATTACATGAAGAAACCCAATTACAAGAAGAAGAATTGCACCAATATGAAGTAGAAGAACCATTTCAACAGGATAAAGTAGAAGAAGTAGAAGAACCATTGCAAGAGGATGAAGAGCTATTACATGAAGAAGAAGAACCTATACATAATAAGAAAAAGAAGAAGAAAAACAATAAGAAAAAATAAAAAATGTATGAAATTATACCGACCCAATTAATTCTCCGTTTTTAAATACATTGCATTTAAATGTTTGTTGACTTGGCATAGAACATACATCTTTATTACTAGATATTTCGTTAAAGAATAAATAATTACCAGAACCTCCTGCATACATTGATACAACAATACCTGCAGCTATTGAAAATCCAAGTAATATATTTAGTAATAAATCTCCCATATTTTTAATACATTGTTTGTATAATTTGACTCCAATATCCAAGAAAAATATAAGTAAAAATGCAGAAAATATCCAAAAATTAGGAGATCCATTCGTAAACATAGGTATAAACAAATACGTCATCGTAAAAGATAAAACAAATGCACTAAACCCAGAATTACCATACATACTATACTGAACTGCACTGCATATACTACCGTCATCATATGCTGGTTTTGATCCACAAATATAATATATAAATTCTCTAGAGAATAGAGAAGCCAATATAAATCCTAAATAAATAAACCCTTTAAAGTTTTGAAACATAAACGATAGTAATAGAAGGCTTCCAATCACAAATATAGGACTATAAAAACTAATAAACACAATGAGACTAAACGGCTCAAATAATTTTAATGCAGTACTTGGTGCGTTGTTATTTGTAGTGGTTGGTTTTGCATTAGAAGAATCTTTATTCATATAATAATAATTTATATTATTTTTATTATATTATCTATTTTTCTATTATCTGTTTTTTCTATTATCCATTTTTTCTATTTATTCGCTCTTTTCTTTAACATCATAATCTTTTTCTACATCCAATAACAGTTCTAATGCTTCTTTGACATGTTGTATTGAATAAAAGTGTATATCATGTAATTCTTCATAATCTTTGTATTTTTTCATAAAATCATCAAAATCTTTTTTATTTTCTTTTGGATAGATAAAATGTTTCACTCCTGATTTAATCGACCCTAATATTTTATAAGACAACCCACCAATTGCAGTTACTTCTCCAGACATTTGTATTTCTCCTGTAATTCCAAATTCTGATTTTATGGGTATATTATTTAATAAACTGTATATGGCACAAGTTATAGCACATCCAGCACTTGGTCCATCTTTTTGCACTGAACCATCGCCTGGATGAATATTAATTCCGCATTTATATTTATCATCGTATTTCTCTCTTAATGTAGTTTGAATAATTTGTTCTGTTAAATTCCATGCTACAGTCAAAGCAACATGCATACTTTCTTTCATAACTTCTTGTTGAAGTCCTGTTAATTTTAATTCTAAAAATGAATTTGAAGGAAAAAATTGTGCATGAATAGGCAATGTTCCGCCATTACCTAAAGTTGTAGCGTACATTCCATTTACAAATCCAATTTTACTATTCGTAAATACTTTTCTTATAATTTGTTCTCTCTTATCTTTCAAATATTTTGTTTTCAGGTCTTGAATAGTAATAGAAATAGGTAAAAGAATCGTTTCATCTTGGCTCTTCAAAAAATCCAAATTTATTTCTCCTATTATTTCTGTCAAAATTTCTTTTAATTTTCTAACGCCTGCCTCTAAAGTATACTCCTCTATGATAAATTTCAATACATCATCTGGTATATGAATCATATTTTGAAGCCCCATATTTTTATAAATTTCTGGCAATAAATGTTTATTACAAACTATGAGCTTATCTTCAAGAGATAAATTATCAAACTTTATTCGGGTGATTCTATCGAGCATAATTCTATCTATTTCGTGTACATCATTGTATGATAATATGAAAAGAACTTTGGATAAATCCAAATCGACACCAGAAAAATACTTGTCTTGAAAAGTATCATTTTGTGTAGGGTCTAACAAATGTGTTAAAATACCAATTATTTCTTTACCATGTTCAGTTTTACTAATTTTATCAACTTCATCTATAAGGATTACGGGGTTCATACATTTCTTATCCATTAATATTTGAAGTATTTGTCCCCATGTACTTCCAACGTATGTATACGAATGACCAATTAAACTAGATGAGTTTGAATCCCCGCCAATTGCAATCAACGCAAATGGTCTTGATATGCCATTTTCATCTTTTAAACAATTCGCTAATCCTTTTGCGAGGGATGTTTTACCTACTCCTGGCGGTCCTTCAAATCCACAAACATACCCATTCTGTTCTCCATTCATCCATTGAGCGATGATTCTCTCTATTTGTCTTTTTGCTTTATTATGTCCGTATACTGAAGCATTCAATGTTTCTTGAATATCTTTGAAAGAATTTGTTATTTGTAATGAGTTTTGTTCAATCTTTTCTACTTCATTTTTTAAAGAAGTGAAATCTATAATTTCTACATCATGTACATATTGATGAAATGAATGATATAATTCTTTTATTATATTAAAATATTCGTTGCCTTGACATTCATCAATAAAACATTGTATTTCTTTTTTCAATTCTTCTTTTTTTAAATTGTTGTTTTTTATCTTTTTATTTTTCAAATTCATTTTTTGTAAAACATTGTTTATTAACCGAATATTTTCAATTAATTTTGGTTTGTCACCATTCAATAAGTATTTGGTCAATTTACTATTAATAATATCATATTCTTTATATTCAACTGTATTTTTGATTTGTTTAATATAATTATTTATTTCAATATTTGTGTAATTCGTTTTTATAGTAAAATTTTCAAAAATTTTATCTAATTTATATTTATTACAT
>Ga0114968_10002382_pt1 | contig 14388 bp, 14 predicted proteins | sample M_130807_EF_Meta_FD_87020 | JGI IMG/M metagenome (GOLD analysis project Ga0114968, IMG submission 87020) | Freshwater microbial communities from Lake Montjoie, Canada to study carbon cycling - M_130807_EF_MetaG | ecosystem: Environmental > Aquatic > Freshwater > Lake | place: Lake Montjoie... | reverse complement strand
CAGACCGATGCTTCATGATGTGGTCGATGACACGCCTAAATTGCCTAAGCCGATAGGGCTGCCCCAGCACAAAACTATGCAACACAATCGGCATGACTAAGGGTCTACGGACCGATTCTTCAAGCATTTCATCAAACTGGTCGATCAGATTTTGACAATAAAGTTGTGAGGGCGTGCGGCGAGTGACGGCCTCGATCGAGTCGTTTAAGTCGTGCTGATACGGTACAGACAAGATCGGGCCGTGGGTGGTTCTAAACCACACCGGCTGATCATCTAAAGACCAATCCATCATATAGCGGTAGCCCGCTTCTTTGAGCAAATCGAGCGAGTGATGTGTTTGTGAGATGTAAGGCGCTAACCATCCCATCGGCGGCTTGCCCTCGTGGCGTCGAATCGCTTCGGTAGCCTCTGTAATACAGGCCTTTTCTTGCTCGTAACTCATATCAATCTGGCGTTCGGCATTGGTTCGGCCATGCCCCACGATTTCGTCGCCTCGACTGCTAAAGGCTTTGATCATTTCAGGGCAATAGTCATAGAGCTCAGTGTTGATTAACAAGGCGTACGGAAATTTGTAGGCTTGCGCCAATTCAAGGAGTCGCCAGGCGCCGACCCGATTGCCGTAATCGCGCCAGGCAAAACTGCGGGTGTTTGGCTGCGGACCAGGGCCCCCGTAATCGTTGCCAATCCCTTCGCCATAAGAAAAATGCTCAACGTTTAAGCTGAAGTGCACCGCGAGGCGCTTGCCGTCTGGCCAGCTATAGTCTGGCCGTGCGTTGATGGGGCTGTAGTCGTAACGATGATGAGTTTTAAGCATGGTGAGCGTTGGATCCCTTGATTCAAAGTCTCTATTTGCGGTGTAAGTGAAGTCTAGCTTATAGTTGACTGGTATTTGCTGATCATTTGGCTGTCCATTTACGATTTCTATTGAGGTTTTAAAAATGTCTGTACAAGCTGCATCAATGCCCCCCTTTCATCTGGCTTTTCCGGTGCGCGATATCGAAGAAGCCCGTCAGTTTTATGTTGGAGTCTTGGGCTGTGGCGAGGGCCGTAGTGCAACAGACTGGGTCGATTTTGATTTTTACGGACATCAAATCGTTGCGCACCTAGCGCCTGACGAATGCGGCCACAAGCAAACTAGCGCGGTTGATGATCATCAAGTGCCGGTGCGTCATTTTGGGGCGGTATTGTCAATCCCTCAATGGGAAGTCATGGCCACAAAACTCAAAGCGGTCGGTACAACGTTTGTGATCGAGCCCTACACCCGTTTCAAAGGCGAGGTCGGCGAGCAATCAACCATGTTTTTCATGGATCCGTCGGGCAACGCCATTGAGTTCAAGGCGTTTGCGAACATGAGTTCGTTGTTCGCGAAGTAATAGGGCTCTAGCCCCAAACTTTTGCGAATATGAGTGCCGTGTTTGCAAAGATACAGCGCTCGAGTAAACGGCTTACGAAGACGCTTGGTGTATTACCCACCAAAGCGTCAGTGCTGAAGGCCCAAACAGGATGAGCATCGTTGCCCACAGACTTGCCTGACTCAGGCCGCTAGCGGGTGTTTCGTGATGCGATGTGTCATGTTGCATAGTTGCCTCTCAATACGATTTTTGTAAGTCTATTATTCAACAAGCGCTATTAATGCACAAGTCGATTTGAGTTTCAAAACTTGCAGCCTGCATTTTTTGCGGCTTGTACCAAAATTTTGATCTTTTCAAAGGTTGCGTTGTAGTCTTGCAGATATTGACGCGGTACGTCGCGTTGCGGATCGATCGTATAGAAAACTTCTAAACCTTTGCGCGCCGAACTACAGGCGCCAAATAAATCATTGGCATTTGCAGCGCGCGTCGAGCGTGTGAAGTGCTCTGCCGCCGTGTTGATGGTGCGCTCAAGTTGAGCTTCGGTCATCGGAGTGGCTGCGGCACCTGAGCTGAAACATAGCAAAGCAGTGAGAAGGGCGATCTTTAATGAGTGCATGTTTTAACGACCGTTCGCGAGAAAATAAAATATTAAAGGGTCTTTGATGCAATGAAAAGAGCCTGACCAAAGTGCTGCACTGCAATGCGCAGTGCGGTACGGCGCCGCAAGCTACTCGGTCTTGATACCATTCTGTTTCATCGGCGTAGCCCACAGAGTGAGGTCAGCCTCGAGTTCTGTATTTCAAGCAGCACCTAGTTCGGCGCGCACCAAACTTGCACCTTGGCTGAGTGCGCAGAGCTTTCCGTAGGCGACGTCGCGCGGTAGGTACTTCATGCCGCAGTCTGGCGCGGGGATCAGGTGCTCGGCTTTGACATATTTCAGGCCAGCACGAATACGATTGGCCACCTGCTCGGCTGTTTCGATGTGCTGATTGCCTAAGTCCAACACACCCAACATAATTTTTTTACCCGTCAAATCTGCGAGTACGCCAAGGTCGAGCTTCGGCTGCGCAGCTTCGATTGAAATCTGCGTAGCAATCGAATCGCCCAAGCCAGGCAAAAATGAATAGCCCGTCGGCTTTTGCCCTTTGACAACCGCCGCATAGCCAAAGCACAAGTGCACAATCGTAGGCACGCTGATGCCCTGTAAGGCGCGGTTGATCGCTTTGACGGCGTAGCGCTTTGCCGCCTCGGGATCGTGCCGCAGCCAGGGTTCGTCAAGCTGAATAAAGTCTGCGCCTGCAGCCTGTAAGGCCAAAGCCTCGGCATTCACGGCTGCGGCAAAATCCATCACCATGGCTTCTTCGTCATGGTAGAACTCGTCTTTAGCCTGCTGCCCCATGGTAAACGGGCCCGGAAGCGTTACCTTGGTCAAGCGCGCGGTGTGCTGTTTTAAAAAAGTGAAGTCATCGACTTCAACAGAATGCACACGAGCGATCTTGCCCACGACTCGGGGTATCAACGTTTCGAGACCGTTTTGCGAACGGATCACCGCAGGGTTTTGGTCGTCGATGCCATCTAATGAATTAGCAAAGCGGTTTGAATAGCTCTCTCGTCTGACCTCACCATCGCTGATGATGTCGATACCGGCGCGCTCCATGTCGTGTATCGCAAGCCGCGTGGCATCGTCCTGCGCGGCTTGAAGTTGCTCGGGGGCAACACGCCAAAGCTCGCGCAAACGTGTGCGCGGCACTCCTTGGGCTAGCAGCGCGTGATCCACCAGCCAAGAGGGTTGCGGGTAGCTGCCTACGACGGTAGTCGGCAAAATGCTCGGAGTAGTTTTTGTTGTCATTCAAAAAAAATATTATTTTCAGCGTGAACCGTGAAGAGGATTACAACGGCTTGGACCAAAGAGAGGATTGCAAAGATCTGAACCATGAAGAGTACTAGGCCTGGCACACCAAAGGCGAACGAGCGCCCTCAGTGTTTAGCCTTGTCGACTACACGCTTAGTTCGCTGTCGCACCAGAGTCTTTGACAATCTTCGTCCACTTGGCCAGTTCAGTCACAGTAAACGCGTTGAAGTCTTTGGTATTCATCGGAGTGATGATCAACCCTAATTCGATAAAACGTTTTTGTGTGGCTGGGTCATCCAAGATCGTCATCGTGGCTTTGTAAAGTTTGTCGATCACGGGTTGAGGCAAGCCAGCGGGGCCTGCCAAACCCCACCAAGGGCGCAGGTCGTAACCCGGTACGGTGTCGCTGATGGGCGGCACTTCAGGGGCGATCGGGCTGCGGGCGCTGGTCGCGACACCAAGCGCTTTCAAGCGGCCAGACTGCACATGTGGGTAAATGACTGGCACGTGATAAAACGCCATCGAAACTTCGCCTGCAAATAAATCACTGAAGCCTTGAGTAATATTTTTGTAGGGAATGTGCCGGATATCAATGCCAGCCAGCGTTTTGAGTAACTCACCCGCCATGTGTGGCGAGGTGCCCGAACCGGCCGAGATATAGGTCAGTTTGCCTGGATTCGCTTTTGCATAGGCGATGAGTTCAGCCATGTTGTTGGCGGGGATTTTAGGATTGATGGCTAACATGTTTGGAGCCGCAACCATAAGGGCGATATGGGTGAAGTCTTTGATGGGGTCAAACGGGACGGTGGCATACAAGGCCGGGTTGGTGGCGTGCGTGGCGCTGGTTGAAAACGAGAGTGTGTAACCATCGGGTGCGGCTTTGGCGGTTGCGTCAGCCGAGATGTTGCCGCCCGCACCGGCCTTGTTCTCGACGACCACGGTTTGACCAAGAAGGTCGCCGAGCTTTTGGGCGTACAGCCTGGCAATGACGTCGGTTGTTGTTCCTGCCGAGTAGGGGACCAAAAATTTAATGGATCGGTTGGGATAGTCTGACGCTTGTGCGTGAGCACTGAGCGAGGGTAAAGCGCTGGTGAGTGCGAAGGCCAGCATACTCACAATTTGAGTCAGTTTTGAACGTGAAAAGCGCAACATTGCAGTTCCTTTTAGTTGTCTGTCTTGATCAGTTTTTGAAACGGGGTGTTTGGTCGATGGCCGGGCACGATGTACTGTTGCTCAGTTTCTACTCAACGCAGTGCGATATCGCTCAGCTCTGCGCCGAACGGTGCGCACCAGCACTCAGATTTATTATGTGTCAAGTGTAAAGCGCAATTAGGGCGAACGGACAGGTTTCATATACAGATGAACCTGTATTGACAGGTCGCAAATAATCAGCGATCTTTTTGGTCGAGGCAACAGGCGAGTCTATATGTAGCCCTAGCATCCGGTCTTTTTACGCCGTTCGCGCCAAAGGGTCTATTCGTTTTTGAGTCGTTTGACCAGCGCCTCAGTAAACGCGAGCGTTGTCGCTTTACCGCCTAAATCCATCGTTTTGACGTTGTCTTGATTTAGCGTTAGATCAATTGCGGTTCGCAAACGCGTGGCAAGCTCAGGGTGCCCAACGTGCTCAAGCATCAGGCCTGCGGCTAAAAGCAATGAAATTGGATTGGCGATCCCTTTACCAGCAATGTCTGGTGCCGTACCATGCACCGCTTCAAAAATTGCGACATCTTTACCAATATTGGCGCCAGGCGCCAAGCCTAAGCCGCCCACCAGGCCAGCGAGTTCGTCTGACAAGATGTCGCCAAACAAATTCGAGCATAAGAGCATATCGAACTGCCAAGGGTTGAGCACAAGTTGCATGGCACAGGCATCAACAATGCGATCGTCCACCGCGACACGGCCTTCGTATTCACGTGCGACGTTACGAGCCTCTTCTAGAAATAATCCTGTCAAGACTTTAAGTACGTTGGCCTTGTGCACGATGGTGATTTTTTTACGACCATGCTTAACCGCATATTCAAAGGCATAGCGTGCGATGCGGTTAATGCCGACACGTGTGTTGGCGCCTGAAGAGAGTGCGACCGCGCGTGGGTCGTCTCCGACCGGAAGATAGTGTTCATGCGCCACATAAAAACCTTCGAGGTTTTCGCGAATCAACACGATATCGATCTTGTCAAAGCGCCCAGGCACGATGGTTAGAGCAGGACGCACATTGGCGTACAAGCCAAAGGTTTCACGCAATCGAACATTCGCTGAACGAAAGCCCTCGCCAATTGGCGTCGAGAGCGGACCTTTCAGCGCCAAGCCATTTTTACGAATGCTATCGAGCAGTGGCTGTGGCATCGGGTCGCCACAAGTATTAAATGCGGCCATTCCGGCGAGTTGAGTCTCCCACTTGAACGGGGCACCTAAGGCCTCAAGCACGGCAACGCTCGCTTTGACCACCTCAGGGCCAATGCCATCGCCTGGAATGAGGGTGGTTGGGATGGGGTTGAGTGTGGTCATCGGAGAGGCCTTGTCGCAAATACCAAAAACTTAGTGTAAGACAAAAGCCGGAAAGTGTTTGTTCTAGCGCGGCGCGTTCATCGCATCGGGCGGCACAGCACCGGTCAACACGGCGATGATGTTGTCTGCCGCGCGTTGTTCAATGGCGAGTCGTACCGAACGCACCGCCGAGCCTAGGTGAGGGGTAAAAACGGTAGCAGGGTGTGCGAGCAATCGTGGCTCGATCACCTGTGGACGGTCGCTCAGCGCCCAATCTTCACAGGCAAAGACATCGGCGGCATAGCCTGCAAGGCGGCCGCTTTCTAAGGCTTGTGCGACGGCCTGTTCATTGACCACTGAACCCCGTCCAACGTTGATCAAGAGCTGACTTGGTTTGCTGCTGGCCAATTGAACGTGATCAATTAAATTCAGCGATGTTGGTGCGAGCGGTACTGCGACAAAAACATAATCAGCCTGCTGCAAGGCATCAGCTAGCGTGCAAGGTGTGACGCCAGCGACTGAATTCTGCGGATCGACACCCAACAGCGACTTGCAACCAAAGCCAGCAAGACGTTGGGCAATAGCCTGGCCAACAAGCCCGAGGCCAACAATCGCTGCAACAGAGTTGTGCAGACCTTGACCAAAGAATTGCGCGCGCCAACCATCAAAGGCTTGCGTACGAAGTTGTTGGTCGCCCAGGCGCACATGCCTGCCTAGCGCGATCGCTAAACCCAGAGCGAGTTCTGCGGTGGGTTCGGTGAGCAGGTCTGGCACGATGCTGACCCAAATGCCCTGTTGTGTGCAGGCTGCGACGTCATAGTTATCAAACCCCTTGAGCGCGCAGGCCACGATTTTGAGCTGTGGCGCTTGCTTAAGCAACACCGCATCAACACGATCGGTCATGAAGCCCATCATTGCCGTCGCAGTCGATAAATGCTCGGCGAGCTCGTTGGGCTGCCACGGCTCGACCAGGGGGTTCATGACCACTTCACCATATTGCGCGAGGCGCTGGCGAACTTCATCGTGAATTGGATTTGTGATAACAATTTTGTGAGACATATGATCTTTTAAGTGTGGTTGCCCTGAGTCTCAAGGCTTGTAGTTGATTGCCCAAAGGCACTTGTGATCACAAGCGGCTTGCCTTTCAGTTTTCACAGGCAGGCACAGTCCTCGGTACGGTCATTTCAGCGCTTTGCGAAGCGCGCCACCCAGTCCGTCGACCAAAACGACACATGCCAGAATCGTCAATAAAATCGCCGAAACTTGGTCGTAATGGATCAGCCGTAGCGCCGCCATCAGCTCAAAGCCAATGCCCCCGGCACCCACAATCCCCAAGACGGCAGAGGCGCGAAAGTGATACTCCCAGCGATAAATGGTGATGTCGGCGAGCTGTGGCAAAACCTGTGGCAGTACGGCGTGGACGATGACCTGAAAGCCATTCCCCCCGGCGGCGCGGGCAGCTTCAAGTGGCTTGGGATCAACGTGCTCAATCGCTTCGGCGTAAAACTTACCGACCATACCCACTGAATGCAGCGCCAATGCCAATACGCCAGGTAGCGCACCAAAACCGACGGCGGCGACAAACAGAATCCCCAAAATAATTTCTGGTACTGAGCGCATGGCGGACAGCAGCACCCGCACGACCTTAGCGAGCCATACATTGGGCGTGGTATTGGGCGCAGCCAGTAATGCAAGGGGTAATGACAGGCAAACGGCCAGCGCGGTGCCGGCAATCGACATGGCCAAGGTATCCACCAACGGTTTGAGCCAGTGTCGCCAGCGACTAAAGTCGGGTGGCACCATTTCTGAGGCCAATTGTGCGATCGCTGGGCCACCTTCGATGAAGCGCGTCAGATCAAACACGCCACAGATCCAAAGCGCAACGCAGCACACTGCGATGACTGCGATCACAAGCCTGAGTTGACGCAGTTGCTCGCCTTGCGCGCTGCTCAGAAGCGCAGCGTATTGCGGCTTGAGCGGTGGCATCATTTCTTGTGCGGGCACGACTTCAACTCTCGCGGGCATGGCTTCATCTTGGGCAAGCATTACTTCATTTTGCCGAGATCAAGCTTTAAGATCTTGGCTGTCTCGCGCAACACGTCGTAGGCTTTATCGTCGGTTGCGACAAAGCCTTCAACGCGAAACGATTTCAATACCTCTTTGTCTTTTACGTTCAAAAAGGCATCGCGAAGAGATTGCTTGAGTGCTGGCGTCAGATTACCCTGCATCACAATTGGGTAATTTGGGATTGGTTCTGACAGGGCAAGCTGCACGATTTTGGCAGGGTCAATGACATTTTTACTGATCAACGAGTCGAGGATTGGTTTGGACAGCGCACCTGCAGGAACTTGCCCGGCTTGCACGGCCCGTGCAACGGCATCATGCGTGCCTAAAAAGACTGGTTTGTAATCTTTATCGCCATCTAACTGCGCCGTTTTAAGCAGATAGGCACGAGGTGCTAAGTGGCTCGATGTTGAGGCTTGATCGCCAAAGGCGAACGGCTTTCCTTGAATGTCAGCGAGTGTTTTGACCCCGCCAGTCGCATTGGCAATTAAGACCGAGTTGTAAGTAGGGGCGCCCCGCTCAACACCAACGGCGAAGGGCTCAATTTCAGGGGCACGTGACTTAGCGAGAACGTAAGAAAATGGCCCGAAGTACGCCACCTCGATACGACCAAAGCGCATCGCTTCGATCATGGATGAATAGTCAGTCGTGACGATGAGTTCAATTTTTTTATTCAGCGTACGCTCTAAGTATGCTTTCAAAGGCTGGGCGTTTTGTATCAAGGTGGCCGCGTTCTCATCGGGCAGCAGTGCGACGCGCAGCGTTGCAGGATCACGCCCTTGGGCCAAGGCTTGATTGGCCATCAGACAAAAGAAAACAACACCTGCAGACAGAAATGAACGACGGCTCATGGTTAGGCCTCTAGTAGGGATGGTTGTTGAAAAACCGTTGCGCTTGCCGCAGCGCTGACGGAGCGGGCCTCGACGCTTGTGTGATGTCGATACAAGTCTGTCACTTGATGCGCAGAAAGTTCCTGAGGCGCGCCATCAAAGACAACAGCGCCTTGCTTAAGGCCAATAATGCGGTCGGCAAATTGCCGCGCAAAGTCAACTTGATGCAAGCTCACCACGGTGGTCAAGCCATCAGATTTACAAATGTCGTGTAGCGATTGCAGCAACCGAAGCGAAGTGTTGGGATCCAGGCTGGCAATAGGTTCGTCGGCTAGTAAGAGCCGCGGTTGTTGAATTAACGCTCTGGCCATCCCCACGCGCTGTTGCTGGCCGCCCGATAGCTGATCGGCACGGGCTAAAGCGCGCTCAAGCAAGCCGACACGATCGATGACCGCCAAGGCTTGTTCTTTCTCAGAACGCGTCCAGGGGCAAAACATTCGCCAGCCCGAGTGGTGACCCATTCGCCCCAGCAGCACGTTGTTCAGTACGCTTAAGCGGCCAATCAAGTGATGTTGTTGAAAAATCATGCCAGTTTGACGGCGGTGGCGTTGTAGAGTCGACGGGTCGACAAGGTCACCTAAGCCAGCTGCAATGACGCTACCAGCCGTTGGTTTGACTAGGCCATTTAACGCCCGTAAAAGCGTTGATTTACCGGCGCCAGACGTACCCAACAAGACCACAAAAGATCCCTGAGTAATGTCCAAGCTGGTGCTTTTTAGGGCCTTTAGGTTGTTTTTATAGGTGACTTCTAGGTCAGCAGTGCAAATTACTGAGTCTGTCGCCATACGGTGACTGTCGAAAGGCGTGCTGGCAAGGTTCATATCTTTTTTGGGGCTCGCCATTGGTTGTGGCGATGGTTCAACGCCGAATCTTAATGAGTTGGGGCAATCGTTCAACGCCGACGCTCTATCCACCTAATGATTGGTATTATGATGACTTCAAATGACATTTGTATGACTCCCTAGGCGTTGCGAAAAAGCGGCTGCCTGAGTCAATCAATCACCATCGGCCTGCCGGCTCAAAGAGACTTTTAAAAAGAGACCCCTCATGAACTTGACCCCCGCTCAATTGGCGCAGTTTGATAAAGACGGCTATTTGTTTTTTCCAGGTTTATTCACATCTGAAGAAACCAAAACCTTGAACGCCGCCGTGCCAGAGCTTTACAGCCGGCGTGAAGCTTTCAACGTGCGTGAAAAAGATAGCGATGCGGTGCGCACCAACTTTGCGGCACACATGTATAGCGAGCCCTTTGCCAAACTTGGGCGTCATCCGCGCATGATCAAGCCCGTTGAAGAGCTGTTCGGTGAAAAGCTGTACATGCATCAGTTCAAGATCAACGGCAAGATGGCGTTTGAAGGCGACGTCTGGCAGTGGCATCAAGATTACGGCACCTGGTTGAATGACGACATGATGCCCACCGAGCGCGCCATGAATATTGCGATTTTCTTGGATGACGTGAACCCCTTCAACGGCCCCTTGATGTTCATCCCCGGCAGCCATAAAAAGGGTGTGATTGAGGCAAAGCACGATCTCACTACGACCAGTTATCCGCTGTGGACAGTCGACAACGCACTGATTACACAACTCGTCGCGCGTGCGGGTGATAAAAATGGCGGTATCGTCAGCCCCACAGGCCCTGCGGGCTCAATGATTTTGTTCCACAGCTGTTTGGTGCATGCCTCGGCCAGCAATCTGTCCCCCTGGAACCGCAACGCCGTCTACTTAAGCCTCTGTGCGGTCTCTAACCATATTCGTCGGCACAAGCGCCCTGAATTCATTGCCCATCGCGATTTCACGCCAATTGAATGCTTGCCGGATGATTGCCTGACCAAGTCGTATCCAATCGACTTGCCCTGGGGTAAAGGGATGCCTGCGAGTGCGCTCGAAACCTCATTAGAAGAAGTGCAGGTGGCTGCATGAGTTTGTATGCAAAGCTGCTCGAGCGGGCCGCAGCAAATCGCCCCATTCGCATTGGTTTAATTGGTGCCGGAAAATTCGGCTCGATGTATCTTTCGCAAATCCCGCGCACACCAGGCGTGCATTTGGTCGGGATTGCGGATTTGTCTCCGACGGCTGCGCGCACCAATCTTGCGCGCGTTGGTTGGGAGCCAGAGCGCCTGAATGCCAAGTCGCTGGATGATGCGGCAAAGAACGGCACAACGTTTATTTCTGAAGACTGGCAAGCCTTGGTGCGTCATCCTTCTATCGACGTAGTGGTTGAGTGCACGGGTTCACCCATGCACGCGGTTGACCATATTCTTGAAGCGTTTGCTTATAAAAAGCACGTGGTCAATGTCACTGTTGAAGCGGATGCGTTTTGTGGCCCGTTACTAGGATCGCGCGCCTTGGCCGCTGGCGTGGTCTACTCGCTTGCGTTTGGCGACCAGCCTGCTTTGATTTGTGATCTGGTTGACTGGGCGCGCACCTGCGGCTTTCCGGTCGTAGCCGCGGGCCGTGGTCATAAATGGTTGCCACATTTCTCAGAATCCACACCCGAAACTGTTTGGGGCTTCTACGGCTTAACCCCCGAGCAAGCCGAGCGTGGTGGCTTAAATCCAAAAATGTTCAATAGCTTTTTAGATGGCTCGAAGCCATCGATTGAAAGCACTGCGGTTTCAAACGCAACAGGCTTGGGCGTGCCATCCAATGGCTTGCTATATCCACCCGCCAGTGTTGAAGATATCCCGTTTGTCACAAGACCCATCAGCGAAGGCGGTGTGCTTGAGCGCAAAGGTATGGTCGAAGTGATCTCGAGCCTTGAAAAAGACGGCCGAGTGATTCCTTACGACATCCGTATGGGGGTCTGGGTGACGGTTGAGGCCGAGACTGACTACATCAAAAACTGTTTTGAAGAGTACAACGCACATACAGATCCAACTGGGCGTTATTTTACGTTGTACAAGCGCTGGCATCTGATTGGGCTCGAAGTCGGTATGAGCGTTGCAAGCGTGGCCTTGCGTGGCGAGGCCACTGGTGTTGCCACTGGCTGGAACGCCGACGTAGTGGCAACCGCCAAACGTGACTTGAAGCCTGGCGATATGCTCGATGGTGAGGGCGGCTATACAGTATGGGGTAAGTTGTTGCCCGCCTCAACCTCTAAGCGGATGGGTGGCTTGCCGCTTGGGATGGCGCACAATGTCAAGGTGGTGCGGGCTGTCGCAAAAGGGCAGAGCTTGTGCTGGGATGACGTGCAAATGGATCCTAATACGGCAGCGTTCAAGATCAGGCGTGAAATGGAATCGGCTTATACGTTTTGAATCGTTGGTGATACTTCATGAATAAATCATCGGGTGATACACGAGAGCTTCAACCTCAGCACGTCGCTGATTGTTTATTTTGTGATGCACAGCGCATCGATCGCGCGCGTATCGTTGAAGAAAACGAACTCGCGTACGCGACGCGCGATGCGTATCCCGTGACGCCTTTTCATACCCTTTTTATTCCAAAGCGACACACCATTGATTATTTTGGTTTAACCGAGGCTGAGGTCGCCGCGATTCATGCTTTGATTCATTCGCAAAAAAAAATAATTGATGCGCTTGATCCGACCATTGGCGGCTACAACATCGGCATGAATTGCGGTGAAATCGCCGGGCAATCGGTCTGGCACTGCCATGTGCATTTGATCCCAAGGCGCTTGGGTGATGCAGAGTTTCCGAAGGGGGGAGTCAGACACGTCATCCCCTGGAAAGGGCGTTACGTCGATCCAAACAGCTGATCGACTGGCCAATCAATCAGCGCCGGGTTCTCATCTTCGGGTAAGAAGAATCAATCTGAAGCAAACGCACCGTGTTGCTGTGGTGCAAGGCCTTGGGCGGTAACCTGAGGCTGCTTGTTCACGACTTGTGACTCTATTAAAGCGCAAAGCTATCGATCTGTATAATATAATTTACATATATATCTATCTGTTTTGCAGATGGTATATTCGATTGCTCTTGGATTGTTGAGCTAACCAAATGAACATCTCATGCAACAGCAGAATGATCGATCGTAGTTTGAGCTGTTTGGTTTCAACGGAATTTGCTTGGGCTAATAAATGGAACTCAGACAACTTCGCTACTTTTTAGCTATCGCTGAACACGGCACGTTTTCAAAGGCGGCTAGCAAGGTGTTTGTGGCGCAGTCTGCGCTGAGTCATCAGCTAGCGCAGCTTGAAGACGAGCTCGGTGCGCGATTATTTGAGCGCTCTCGTCGCGGCGCAGAGCTCACCGAAGCGGGTGTGGTGTTTCATACCTATGCGACCTCAATTTTGCGCCAAGTCGAAGATGCGGCCTCAAGCGTGGCTGGGTTAACCGATTCACCCGCAGGTAAAGTGGTGTTTGGGATACCGCACAGTGCTTCGCACGCTTTGGCCTTACCCTTGTTGAAGGCTGTTCGCGAAGAGCTCCCGAAAGTGCAGCTTGAACTCACCGAAGAATTAACGGGCAACTTAACCCGTCAGCTGTTGGCGGGCTCGTTGCACATGGCGATCTTGTTTGATGACGGAACGCTTGAAGATTTTATTGCAGAGCCCTTGGTGTCTGAGAAGATGTCGCTGATCTATCGTCCAGAGGCGGTTGTTAAAAACGCCAAAGCTAGCATATCGTTTCGCGACGCCTTGGCGAAGCCACTGATTTTGCCTGCGCAACCACATGGCGTGAGACCACTGATTGAGCAGCAAGCGGCTCAGGCAGGTTTACTCGCCCCCAATGTGGTGGCCGATATCAGTTCTATTAGCATTTTGCGCACCTCGTTGCTTGCGGGTCTGGGGTGCACGATCTTGCCTGTCATGCCCTTGAAAGCCGAGCTCGACAGCGGGGCCTTGGTTGCCCTGTCGATTCGTGCCCCGGGTGTTCAACGGGTAGTGGCACTATGCCGCTCGCGCCACATCCCCCTCTCAACCGCCGCAGCCTCGGTCGGTGCGCTCACGGCTAGGGTGGTGCGCGGGCTTTGCCAACAGGGCTTATGGGTGGATGGTCGTTATGTTGGTCGCTGAACGAATTTAAAGTAACATATAAATTACATAAATATATTTAATGTATTTTTTATATTACAATATTTGAAATGAAAAATAATCCAACCTTATCTTTTATTGGTCGGCAGGCGCTCGAGAATCTTGGCTTGAACGTTCGAACGGCTAGGCTTCGCCGCGGCGAAACCGAGGAGATGGCGGCGCAACGTGCCGGCGTGTCGCGGCCGACGTGGCGGCGACTTGAGGCTGGTCACCCCGCTGTATCTGTTGGATTAGCCTTTGAGGCTTTGCAGTTGTACGGCTTTAGCGAACAGCTGTTTTCTCTTGCTGACCCCGATCTAGATGCCGAAGGTCGTTCTAAAGAGGCAGCGCGTCGACCTTTGCGTGGACGCGCAATGAATGAGTGATCAGTCTCCTGGCTAAAACGACCTCCTTGGCAAACTCCCTAAAAGTTCTCGAGCCAACACTTTTTGTTGGAATCGAAATTCGCGGTGTGAATCACTTCGTGGGAGAACTGCGGTGCGCGCAAAGTACGCAAGATTTCGTTGCGAGTTTTCAATACGCGCCAAGCTACTTATCGCTCGCTCAAAGTGGGCTTGCCTTTGCTCTTGACCCGATCAATTTGCCATTGCGTACCGACCCATACAAAACAACTAGTCGGCATTCGATCTTAGGAGTTTTATTTGATGCGGCCCCCGACGCTTGGGGCCGCACTATGATGGCGTTGGACGAAGGTGTTTCAAGCGTGAGTCTGACCGAGGCAAGGGTATTACTGAAGGGTAAAGGGGCAGGTGT
>Ga0114968_10002378_pt1 | contig 14393 bp, 14 predicted proteins | sample M_130807_EF_Meta_FD_87020 | JGI IMG/M metagenome (GOLD analysis project Ga0114968, IMG submission 87020) | Freshwater microbial communities from Lake Montjoie, Canada to study carbon cycling - M_130807_EF_MetaG | ecosystem: Environmental > Aquatic > Freshwater > Lake | place: Lake Montjoie... | reverse complement strand
TAGTGCATCTAGCAAATTCATCATGCGCTCAACTACCTGGATGGCTGTTTTGCCAACTTCACCAGTAGCTTTAGAGGTTTTGACAAGTTTGCTAGTGTTCATATGCTCAATTGTAGCGATTTCAGGCTGCAATTGCATATTATGAAATGGGATTTTATAAATCCCAGCACAGAAAATCGACGTTTTGCTGCAATTCAATGCCGAAAAGCAGAAAAAAGACTTATGGATGTCTGATTGCTTCAGCGCATTCATTGACGAGGTCGGGGCCTCTGTAAATTAATCCGCTATAGAGTTGCACTAGGCTTGCGCCCATCATAATTTTTTCGCGCGCATCAGGGCCATTCATGATCCCGCCCACCCCAATGATAGGCAAGGCAGTTCCAAGTCTTGCCTTAAGCGTTTTAATGACTGCATTAGAGGCTTTGCGCACAGGAGCGCCAGATAAGCCCCCAGCTTCTTCCCCATGCTCCATGCCTTCGACTGCTTCTCTGGAGATAGTAGTGTTAGTGGCAATAATTGCATCAATACCAAACTCCATTAGCAGGTCAGCAATCAGATTGATGTCAGCATGATCGAGATCGGGAGCAATTTTCAGAAATAAAGGCTTACGAACACCAAAGCGATCGCTTAAGCGTTTTCTAGCTTGATCTAATTCACTCAACAATGAGCGCAACATGTCTTCACCCTGGAGGGCGCGCAAGTTTTGAGTATTAGGGGATGAGATATTGACTGTGATGTAGGTAGCAATCTCATAGACCTTTTCCATTGCCAGAACATAATCAATTGACGCATCATCAATTGCGGTACTCGCATTTTTGCCGATGTTCAGTCCCAATACACCACCATTTTGCCAAAACTTTGAGCGGCGAACGCGCTCTACGCAAGCATCAACACCATCATTATTAAAGCCCATTCGATTAATAAGTCCCTGGGCTTGTGGCAGTCGAAACATGCGAGGTTTGGGGTTGCCAGGTTGGGGGCGTGGCGTGACCGTACCAATTTCTAGAAAACCAAATCCGAGCGCTGCAAGCGCGTCAATATGCTTGCCATCTTTATCAAGTCCGGCAGCAAGACCAACCGGATTAGGAAATTCAATACCGCATAGGGTTTGTGGATCTGCAATCGGTTTGGTGATGAGGCGTTTTAATAAACCCCAGTGCTCCGCACGATCTAAATTACGTAAGGTAACGTTATGAGCTTGTTCGGGGTCTAAGCAAAAAAGCCAGGGACGTAAAAGGGAATAGCGATCGATCATGGATAGATATTATGAACTAGACAATGGTTGCCAGTGTTCATCAATCAAGCCCTCCATAGGCTGAAATTTAATCTTATAGGACATCTTTTCACTCTCTTGGATGAAGTAGCCCAGGTAAAGATAGGGGAGTCCTAGAATGCGAGACTGCTCAATCTGCCAAAGAATGCTGTAACTACCATAGCTAGCACTGATTTCAGAGGTGTCGTAGAAGGTGTAAACCGATGAGATTCCTTGTTCCAGGATATCAATCATGCTTACCATGCGTAAGCGGCCGGGATGATGATCATGCGGTCCATCACGAAACTCCACGATTCGAGAGTTCACGCGACTTTGCAATAAAAATTGCATGTACTGATCTTGATCATCGCTATCCATATCACCGCCTGCATGACGCTGATTTTGATAGTGTTGATAGAGTTGGTAATGCTCTTCTTGATAGCCTAGGTTGAGTACAACCGCTTCAAGGCCCGCATGTTTTTTCCATGCACGACGTTGACTTCTCGAAGCGCTGAATTGATCAACCAAAATACGGGTAGCAATACAGGCTTTGCATTCATCACAGTAGGGGCGATAGGTGTAAAGGCCACTGCGACGGAAGCCTGCATTTAAGAGTTCGTTGTAAACATCTGCATGTATGAGATGTGATGGAGTAGCCACTTGCGAGCGCGCAATCTTGTTTGGTAGATAGCTGCAAGCATAGGGTGCAGTTGCATAAAACTGCAGTGCTGTTAACGGAAGTTCCTTAATTCGGGTCATAGCCAATGCTGCAAGATGGTTTTGTCAAAAGTCCAAGATTTCTTAATATTAGATTGATTTACGGATATTTGCAGTTGTTCTAAAAAAGCTTGGCGCGGTATCGGGGCAGCCCCCAGTGAATGTAGGTGAGCCGTTTCTTGCTGACAATCAATCATATCGATACCGTTTTGGAGGCACCAAGCAGCGAGGGCGGCTAAAGCAATCTTAGAGGCATTTGACTTGCGACTAAACATGGATTCGCCAAACACCATCTTTCCAAATGAGACACAGTAGAGTCCCCCGATAATTTGCCCGTTCTCGCTTACTGCAATGCTGTGTGCATTACCTTCTTCGTGAAGGGTGTTGTACGCATCCATAATTTCATGGGTGATCCAGGTGCCATCCTGGTCTTTCCTTGTGCTGGTTGCACAAGAGCGAATCACCGCTCCAAAATCAGCATCAACCAAAATTTGCGATTGCGTATCTTGGCAAAAGTGTCGAATAATTTTTTGCAAAGAATCGCTGCACTTAAAGTCCGAAGGTTTTAATACCATTCTTGGGTCTGGAGACCACCACAAAACGGGTTGATTATCCGAATACCAAGGAAATATGCCCAATTGATAGGCTTTAGAAAGTTGCCCGGGATAAATACGTTCACTTACTGCGATAAGACCAGGAACACTGTCATCCGGGTCGGCCTCAAACCGTGGATTTGGGAAGGAGTCATGCGGCCCAAGCCAAGTAATCTGCCCCATTTGGATAGACTAAATTCTCTCGGATGGCAGCACATCGCGACTGCGAACATGAAACTCTTTACCGTGATCCAAGGTCCCGGAGGCGCGATCTGCAAAAAACCATTCGAGTGTTTGCTTCACGGTAGGGAATGCAATTTCGCCCCATGGAATCTCATGCTCTTCAAATAGGGCAACCTCTAGACTCTCTTCGCCTGCAGAAAATTCTGGAGAAGTCATTTTTGCAAGATAAAACAAGTGCACTTGTTCTGCGTGCGGAACATTTAATAAAGAATAGAGTGGTCCAATTTCAACAGCGGCACCAGCTTCTTCTAGCGTTTCTCTGGCTGCGCCATGACTGGTGCTTTCTCCCAGTTCCATAAAACCTGCTGGAAGGGTCCAGAAACCCAGTCGTGGCTCAATGGCACGACGACAGAGTAAGACTTGCTTACCAAACACGGGGATGCTACCAACGACATTGCGTGGGTTTTGATAATGAATGCAGCCACAAGCTTCACAGACGTGGCGCTCGCGCGAGTCATCCGCAGGAATTTTGATCGTCAATGCAGCAGCGCAGTTGGGGCAATACTTCATGTCGGCTTTCTAAAAGTGGGCTTTAATACGACCCCGCAGGGCATTGCTAAGGATAATCTCATCGGCCATGCAGACGTCTTGAATAGTAAGGTTTGCTTCGTGGGCATTCATAGATGGATCTGCTAGCAGATCGGCACGCATGACACCTGGAAGTAATCCTGCAGACACTGGCGGAGTAAGCCATTCATTCTTATCTTTGGGTTTAATGAAGATGCTAGTTCTGCCCCCTTCGGTGACAAAGCCTTTTTCATTCAGAAAGAGTGCGTCAAATCCACCCAATCGCACTGCCTCTTGCCACGCCTGATCATATACGCCGCGGGTACTTACCTTGTGGCGCAGCAAAGCATCCCCAGAATGCATTTCCACGTTCATCGACAAAATATCTTTTGCCCAAAATATTTTTACAGGCCCAGTAAGCTCATCCAGAATACCTGTGGCAACCTGAAATTCTCCGTTTGGCAAAAGATCTAGTCGTAAACGATATTGCAATTGTTTATCTAAAGACAGACAGGCATTCGTAATTGCGTTAATGGCTAGATCTCTATTAAATGGGATGCCTAGGGCAGCAGCAGAGGCTTGCATGCGCCCCAAGTGCGCATTTATTCTCTGAGCTTCACCCTTGTTTATTGCAATCGTTTCAAATAAGCCAGTTGCACTAGGAAGGTTCACTAGAAAGGCGGATTTAATGCGGCACTCATTCCATTCTTGGCTTGCATCCGAGTCATTGGTAATGCCGGCACCAACACCCAAGGTGAAAGTAGTCTCATGTGACTGACTATCTTCGTTAATCTCGACGGTGCGAATGGGCACGCTAAAGGCAAAATCACCAGTGGGATCAAGCCAACCCAGGGCGCCACAATAATATCCGCGATCTTCATTTTCTAAATCTTGAATAATTTCCATACTGTGTTTTTTGGGTGCACCTGTAACGGAGCCACAGGGAAATACAGCATTCAAAATGTCAAACAAACTGGTTTGGGGTTTAATCTGGCCCTGTACCGTCGAGGTCATTTGCAAGACATCCCCATATCTTGCTACCTCAAATAAATTCGGAACTGTCACAGTGCCAGGGAGCGATATGCGACTAAGATCGTTACGCAATAGATCAACAATCATGACATTCTCAGCTCGATTCTTGGGATCTGCTGAAAGAACGCTCGCATTATCAGAAAGGGCGCTTGCAGTACCCTTCATAGGCATCGCTTTTAGGGTGTCATCTTCACGTGCAATAAACAGCTCAGGAGACTGCGATAACAGTTGGTGATTGCTATGTCCAATGTAAGCACCAAACCTTCCGGGTTGACGCTCTCGCAGGCGTTGGTATAGGGCTAGCGATGAGCCATACGTCTTCCCATGAATGCGGTAAGTATGGTTGATCTGGTAGGTATCACCATTGCGGATATATTCTTGAATTTTGGCGATATCAGAAAAGAACTGCTGATCACTAAGCGTCTCTTGAACGTCTAGAATTCCGGCAATTTTTTCTGAGTCACTGAGTAACGCCAACTTTTCAGCTAGCAAGTGATCTACTTCTTCCTTGGATAATTTCTGGTAGCTAGAAAAAGACCAGGCCTCAATTAATGGATGGGAGTTCTTGGTCTTTTGAGCTTTTTGACCAAGCCCATGAATGTATTTGCCAAGCTCATAAGCAAAAGCAGCGACAACAAATTGACCTTGTGCTAATGAAGAGGAGATCTCTTCCAAGCAGGCTTGTGTTGCCGCCTTATCCTGATGGTTGTTGCCGCTGGGGGTAACACACCAATAGTGCAGCACGTCTCCATAGAGACGACTAGAAGGTTTAGCCGCAGTGCTCTGTGCATCGTCTAGCAAAATCATTGCAGCTAACCCGATAGCGTCTAATTACTTCAAGATAGTTGCAGATTCAATGGTGACGGTTTTGGTCGGAACATCAGCCATTCTGCCCATGCGTGGAGCCGGAGCAACCATGGTTGGTACCTTGCGAATAGCATCAATTGTTTGTGACCCAGAAATCACTTTGCCAAAGACGGTGTAACCATTACCCATTGCATTTGGGTAATCCAAGGCGGCATTGTCATTAACATTAATGAAGAACTGTGAAGTTGCAGAATCAGGATCTGATGTGCGTGCCATTGCAATGGTGTACTTATTATTCTTTAGACCATTTTGCGCCTCAGATACTACTGGACCATCGGTTGGTTTTTGCACAAGATCAGGCGTGAAGCCACCACCCTGAATCATGAAGTTATCAATCACGCGATGAAAGATAGTGCCATTGTAAAAGCCACTTTTGACGTAGTTTAAAAAGTTCGCAGTGGTTTTGGGTGCCTTGACATCATCTAATTCGACTACGAAATTACCCATCGTAGTTTTAAATTCGACCTTAGGGCCAGCAATGGCTGCTTGGCTAAGGGCGCAACTGGCGATGAGGATAAGACTGGCAAATAACTTGCGCATAAAAACTCCTTAAATGATTGAAAATTCTATATAAAAGATTGTATTGCTCAATCCCAAATAAGACTCAAATGCTTTGTCAGCACTAGCTTAAGCCATTGGGTACATTATTGGCGTAGCTATATGACGCTTCAGCAAACATATTGGGCCTGGCGAGATAGTCCAGCGTCCAATCCATGGTATCGACGCCCCAGAAGCACTGTTGGTTCACGACTAGGGTGGGTACCCCAAAAGCACCATCTGCTTTTGCTTGGTTTGTATTGGCAATTAGGCTTGCCTTTACTTCAGGACTCTCTGGTTTTGCTGTGTCTGCTGGCAGTCCTAAGTAATTGCAGAATTCTGGCCAGGAAAGATTGGGATCCTTGCCTTCTACCCAGACATAATCAAACGCACGTTCAACCATGACCCAATCAGCGTTTTGCTCTACTAAAAGGCGCTGCGGTGCAACCGTCATAAAAGGGTGATGCTCTGGAAACCGAAACGGAATGCCTAGCTTCTCCGCTTGCCATATACAAAATTGATAGGTGTGTGGGCGCTTGGCTGCAATTTCGCCAGGACCTTTATTTTCCGTAGCTCTCAATAAGCCGCCGAGCAGAATCGGAACAGGTTTGATATTGAGCTTATGCGATAGTCGCTGCCTTTGTTTGATATACAAATAGGCAAAGGGCGAAATAATGTCGTAATACAAAGTAGCTGAAATTTTTTCACTCAATTGCGTGCCCCTTCACTTCTTTTGATATTCCGCATCTAGCTTACGCAAGAAGGCTATCTTTTCTTTAATTTGGGTTTCTAAGCCACGCTCAACTGGCTCATACCAATGGGGTTCTTTCATGCCTTCTGGTAAATAAGATTCGCCAGCAGCATAGCCATGGGGCTCGTCATGGGCATAGCGATACTCTTTTCCATGACCAAGCTCCTTCATCAGCTTAGTTGGTGCATTACGTAAATGATTTGGTACGCTTCTAGATTGGTCTTGGGCTACAAAAGCCCGTGCCGCATTAAATGCGTTGTAACTAGCATTGCTTTTTGAGGCTACTGCCAAATAGACCACTGCTTGACCCAGAGCCAGCTCTCCCTCTGGTGAGCCCAGTCTTTCAAATGTTTGGGCTGCATCGTTGGCTAGTTGCATCGCTCTTGGATCGGCAAGGCCAATGTCTTCCCAGGCCATGCGAATGATGCGTCTCGCAAGGTAGCGAGGGTCAGCGCCACCATCGAGCATGCGGCAAAACCAATACAGAGCTGCATCAGGGTTGGAGCCCCTCACAGATTTATGAAGAGCAGAGATTTGATCGTAAAAATGATCGCCACCCTTATCAAAGCGACGCGCTTGCGTAGTCAGAGCACTTTCGATATACGCTTGATCTACGACCTTGATTGATGAGTCTGGTGTTGAGATTGCATTACAAACTTGTTCTACTAAATTCAGTAGACGCCGAGCATCTCCATCTGCATGGCTAATGAGCGTATCAATTGCACTGGGATCAAATTGCACATCGGGCATGGCATGCTGATGGGCTCGATCAAAGAGCATACGTAACTCAGTTGGAGTGAGTGATTTCAGAACATAGACTTGAGCGCGGGATAGTAGGGCGGAGTTCACTTCAAAGGAAGGGTTCTCAGTAGTAGCACCAATGAAAGTAAATAAGCCTGATTCCACATGGGGCAGGAGTGCATCTTGCTGGCTTTTATTGAAGCGATGAATTTCATCAACAAACAAAATCGTTTGCTTGCCGTATTGCGCCATGTTTTGTTGTGCTTGTTCAATTGCTTCACGAATTTCTTTAACACCTGCTAGCACCGCAGATATCGCAATGAATTCTCGATCAAATGCTTTAGCAGATAGCCTAGCAAGAGTCGTTTTTCCAACACCTGGAGGCCCCCACAAAATCATGGAATGTGGTTTGCCAGAGGCAAAAGCTAAATTTAATGGTTTGCCTGCATCCAGGAGATGGGTTTGACCAATGACTTCATCAATCGATTTTGGCCTTAGCGCTTCCGCCAATGGTGGGGGAGGGGTGCTATCGAACAGACCGCTCATTGCATCATGCTTGAATAAATAGAATCACGAGTGATGCCCAAGTTAAACAGGCTGCAGCAACATAGGTCAAGCGGTTACGCATTGTCATGAATGCGGAGCGAGTTAACTCATCAGAAAAATAATATTGATAGGTATTTTGATCGATATTGCGCTGAATAATGAGAGTAGATGCCAGAATCAGTAGCCCCACTGGAATGTAAATGTGCAGTGCCAGCCAAGCGACTAGTGCGGGAATAACACCCCAGATCCATGCGTTACGGTCTTCCCAGCGATCCCCTGCGGGCGGCTTACCCAAAAGATGCAAGTTAGCGCCCCAATGCAATGCGCCCATAAACGAGGTGATGACAGCACCATAGCCTGCCAAAGATTCAGCGCTCAAGTAGTTTAAGGGCGTTGGTGCTAACTGCACCATTAATGCCAAGCCAATAAAAGGAATGAGACCGGCGTAGCCCAGTTTTCGTACAAAGGATGGGATTGGGTTCACGATGAAATTAATTTAAGTTGGCTGATATAGGGGGGTGATAAGGTGAATTATTTGTCGTAGGTATATACACCGCGTCCTGTTTTGCGGCCGAGATATCCAGCGGCAACCATTTCGCGAAGCAGTGGGCAAGGACGGTACTTGGAATCACTAAAGTTTTCAAAATAGACTTCCATAACCGCTAAGCAGGTATCAAGACCAATCAAGTCAGCCAATGCAAGCGGGCCAATCGGTTGATTGCAACCTAGCTTCATGCCGGCATCAATATCTTCAGGGCTCGCTAGTCCTTCAGATAAAACAAAGAAGGCTTCGTTAATCATAGGCAACAAGATGCGGTTCACCACAAATCCTGGTGAGTTCTTTACGGTAATGGGTTCTTTACCAACACGCTTAGCCATCTCAATAATAGCTGCATGAGTCTCATCGCTAGTCTGCAGACCGCGGATCACTTCAACCAAAGCCATGAGGGGCGGCGGGTTGAAGAAGTGCATACCAATAAAGCGTGCAGGGTTGGAATCTAAGGCAGCTAATTTGGTGATCGACAGTGAAGAGGTGTTAGTGGCGATGATAGTGTCTTTGCTCACAATCTCGTCTACTTGCTTCAGAATTTTTTCTTTGATGGCTTGGTTTTCAGTAGCCGCCTCAATGACTAAGCCTAGACCCTTCAAATCGGCATAGGATGTGCTGCCTTTGATGCGCTTGAGAGCAGATTCTTTTGCATCAACGCTTAAAGTTTCTTTCTTAACAAGACGATCTAAGCTTTTACTGATTTGATCCAGTCCACGCTGCACAGCTGCTTCATTGATATCAACCATCACAACATCCAGACCAGCAACTGCGCATACTTGTGCAATGCCATTTCCCATAGTGCCTGCACCGATCACGCCGACTGATTGAATCTTCATCTTATTTCCTCTTTTGATACTGAGTTGAACCAAATAACTGCTCTCTAGCCTTGTCATCATGCAAGGGTTTGCGTAATGCCGTTAATACTTCGCAACCCCGTTTTACTGCTGGACGATCGCCTACTTTTTCAAACCATTTTTTAAAATGAGGGAACTCGTTTATATCAATGCCCTGATTTTTCCAATTGCGCGTCCACGGATAAATGGCGATGTCAGCGATTGAATAGGTTTTACCTGCAATATAGGGATTATCTTTCAGTTGTCTCTCGAGCACCCCATAAATTCGCTGAGCTTCATTGGTATAGCGCTTGATTGCATAGTCAATCTTCTCTGGAGCATAGAGTCGAAAGTGGTGGTTTTGGCCTAGCATGGGGCCTAAACCGCCCATTTGGAACATAAGCCATTGCAACACCTCGTATTTGCCGCGCGTACTTTTGGGCAAAAACTTCCCTGTCTTGCCTGCGAGATACAGCAGAATCGCCCCCGATTCAAAAATGCTGATGGGTTTGCCATCTGGACCATTTGGATCAACCAATGCTGGAATCTTATTGTTTGGGCTGATCTTTAAAAACTTCGGCGCAAACTGATCGCCGGCACCAATATCAATTGGGTGGGCTATCCAATCTTGATCAAGCTTATAGCCGCATTCCTCAAGCATGATGTGCACCTTATGGCCATTTGGTGTTGGCCAACTGTAAACATCAATCATATTGTTCGATTTTTGCTGTGCCATATTGCCCCTTAGATAGCTTGTAAACGTTGTAGAGCTTTTGTGAGTGTTTGTTCTTGTTTAGCAAAACAAAAACGAATCACGCCAGACTCTGTAGGTTGATCATAAAAAGCAGAAACCGGAATTGCTGCCACACCAACTTGAGTGGTCAGCCACTTGCAAAACTCAGCTTCACTCAATTTAGCTTCAGGAATATTGAGATTTGTGTAATCAACACATTGAAAGTAAGTGCCTGGAGTTGGCAGTAATTTAAATTGCGTCTTACTTAATCCGGTTTTGAAAAAATCGCGTTTGGCCTGGTAGAAGCCAGGTAGATTTAAATAATGGTTTGCGTTAGAGAGATGCGCTGCTAAACCATATTGCATCGGCGTATTAACTGTAAATACATTGAATTGATGAACTTTTCGAAACTCTCTGGTCAGAGCTGCTGGGGCTGCTACATAACCCACTTTCCAGCCGGTGACGTGATAGGTCTTGCCGAAGCTAGAAATGAGAAAGCTTCTTGCCGCTAGCTCTGGATGGGAGGCTACGCTCTGATGCTTGGCACCATCGTAGACCATATGTTCATAGACCTCGTCGCTCAAGATAAGGGCTGATGTATTGCGCACTAGAGTCGCCAATCGATCCAAATCATGTTTATCCCAGACCATACCCGTAGGATTGTGTGGTGTGTTAATGATGATCAATTGTGTTTTGTCAGTAATCGCATTCGCTAATGCATCCCAAGGGATTTCATAAGCAGCAACACGTCCATCTTGGTCACGAGCAACCTGTAAGGAAATTGCAATTGTTTTACCGCCCGCCAACTCAATGGAAGGACGATAACTATCGTAAGCAGGCTCGATGATGATGACTTCATCTCCGGGGCTCACGCAAGCAAGGATGGCTGTCATGATGCCTTGAGTGCCGCCAGCCGTAATCGTAACTTCTGCTTCAGCATCGTAATGATGGCCATATAAATCTTGAATCTTTTGTGCAATGCCGTTTCGCAAATCTGCAATGCCAATCATGGGTGGATATTGATTGTGATCAGCCAACATAGCATCGTTCACATGGGTGATCAGTTCTCGGTCACAAGGAAAGTCTGGAAAGCCTTGCCCTAGATTAATCGCTTGATGTTCATTTGCCAGGGCGGACATTACGGTAAATACGGTGGTTCCTACCTTGGGCAGGCGACTTGGGAATATCGGAGTCTCTTGTGGGTTCATGAATGGCGTCTTTAAAGCACTGAATCCTGGTAGTCGCTAGAATGGTAAAAATACATATACAAATTGTGCCATGCTGATCGTCCTTTCTCCCGCTAAATCCCTGGATTACAAGACCGCTGTTAAGGTCAAGACTCCAACCTTGCCTGAATTCATCCCTGAATCAGCCAAACTCATTGCCGAGCTTAAAAAGTTGGCCCCACAGGACGTCTCCAAATTGATGGGCATTTCAGATCAATTGGCCGCTTTAAACGTAGGGCGCTATCGCGACTGGTCCAAGAAATTTACTGAAGAAAACAGCAAACCAGCAATTTACGCATTTGATGGCGATGTTTACGATGGTTTGGATGTCAAATCGCTTAATGCCAAAGCTGTCGACTTTGCGCAAGATCACATTCGTATTTTGTCGGGTCTTTACGGTGCGCTAAAACCCTTGGATTTGATGCAGCCTTACCGCCTAGAAATGGGCACTGCATTTAAAAATGCCAGAGGTAAAGATCTTTACGCCTTTTGGGGCAGCAGGGTGACCGAATCTATCAAGAAGGTTCTAGAAAAGCAAAAGAAACCGGTATTACTCAATTTGGCGTCTGAGGAATATTTCAAGGTATTACAGCCTAAAGAGCTGGGTTGTCCTGTAATTTCTCCGGTATTTCAGGATGCCAAGGATGGTAAGTACAAAATCATTTCTTTCTACGCAAAGCGGGCTCGTGGTTTGATGGCACGTTATGTTGTGGAAAATCGTATTACTGATCCAGCGGATTTAAAAGGCTTTAACTTGGATGGCTATAAGTACTACGCCGCAGATTCTAAGTTAGACAAGCCTGTATTTAGAAGGGCGGAGAAAAAATAATGGCTGTACATCGAACAAAGTCCTCGCAACGCAATTCTCCCGAAGTAGAGCGTTTGGTTGCTGATGCTATCTCCTTAGCTGCCTCTGGGAGCCAGGTGGAAGATCGCTTTTGGGAAGAGCGCCTCAATGTTCGTTTGATGCGATTGCTCAAGAGTCAAAATCAAAATGTTATTGATGCTGCACTTGATCAAACATTCCGCATCAATACCGTTGCATTTGAAGTGCTTGCCGATACTGCAGAAACCTTAGCTGAATCACTGAAGCTAGAACATGAAGGGCAGGAGTGGGACGTATTGCTTCTCGCCATGCCTATCGTTGCGCATACTCGCTATCAGATTCCTTCGGGACCTCTGCCAGCCAGCATTCTTGAATCGACTGCGCAGGCATTGCATAGCGCTATTGCCTCGACAGAAACCCGTTTGGCTATCGTGCCTTGGCTTTACAGCATTGATCAAATGCCGCACTCACACTGTCAAACCCGTGTATTAACAGAAGCTTTGGCAAGCGCAGCTATCTCTGGAAAAGAGGTGAAGCTCGAGTTGCGCGATATGTCGGAAACGATTGCTGTATTGGCAGATCCCCGTTTTATTATTGCCGCTCTAAGTGCCCCAAGCGGTTCGCCAATCTTCCGTTGGCAGGCAGAACCACCTGCACGTCAAGAGCGAGGCGTCAGCCTCATTGGCTGGCAAAACGCAATGCAAGAGCCGATTGCCTCTTTAATGCCAGGTTGCGAGTTCGAGCTATTGTTGCCTGAGGCATATTTCACGAACTGCCGCTTAGCAGACAAACATGTTCGTCCTTTGAGTATCCGCGCTGGGGTGAATTACTTAGAAAGTACCTTGGGGATTCTTCCAGCCGGCTTATCTTGCGTGGTCGGTGCTTTTGGTGAAGAGCAGGCGGATGAATACCGAATTTCTTTCAGCGCAAAAGGCTCACCTGAAATCATGTACGGCGTGATTTGGCCTTTGTATGACCGCGAGAGCGTTGCAAATGATGCCTTAAATGATTTATCCGATGACGAGAGTCCGATGAAGCGTATTTGCGATGCCTTGCATGATGCTGGTGTGGAAGATGTATTTCGTCATGCCATGCTCTTTGATCCTGAGCTCTGTGATGATTGTGGAGCACCATTATTTCCTGATCGATCTGGCGAGGCAGTGCATGCCGAGATGCCCGACGATGCGCCATCGCAACAACCTTTGTTCCATTAGAAAAAATAGAAAAAAATCATTAGCAACAAAAAAATAAGCAACAAAAAAGCCGAGAGATTCTCGGCTTTTTTGTTTGATGCAATGTGAGAAATTAATTCGGCACAAATGGTTCCGTGCCAGCAAACAAGTGAGGCAACTTGCCAGACTTCATTTCTGCTGTTTGGCAGAAATCTGCAAGACGAATACCGGCTTTAATGTTGAATAACATTGCTTTGTTGCCCAACACCACAAGGTCATAACCAGAATTAGGATTTTTGTAACGTAAGCTACCTGGTAAGGAAGTTTGACGTTCTAAATCATAAGTTTTAGCTTCCCAAGTAAGGCGAACTTTCTCAGCAGTGCCAGAAGTTTTGAACTGCTTGTTTTCTTGGCACGACCAAGTAATTACTTCTTCATTAGCGCTCACATTTGCAGTGCCTAGGAGGCCAGCAAGTACAAGGCTAATGGCGAGAAAGTTTTTCTTCATTTGGATTTTCCTTAAGAGAGTAAGTGCTTAACGCCAGCTTGCTCTTCGAGCAACTCATTCAATGTGTGTGTCATGCGCTCACGTGAGAATTCATCGATCTCTAAACCTTCGATCATTTTGTACTCACCATTTTCGCAAACGACTGGGAAGCCATAAATGACTTCAGCAGGAATGCCGTATTCGCCCTTAGAAGGGATGCCCATCGTTACCCACTTACCGTTAGTGCCGAGAACCCAGTCATGAATGTGATCAATTGCCGCATTCGCTGCAGAGGCTGCGGATGAAAGGCCGCGAGCTTCAATGATGGCTGCCCCACGTTTGCCAACAGTAGGAATAAATACATCTTTGTTCCAAGCTGCATCATTGATAGAGTCTTTTACAGACTTGCCATTGATCGTTGCAAAGCGATAGTCAGGGTACATCGTTGGGCTGTGGTTACCCCAAACAACCAATTTTTCGATATCAGCAACTGGCTGTTTTAACTTGCTAGCCAATTGTGAGAGCGCACGGTTGTGATCTAGGCGCAACATTGCAGTGAAGTTTTTCGCAGGAATATCTGGAGCAGATTTCATGGCGATGTAAGCATTGGTGTTTGCTGGGTTACCAACAACCAATACTTTGACAGTTTTCTTAGCAACGGCATTCAATGCCTTGCCTTGAGCTGTGAAAATTTGCGCGTTAGCGGAAAGCAAATCTTTGCGCTCCATGCCAGGACCGCGTGGACGTGCGCCAACTAATAGGGCTACGTCGATGTCTTTG
>Ga0114968_10002377_pt1 | contig 14411 bp, 13 predicted proteins | sample M_130807_EF_Meta_FD_87020 | JGI IMG/M metagenome (GOLD analysis project Ga0114968, IMG submission 87020) | Freshwater microbial communities from Lake Montjoie, Canada to study carbon cycling - M_130807_EF_MetaG | ecosystem: Environmental > Aquatic > Freshwater > Lake | place: Lake Montjoie... | reverse complement strand
GATCGCTTGACCATACCAAAATATGGTTTCTGGATCTTTAGCGTTTTTATCATAGGCATCTTTAAAAAATGCTAAAGCAGATTTGTTCTTTTCGTAACGCAACAATTTCAATCCCTCGTTTAATGGAGATACAGGTACTTGAGCATTAAGACCAGTTAATGCAAATGATACTGCCAACATCAATACAACCAATTTTTTCATCACAGTGTTTTTGTATTTTATAAATTATACCCGTTTCAAAACCCTCATTTCAAGTATCCATTTGGGTTGAAATTTGAGAAAGCTAAAATATTGATTTTTTTGGAAGAAATGGCTTTAAATTTTAGTTAATTCTACTAAAACTTGTTAGCTTTTTTAACTATTCTAGTAAGCCGTTCCTTTTTTTAAAGCCCATTTTTGCTGGTACTAAAAACGAACGCTTAAAAATCAACTGACCTCTTTCCAAGCTTAGAAAATTTAAAAAACCAGTACCTAGGCCTGCCGCATTTTCTTTTAAAATATAGTAGATGGGTAAAGTAAGCGGATATTGCGCTTTGCTTATGGTAGCAGGTGATGGTTTAGAAAAATAGCCTTTTTCGATGCATTGTGTACATTCTACCAAGCCTAATTTTACTTTTTTACGCAATTCAATTTGGGCATGATCATACCCATCACCAATCCAGTTCATCCCCACAAACCCAATGGCATCTTCATGTGTAGCGATATAGTCTATCGCTTCTCTACTTCCATTTGCTGCCACCACGTTTTTTCCAAAAGGGACGTCTTTTGCTAAACTATCTTTTAGAAATCGAATGATACCTGTTAAATTATTTCCATCCATCACCACTTCTTTATTGGACTTCCCGGTGAGCCTTTGACTTAAGGCTTGTAAGCTAAAAATTGAATCCTTTGCAGATTTATGAATCAATACTGCCACTGCATTGTAAGCAAGAATGGCAAAATTTGGATTGAAACTGAGGCTTTTTTTATAGTCAATTTGTTCCTGCTTTGTTAAGCCTCTTGTAACGAAAATCATCCTTGTACTGTCATTGGCTAAATCTTTGAAACAATCGATCTCTGATTTATAACTAGCCTCAATTTGAGCCTTAGGATTGCTTGCTAAAAAGACTTTTAACTGCTCCTCCATAAAAGGTCTAAAACTTTCCTCTACAGAGATGCGAATCAAGCCTTCATTTGGGGTATCCCTAGTCTTTTCGGGTGTCGCATTGCATGAAGCTAATAATAGTATGTAAATCCATCCAATTAAATAGGGGCGCATAGTCGCTAAGTTGTTGCTTGATTGCATTAATAATCTTGTTTGATGGATCTGAATAGCCTAAATCCGCCGTAAACCAGGCACAAAGTGCCAAAAATGAGTCTAAAATCATTGTCAATATTCAACACCATATCCATTTTGAAGTACTTGGCGCCAAATAAGAGGCCACCAATTCCAAGAATCAATGTAGACATGGAGAAGTCATAAATACGTCTAAAAAAATGATAAGACCTTTCAGATTTTTCTCTTTCTTCCATATTGGGCAATTTTGAAAAGCAAATTAAACAATTAACATGGTAACGATTTAAAAAATTATCTTTACAAACAAATTGAGTTCATGAGTAAACCTTCTTTACCACAAGGCACAAGAGATTTCAACGCAGCGACTGTTCAAAAAAGACAGTATATCTTCCAAACCATTCGGACGGTATTTGAATTATATGGATTTCAGCCACTGGAAACACCCGCCATGGAACAATTGGACACGCTGATGGGAAAATATGGAGAGGAAGGTGATAAACTGATTTTTAAGATTTTAAACAACGGTTTAGATAACCCGCAAAAAGCAGCAGCTACAAGTGAAGGGTTTCAGAAAATATTGGAAGGGAAATCTAGCACTCAAATTACAGAAAGAGCTTTAAGATACGATTTAACCATTCCTTTCGCAAGGTATGTGGCCATGCATCATGGAGCACTCAGTTTCCCTTTTAAACGTTACCAAATTCAACCAGTTTGGAGAGCAGATCGACCTCAAAAAGGAAGGTATAGAGAGTTCTACCAATGTGATGCGGACATTGTGGGATCAGATAGTTTATTAAATGAAGTAGAATTAACTGCCATTTACTTAACCGTGTTTAAGCAACTCAAATTAGAGGTTGAAGTAAAAATAAATAACCGTAAAATTTTATTAGGCCTAGCGCAGGTTTGTGGTGGAGCCGATAAAATGATGGACTTGACAATTGCCATTGATAAATTAGATAAGATAGGCTGGGTAAAAGTTGCAGAAGAACTAGCGCATAAAGGATTTACAGCTGCGCAACAAAAAACGATTCAAGCCTATTTAGAAATTGAAGGAACCAATGAAGTAAAATTAACACAACTTAGTGCACTACTCACTGGCAATGAAAATGCTGCAAAAGGCATCCAAGAAATACAATATGTTTTAGACTACCATGCACAAAGCGGATTGGCAAAAAATGTAGTGGCAGATTTTACTTTAGCAAGAGGTTTAAATTATTATACGGGATTGATATTTGAAGTAAAAGCAATCGATGCAGAGATGGGAAGTATTGGCGGCGGTGGAAGGTACAATGACTTAACAAGTTTATTTGGCGTTCCGAATATACCTGGCGTGGGCATTAGCTTTGGCGTAGATCGTATCTATGATGTACTAGAGGAAAAAAATCTTTTCCCAGCTTCTGTAGAACAAACTACTAAAATATTATTTTTCAACTTAGGAGATGCAGAAGCAAAAAAAGCCTACCAATTAATGGCAATATTAAGAGCAAAAAAAATTGCTTGTGAAATCTACCCCGATAAGAGTAAATTTGACAAGCAATTTAAATATGCCGAAAAGAAAGGCATTCCAAATATTATCATCATCGGATCCGATGAATTGAATAAAAAAGTATGTACCCTTAAAAACTTAACCACAGGAACACAAGAAACAATTCCGTTTGAAGCATTAGCTTCAATAGAATTTTAAAACTTTCTAGTGGTTTTGTTTAGCCCAAAGTGTAGCATAGAACTCATCTTCTTTTAAGGCCACTGGACTTGCTTCTTTTTTACCGACTAATTCCATGCCTTGCACGAAAATGCTAATAGACGCAACTGACTTGCCGTCTGCTCTTTTAAAAATTACCAAGGCATCATAGGTTGCTAAATAAAAACTATCTACCCCTTTTTTCTCAAGTGGTGTTGAACCCATAGCAGAATTGATGACTAAACTAGAATCCTCTATAGTTAAAGACACTTCGGCCACTGGACTACCTTCTGCAAAAACATATTTTCCTAAATAATCATTCAATGGGCTTGATTGCGCATTTACGGTCATGAAAGCACCCATTAAAACCAAGGTCAAAAAGCATAATTTTCTCATAATTGTTGATTTAAGTTTTGAGATGTCTAAAATAGGGTGTTTTACTGAAAATCTCTTTATAAAATACGCATTTCTGTTAGAAATAATTGATTGTTAACAGACTGATCAAGTATCTTTGCAGTATGGAGAAAACAAGACCAAATATCAGGGCAGTAGAGGTCATCGAGATTGAACGTTTTATAGCAAAAATGGAAGAAAAACCATTTAGGGTAAAGCAGATTGTTGAATGGTTATGGCAAAAACATGCACATAGCTTTGACGAAATGACCAATTTAAGCCTGGATTTACGAAAAAAATTAGAGGAGCATTTCACATTACCAGCACTTTCGATTGATACAACTCAAATGAGTAGCGACGGTACTTTTAAAACAAGGTTCAGAACTTTTGACGACCATATGATTGAGGGAGTCCTTATTCCAACTACTTTACGCAAGACTGCTTGTGTGTCTTCTCAGATTGGTTGTAGTTTGAGTTGTAAATTTTGCGCCACAGGATATATGGAGCGAAGCAGAAATTTAAATTTTGATGAAATTTACGACCAAGTAGTGATGATCAAACAACAGGTTGAAAAAACCTATGATCAAAATTTATCTAATATCGTATTCATGGGGATGGGCGAGCCCTTATTGAATTATAAGAATGTATTGAAGGCGATAGAAAAAATTACTTCGCCAGAAGGTTTAGGAATGAGTGCAAGACGTATCACAGTTTCCACTGCTGGAGTCGCAAAACAAATCAAGCAATTAGGCGATGACCAAGTGAAATTTAAATTGGCACTATCGCTTCATGCAGCCAATGATAAGAAACGCAATGAAATCATGCCTATCAATGAGAGTAACAATATTGAATCATTGATTGAAGCGCTTAACTATTTCTATAAAAAGACAGGCAACGAAATCACATTTGAATACATTTTATTCAAGGATTTTAACGATAGCGAAAAAGATGCGATGGAATTGGTTAAAATTTACAGACAGGTTCCTGCAGATTTAATTAACGTCATTGAATACAATGCCATTGATCGTTTTCCTTTTGATAAGCCTGATGAAGATGGCTTTGAGACCTTTGTAGAAATTTTACAAAAAAACAGAGTGAACGTTCGAATTAGAAGAAGTCGTGGTAAAGATATTGATGCGGCTTGTGGACAGTTAGCCAATAAAGACAATTAATACCGCATCCAATGAAAGCGAAAAGATCCGACAACTTTGACAAGTTTGCCAACAAGAAAAAAGGAAGCGCAGTTAAAGAAGAATATAGGCAAGAAAAAAAACAAGCAAAGAAAGATGCTAGAGCTATTGGTGAAGCTGCGCGTCAAAGAAAAAAAGACATTGAAAGAGGCATTGCAGTTGAGCCTGTAGGAAATAATAAAAAAGCGGGCTTTGAAAAAAAAGGAGGCTACGATAAAAAAGAATTTGTAACTGGTCCTCCAAAATATTCCATTCCATTAAGAGCAAAATCTGCGCCTTCAAAAGGACCTTCAAAAGGAGCGCCTAAAGGAACATTCAAATCTGCTGATGTGCCCCCTAAATATGGTGAGCTTCAAAAATCTGCAGGATCAAGATCTGCTGGACCAAGCGCCTCCGCATCTAAAAGAACCCCAGAATCAATGGATCGCGCAGATGCAAAACGTACTGCTAGCATTGGCAAAGTCACTGCCAATGACGATATGCCTTACGAGCAAATGCCACTTAACAAATACATTGCGCATGCTGGAACTTGTGGAAGAAGAGAAGCAGCAGAACTTGTTAAATCTGGTCATATCACAGTGAATGGAGACACGGTATTAGAGCCTGGCTATAAAGTACAATACAAAGATGTGGTTAGATTGAAAGGAAAAGTATTGCAATTGCAAGTCACTCCTGTTTATATTTTATTGAACAAGCCAAAAGATTATATCTGCACTGCAAACGATCCAGAAGGTAGAAAGACAGTTTTGGATATCATTAAAAATGCAACTACGCAAAGAATGTTTCCTGTAGGTAGATTAGATAGAAATACCACAGGCGTTTTAATATTAACCAACGATGGTGATTTGGCGCAAAAGTTGACGCATCCATCTTATGAGATTAAAAAAATCTACGAAGTCACTTTAGACAAGCCTGTGACCAAGGCGGACATGGAGTCTATTGCTGCAGGCGTTGATTTAGAAGATGGATTCATTGCTGCAGATGCCGTAAGTTATTTATCCAATACTTCTAAAAATGTAATTGGTATTGAAATTCATAGTGGAAGAAACAGAATTGTAAGAAGAATTTTTGAACACCTTGGATACGATGTGAGGCATTTGGACAGGGTCATGTTCGCCAATTTAACCAAGAAGAATGTAGATCGCGGCAAGTGGCGTTTCTTAGCAGAAAAAGAAGTGCGCACATTGAAGTTTTTAAATAAATCATTTACTAGAAAAGCAAGCAAGTAGGGATGTTAGATATATTATTTGAGGACGATGACCTAATTGTGATTAATAAACCTGCTGGTGTATTAAGTATCCCAGATCGTTTTGGTAAAACACTTTCTATAAAGTCACTTTTACAAGATAAATACGGTACTATTTTTACGGTGCACCGGTTGGATCAAGCTACAAGTGGACTTATTATTTTTGCAAAAAATGCTGAAGCGCATAAGGAACTAAGCCTTTTATTTGAAGGCAGGACGATTGAAAAAAAATACCTTGGATTGGTGGTGGGCCGTCCCGAACAAAATGGAAGTATTGACGGAAGCATTATGGAACATCCAATTAAAAAGGGACAGATGTACATTCATGTGAAAGGCAAAGTGGCATTGACCACCTATGATGTTGTGACTTACTACAAACGTTACGCTTTGGTTTCATTTCAAATTCATACAGGAAGAACCCATCAAATTAGGGTGCACGCAAAACATATTGGACACCCCATTATTGCAGATGAAATTTATGGTGATGGTGAAAAATTATTACTCTCTAGTATTAAGAAAAAGAATTTCAAATTAAGCAAATCCGAAGAGGAAGAAAAGCCACTACTAGCAAGACATGCCTTACATGCGCATACTTTAAAACTTGTCTTTAAAGAAAAGGCTTTTGCTTTTGAAGCACCACTTCCTAAAGATTTAGCAGCAACAATTAAGCAATTAGATAAATGGAATAGTTAAACTATTCAGCGTTATCGGTCTCAGTGTATAAATCTAATAATCCGTCGGGTAATTCAACATCCACTTGCTTTTTAGCATGGTCTACCCCTTTAAGGCTCTCCTCATGTAAAGGAATATAAGCTTCCTGACCTTGGTATAAAATGGTCACCATGAGTTGATGAGGTTGTTCTATCACTTCTTCTATCTTTCCTAATTCAATTCCTTTTTCAACTACCATATACCCCAATAAAGAGAGCGGTGAACTTTTATCCACTAGCAATTGAAACTCGGCTTCTGGCAGCCATACTTTTTTCCCAATCAAAATACTGCAGGCTTCTCTGGTCGTGATGCCTTCTACTTGTAAATGGGTTAAACTTTCGGTTTTAGCAGACGCGGACTGTATAAAATAGGGAATAAAACTCGCTGCATTTTTTTCAATAAAAATGGCGTCAATTCCTTTAAAGTGAATGAGTGTGCCCATGGCATGCTCTAAAATAAGATGACCTGTTAGACCATGTGCTGCCACTATTTTTCCGATATGGATATATTCACTCATACACAAATTTAGTAAATGATTGGACGATAAAAAAACCTCCCGAAATTCGGGAGGTTGAATGCTATTGAATCTTAATTAAGTTACAGATTAGTTTATTCTGCAGCTGGTGCTTCTTCAGCAGCCGCTTCTGCAGCTGGTGCTTCAATTTCAGCAGGTGCTTCAGCAACAACCTCTGCAGTTACTTCTTCAGCTACTACTTCTGGTGCTGCTTCTTCAGCAACAACTTCTACAGGTGCTTCAGCAACAACTTCTACAGGTGCTTCAGCAACTGGTTCAGCTACTTTCTTAACTACTGGTACATACACTTTTTTATCAGCTTGTGCTTTTTTGTGTGCATCATTTTTAGAAGCAATTGATGTTTCATGCTCAGCATACCAAGACTCAAACTTAGTCATTGCAGTTGCATCATCAAATAAGCCTAATTTAACACCACGTAATAAGTGTTTTAAATAAAGTACTCCTTTGAAAGATAAAATTCTGCGAACGGTATCTGTAGGTTGAGCACCTTTGTTTAACCACTCTAAAGACTTTTGACGATCTAAATTGATTGTCGCTGGAACTGTTAAAGGATTGTAAGTACCAATTTTCTCGATGAATTTACCATCTCTTGGTGCGCGTCCGTCAGCCACTACTATAAAGTAGAAAGGCCTTTTTTTACTACCATGACGCTGTAGTCTCATTTTTACTGCCATTTTAAATAGAAATTTATAGGCGTTAACAAATAGGGTTAAGGGGAGCAAAGATAAAATAAATTACTGAACTCACCCAATTAAATGGAATAAGATAGCAAAATTGGACAAAAAAGCTGAAAATCAACGACTTAAGTTTCATTAAGCTACAATTATCTTCTCATTCCAGGCATTTTGCTAGCCATGGCCGCACCAGCAGGACCGCTCATTGTCTTCATCATTTGTTTCATTTGGTCAAACTGCTTGATAAAGGCATTGATTTCTGCCAGGTCTTTTCCTGCACCTTTTGCAATTCTTGCTTTTCTACTTGGTGTTAAGGTATCTGGATTCCTTCTCTCAATTAAAGTCATTGATTGAATGATGGCTTCAACACCTTTGAATGCGTCTTCTTTGATATCTATGTCTTTAATGCTTTTTCCAACTCCCGGTATCATTCCCATTAAATCTTTTAGGTTACCCATTTTTTTGATCTGCTGAATTTGGGTTAAAAAATCTTCAAAATCAAATTGATTTTTTCGAATTTTCTTTTCTAATTTTTTAGCTTCAACCTCGTCAAATTGTGCTTGCGCTTTTTCAACCAAAGAAGTAATATCTCCCATCCCTAAAATTCTTTGCGCCATCCTCTCAGGATAAAAAATATCTAAAGTATCCATCTTCTCGCCACTACTCATGAACTTAATCGGCTTGTTCACCGTATACTTAATAGATAAAGCTGCTCCACCTCTAGTATCGCCATCCAACTTTGTTAAAACAACGCCAGTAAAATCTAATCGATCATTGAAAGTCTTTGCTGTATTGACTGCGTCCTGCCCTGTCATTGAGTCTACGACAAATAAAATTTCTTGTGGCTGAATGGCAGATTTAATATTTGCCACTTCATTCATCATCACTTCGTCTACAGCAAGTCGACCTGCAGTATCTATGATGATCACGTTTTTATTATTTTGCCTTGCGTATACAATTGCATTTCGTGCAATAGAAACTGCATCTTTATTTTCGCGCTCCACAAAAATATCTACCCCAATTTGTTCTGCTAATACCGTCAACTGATCCATTGCTGCAGGACGATAAATATCTGCAGCAACCAATAAGGGAGATTTTTTTTGGGCCTTCAAATAGGTTGCCAATTTGCCAGAAAAAGTGGTCTTACCACTACCCTGCAAACCAGCCACTAAAATGATGGTTGGATTTTTTGAAGTATCCAATAAACTAGCTTCCGAACCCATTAATGCAGTTAATTCATCCTGCACAATTTTAACCATCAATTGACCAGGACTAATGGCATTGATTACTTTTTCACCAACCGCTTTTTCTTTAATACTATCTGTAAATTCCTTGGCAATTTTAAAGTTTACATCGGCATCCAACAGGGCTTTTCTGATATCTTTAAGGGTATTGGCCACATTCAATTCGTTGATGCGGGATTGGCCTTTAAGGTGTTTAAACGCTGATTCTAATTTTTCACTAAGTGCATTGAACATAGGACTGTCTTTATAGTTTGCAAAGATAAGTTATCAAAGGCACTGAAAAGCAGCTCATTTTTGACCTATTTTAGTCATTTTGAATCAAATTTGACTTTTAAAATTCGATCTAACTAGATGATTGTCATCATAAACAGAGTAGAAAATAACCTAATGTTTAAAGTCTTTACAGTTTGTTAACGAATTAAGTGACTAAAATACTTGGAGGCATGGTTTTATTTAATATTATTGCATCAAACGATGCCCTAAATAGGGCAAATTGATATTATGAGTAAAAAATTACTATTTACACTTGAATTTCCGGTTAGATGTTCTCCTGCAATCTTATTTGAATTCCTCTCCACGGCATCTGGTTTACAAGAATGGTTCGCAGATAGAGTAGACGAATGGGAGAATGTTTTCAGTTTTTCATGGAATGGTGGCACCCCAGACAAGGCAGAAATTTTAGATCAAGATGAAAATAAATTCATTCGTTTTAGATGGTTACACAGCGAAAAGAATGAATATTTTGAATTCAGTATTGAAAAAACAGAAATTTCAAATCAAACCGTATTGATCATCAAGGATTTTGCAGAGAAAAATGAAATTAAAGACCAAAGTCAACTTTGGGGTTACCAAATCAAAGAGCTATTTTATAGAATAGGTAGCTAGCACTACAATTTTGTTCAAAAAATTAGACATACTAATTCTCAGGGCATTTATAGGACCCTTTTTGGCAGCATTGACTATTTCTATATTCGTGCTGACCATGCAATTCTTTTGGCTGTATATTGATGATTTAGTTGGCAAAGGATTGGATACATTCATTATTTTGAAATTAGTTGGCCTAGTATCTATCAGCATGTTGACAACTGCCATTCCTTTAGCATTGCTTTTTTCTTCGATCATGACATTTGGAAATTTGGGTGAAAGTTTTGAACTCATCGCCATCAAGTCCGCAGGCATACCCTTGGTACGTTTCATGCAACCACTTTTTATTTTTGCAATTTTCCTAGCAGGAATTGCTTTTTTATTAGCCAATAATATTATTCCGGTATCTCAAATGCGGCTAACTACTTTGAAGTATGAAATCATCATATCCAAACCCGCTATTGATTTAAAAGAAGGTGTTTTTTATGATAAAATTGACGGTTATGTGATTAAATTAGGCAAGAAAGAGGCCAATGATAGTGTGATCAATGATATCGTTATTTTTGAGAAAAGATTTGGACTGCAGGACAATATGATTATGGCAAAGTCAGGCGTGATGCGCGTTACACCCGATAAAAAGTTTTTAGAATTTATCCTTTATAACGGTTGGCGTTACCAAGAAAAAGGTTTCAGGGCAACAACCAATACCGAATTTACAAGACTCAATTTCAAAGAATATAAAAAAGTTTTTGATCTGAAAAGTTTTCAGATGAACAAAACAGTGGATGTGATTTATGATCCAAAAATGTTAAGTGTTAGGCAATTGGGCAAAGCAATAGATTCCATTCAATCAATGGATAGTTTTTTCATCAAAAGAACGCAATCCGAAATTTATCCTTATTTAAAATTCCAATTTTATAAGGATAGTGCCAGTTTATTTAAAGGGTTTAAATCTTCCCAAGTAAGTAGTTTTGATTCAATCATTCCAAAAGAAGAACGGTATAACATTGTAGAGTCAGTTGGTTATCAATTTTCTTCTTTGCAAAATAATTTAGCAAGTTTGGTGACAATTTATAAAGAGCAACAACACGCTGAAACAATGCACGCTATTGAATGGCATCGCAAGTTCACCCTCTCCTTTGCTTGTATCGTGTTATTTTTAATTGGGGCACCATTAGGTGCGATTATCAGAAAAGGAGGATTGGGCGCTCCAATGGTTTCAGCGATTGCATTTTTTGTGGTCTTTTTCTTACTCAATAATTTTGGAGAGAAACTAGCCAAGTCTGGGCAATGGTCTGTGTATGCTGGCATGTGGTTATCTAGCTTATTTTTAATACCTGTAGGCCTATTCTTAACCTATAAGGCAATGCGCGATTCACAGTTGTTCAACCAGGAATTTTACTACCGCTTTTTACAGCCAATTAAGGTAACTTTACAGAAGTACTTTAAAAAATAATCCTATGTCCAGTTCATTCAAAAGTAGACGTCAGTTCATCAAACAAACTGGCAAAGCGGGTATTGCCATGGCGAGTATGCCAATCTTACATACCTTAGGCGGGTTACAATTTAGTCAGGAGGTGAATTATATTCAACAGCCTTTACCCTATGCGTACAATGCTTTAGAACCATTCATTGATACAATGACAATGGAGATTCATTATACAAAGCATGCAGCTGGATATACTAAAAATGTAAATGATGCTTGTGTTGCAGAAAACGTAGATATCAAAAGCAAGTCAATCACCAGCTTGTTAGCATCCATCTCAAAGTATTCTACAAAAATGCGTAACAATGCAGGTGGTCATTATAACCATGAACTATTTTGGCAATCGATGCAACCTGCACCAGCTTCCCTACCAGCAGGAAACTTAGCAAAAGCAATTGAAAAATCATTTGGCGGTTTTGCCGATTTCCAAAAAGCTTTTTCAGAAGCAGGAAAAAATAGATTCGGAAGTGGTTGGGCTTGGCTTATATTGAACGAGAAAAATGAAGTAGCAATTTGCTCTACACCCAACCAAGACAACCCTTTAATGGATCTTGCAGAAACAAAAGGATACCCTTTATTAGGATTAGATGTTTGGGAGCATGCTTACTATTTAAAATATCAGAATAAAAGAGCAGATTATATCAACAATTGGTGGAATCTTGTCAACTGGAAATTTGTTGAAGAAAGATACAATACATCCAAATTCTAATTCATTCATAATTGATCCCCATTGCAAGCAGCTAAACAGAATTTAAAAATACAGTTCTATGTCACTACTTTGAGTGTCATTCTATTTGTATTGAAGTTTGTCGCCTATTTCATGACCCATTCACTCTCGGTATTATCCGATGCATTGGAGAGTATTGTGAATGTGTTAGCTGGCGCCATTGGACTCTACAGTTTATATGTGGCCTCTAAACCAAAAGACAAGGAACATCCTTATGGTCATGGTAAGGCAGAATTTATCTCTGCTGCATTTGAAGGAAGCTTAATTATTGCTGCAGGTTTAATTATTTTTTACGAATCTATCAGTGCATTTTTTAAACCTTCAGAATTACATAGCCTAGACAATGGCTTGTGGGTTTTGTTAGTCACTGCTTTCTTAAATTTATTTGCCGGTTTGATTGCAAAGAAAATGGGCAAGAAAAATAATTCACTTGCATTGTCATCAAGTGGACAACATTTAATTTTAGACAGTTTTACCACATTTGCAGTCTCTATAGGCATTGGGATTGTTCTACTCACCAATATCACTGGCATTGATGCGATACTAGCCATCTTAATGAGCTTTTGGATTATTTATAATGGCTATAAGATTATTAGAGCGTCCCTAGCTGGCATTATGGACGAAGCCGATCTAGCTTTATTAGAAGAAGTGGTGAGCGAACTGAATAAAAACAGGAATATACAATGGGTTGACCTACACAATTTAAGGGTCATTAAATATGGTAGCTTAATGCATATTGACTGCCATCTTACTGTGCCTTGGTTTTTAAATGTAAACGATGCACACCAAGTAGTAGAAGAATTTACAAATTTAATAAAGGGTAAATTTGGAGCGAGCATTGAATTTTTTGTACATACAGATGGATGCATGCCCTACAGTTGTCCCATATGTTTAGCAGAAAATTGTGCACAAAGAAAAGCGCCTTTTGAACAAAAATTAGACTGGACGATTGAAAATGTATTATCAGATTTAAAACATCAATTAGCATAAATAAGTATCATAAAAATTTCTTAAAAAATAATAATAGCATATGAACGCATGGAAGGCATTTCAAGAAGCAAATAAAGCTCGTTTTTTACAAGAGTTATTGGATTTATTACGCATACCAAGTGTAAGTGCAAAATCAGAGCACAATGGTGACATGCAAGCTTGTGCAAAAGCAGTCGCAACATCTTTAACAGATGCTGGGGCGCAAGTTGTACATATCTATGAAACGGAGGGACATCCAATTGTCTATGGCGCAATCATTGTTGATCCAAGCTTCCCAACAGTATTAGTTTACGGACATTATGATGTTCAACCTGCTGATCCATTAGAACTATGGAAGAGTGGTCCATTTGAGCCAACCATTATTGATGGGAAAATTTTTGCCCGAGGTGCTTGTGATGACAAAGGACAATTTTATATGCATGTAAAGGCCTTAGAGATGATGACTAAGACCAATACTATGTGCACCAATATTAAATTCGTGATTGAAGGTGAGGAAGAAATTGGAAGTCCAAATTTGGCGACTTTTGTAAAAGCAAATAAGGAATTATTAAAAGCAGATGTGATATTGATTAGCGACACCGCCATGATCAGTATGGACAACCCATCTATCGATATTGGTGTGAGAGGTTTAAGTTACATTGAAATAGAAGTGACTGGGCCCAATAGAGATTTACACAGTGGTGTGTATGGTGGTGCAGTGGCTAATCCAATTACAATCTTATCAAAAATGATTGCTGCTTGTCATGACGAAAATAACCATATCACCATCCCTGGATTTTATGACGACGTAATTGAATCTACCCCTTCTGAGCGCGCAAAAATGGCTGAAGCCCCTTTTGATTTAAATGAGTTTAAGCAAGATTTAGGGATTGCCAATGTCTGGGGCGAAAAAGGCTTTAGCACCAATGAAAGAACCGGTATCAGACCAACATTGGAAGTCAATGGCATTTGGGGTGGATACACAGGAGAAGGCGCAAAAACAGTTTTGCCTTCCAAAGCCTTTGCTAAAATTTCATGCAGATTGGTGCCAAATCAATCTTCTACAGTCATCACGGAGAAAGTGTTGAATTATTTTAAATCTATTGCGCCGGATAATGTAACTGTTACTGCATTTGAGCACCATGGTGGTGAACCATACAGCACACCTATTGATTCTCACGAATACCAAAGTGCAGCGAAAGCCATTGCAACCACATTTGGTAAAGAACCTATTCCAGTTAGAGGCGGAGGAAGCATTCCAATCTGTTCCTTATTTGAACAGGAACTTGGTTTGAAAATTGTATTCATGGGATTTGGCTTGGACAGTGATAATTTACATAGCCCAAATGAAAAATACGATATCGTCAATTTCTACAAAGGCATTGAAACCATTCCTTATTTCCATCAATTTTTTG
>Ga0114968_10002367_pt1 | contig 14436 bp, 10 predicted proteins | sample M_130807_EF_Meta_FD_87020 | JGI IMG/M metagenome (GOLD analysis project Ga0114968, IMG submission 87020) | Freshwater microbial communities from Lake Montjoie, Canada to study carbon cycling - M_130807_EF_MetaG | ecosystem: Environmental > Aquatic > Freshwater > Lake | place: Lake Montjoie... | reverse complement strand
TTGCTTACTCCCAAAATAATAGTAAATCATCCGATCATGAGATTTAGCCAACTTGGATATTTTCTCGGTACTTCCACCCTCATAGCCATAAGTAGAAAAGACCTCTATTGCAGCCTTTAAAATCTGTTGTCGAGTCGCAATGGCTGAAAGCCCCCTAGAACCAATCACTTTTTCTTTGATCGCAGTTCGCCCCCTAGAAGTCATCTGAATTAATGTTCAGCAAAGGCTTTTTCAATAACAAAATCTCCGGGAATAGTGGTATTTCCCTCCTTGAATTGTCTTATTTCAAGCATCTGCTTGATATCTTTTAGGAATTCGTTACTACCGCAAATCATTACCCGATCATCTTTTTGATCCAAATCAGGTAAGCCAATATCTCGCGTGAGTTTATTCGTTTCGATTAAGTACGTAATACGCCCCATATGATGATAGTATTCCCGAGTTACCGTCGGGTAATAAATGAACTGAGCAGACACCATCTCACCTAAAAACTCATGTTGTGGCAACTCATTCGTTAAATAATCGTGATAGGCCAATTCATTTACATCGCGCACACAGTGAACAAGGATAATCTTTTCAAATTTCTCATAGGTATCTGGATCCCGAATAACGCTCATAAAAGGTGCCAATCCTGTACCTGTCGATAATAGATATAAGTTCTTGCCAGGAATTAAATAGTCAATGAGTAAAGTTCCTGTGGGTTTTTTACCAACAATGATGCTATCCCCGACTTGAATATCTTTTAGTTTAGATGTCAATGGACCATCCTCTACTTTAATACTTAGAAATTCAAGATACTCCTCATAATTAGGACTAGCAATACTATAAGCCCTTAATAATGGCTTACCGTTCGACATCAAGCCAATCATAGTAAAGTGCCCATTACTAAACCTGAGGGCTTGATCACGAGTCGTTGTAAAAGAAAAAAGACGATTAGTCCAGTGATGGACTGAGAGGACTCTTGCCTCAAGAAATGCACTCATAAATACTCAATTCATTTAAAAAATAATTTGTTGACTAAGTCATATTGGTTTTGAGGTACTTCCAAGTTTCAAAATAAAACGGCTTTTCTTTTAGCTAGGGTAAACAATAGGTTAAATGCGGTCTATTAACGCATCAACTGAATAAGATTCTATAAGTTTCGTTTAGTATATGCAACATGAAATTTATTTTTTAATGCTACTTTTAATAAACTCTCGTGAAATTCAAGTGGGAAAGCCAACCCATTCACAATATCAATAATCACATTCCAGTCAAAGTAAAGAACCAAAACTTTTAGGTATGTTTAAATAAAAATAGCCCGCTAGGGCTTTATCTATAATAGGGTTGGCGGAGCGGACGGGACTCGAACCCGCGACCCTCGGCGTGACAGGCCGATATTCTAACCAACTGAACTACCGCTCCAGTTTATAACTTGGCGTCCCCAGGGGGATTCGAACCCCCGTACTCACCGTGAAAGGGTGATGTCCTAGGCCTCTAGACGATGGGGACCTAGTAAATACGTACTACAAAAAAAGCAACTCATTCTACAACCAAATACTTTAAAAACCACACTTCAGCTATTGAAATCAAACATTTAACCGCTTTGTACTGGATTTTAGCATCTGTTTTAATTACTCAAATCTGGTGGAGCTAAGCGGGATCGAACCGCTGACCTCTTGCATGCCATGCAAGCGCTCTCCCAGCTGAGCTATAGCCCCGATCATCCCTAAAAATCTAATTACGACCGTTTTCGTTTTTTCATTAGCAACCAAAATAATCAACTATTTTAGCTTATTTTCATGGGCTTTTGCAACTTAACGATGTATATCGCCTAAAGACCATACAGCATAAGGGGCAGAAGCTACACTACGGCTAGACATTTAAGCGCTGGACAACCTCATCAACGCCTAAAATAAAAATAACCGCATCAATTGCCGGAGTCTGGGTCGTAGAAAATAATAAATACCGAACCGGCATCGCTAAGGCTGGCATTTTTAAACCGTGTTGAGACAAAACATCTTTCATGGCAATTCCGATGCTCTCTTTAGAGCCATCACTTATTTTCAAAGCTTGAACCAAATCTCTGATTGCCGGCTTGATAGCATCCGTAATTAAATCCTGATACTCCTTCGATTGCGTTTGATGCAGTGGTGGAGCCATGTAGAAAAGTTTTGCAGCTTGCGCAAGCTCCACCATGGTATTCGAACGCGCCTTTAACAGATCGACAACTTTGACAAAATCGGGGCCATTCAGTGCCACCTCTCCGACAAAATCAATTCCTGCAAGTTTTGCGAACGGAATAGCACTTTGCGCTAATTCAATACTATTGGCATGGGAAATATAATGATGATTAAGCCATAGTAATTTTTCTGGACTAAACTGCGCAGGTGATTTACCCAAACTTTCTAGATCAAACCACTGAATCAATTCTTCTTTTGAAAAAATTTCAGCATCACCATGCGACCACCCCAATCTAGCTAAGTAATTGAGTATGGCCTGGGGCAAATAACCTGCTTTCTGAAAATCCCGAACACTCATTGCACCATTTCTTTTACTCAACTTTTCACCTTGGTCATTAAGAACCGTTGGTAAATGTGCGTAAATCGGCACAAGTCCACCCAAAGCCTGAATAATGTTGATCTGCCTTGGAGTGTTATTGACATGATCGTCCCCACGAATAACATGGGAAATTTTCATATCCAAATCATCGACTACTACGCAAAAATTATACGTAGGCGTTCCGTCCGGTCGAGCAATAACTAAATCATCTAATTCATCATTAGAAATTTCAATCACGCCCTTCACAGCATCTTTCCAAATAACACTGCCATCTTTGGGATTTTTAAAACGCACTACTGGCTTAACGCCACTGGGGACTTCGGGTAATTGCTTGCCCGGCTCAGGACGCCATGTGCCGTTATATTTTGGCTTTTCTTTATTAGCAACCTGTTTTTCTCGTAAGTTATTTAAATCCTCCTCACTCATATAACAGTAATATGCCAATCCCTGCTCTAGCATGTCCTTGATGACTGCACGATATCGATCAATCCGTTGCATCTGGTAAAAAGGACCCTCATCAATATCTAAACCTAACCATTTCATCCCTTCTAAAATGACTTCTACAGCCTCTGCTGATGAGCGCTCTAAATCCGTATCCTCAATCCTCAAAATAAAATCACCTTGCTTGGACCGGGCATACGCCCAAGGATATAAGGCACTCCGCAAATTACCCAAATGAATAAATCCAGTTGGACTAGGAGCAAAACGTGTACGAATAGAATGCGGTTCAATAGTAGTATTTTTCATACGAATATTATCCCATGAGCAATCAAGCTCTGAATGACTTAAGTGATCTACTTGGAGGGTTTAGTGATATTTAAAATTTTTAAAGGCCTTTGTTGAAGCGCTGAAAAACTTCCCAAAAATAAGATCACGCCTGAAACAATTAAACCAACTACTAAGCCACCACCGTAATCAGCAATATAGCCAATCATCAATGGACCAAGCATTTGTCCAATAGCAAAAAGTATTGTAAATAAACGGATCCCACCACTCCACTGAGTAACTGGATAGTTATGCTTAATGAAAGCTGTCGTAGATGACACCGCAGTAATAAATGCTAAGCCAAACAGCATCCCTGAAATAAAGATGATCACAATCAGCAAATCATTCTGGCCAACCTGCCCTAATAAAATGACAATGAAGGCTGGAATGAGGCAGGCTAAACCCATTAGCCCATTGACTACAGCTAATACCTCGCCACCTCGATAACGGTCAAGCATGGTTGACCATAAGCGTGATGAAACCATTAAGCACAGTCCTAGTAATGCATAAAAAGAGCTTACAGTCGAGGCCTCTAAACCCACCTCTTTTAAAAATGCAATCACAAAGGTCATATAACCAATATGCCCAATACCAAAAAGTAAGTATCCGAGGTTCATCCAAATACTTTTAGAAATAGCTATCATTTCTGATTTAGGTGTACTAATCTCTAGAATATAAAAGCTACCAATCGGCTTTATCATGAGCAACATGAGTAAGGATGCAATGAGAGCCATACCAATCCAACTAAATTGCCAAGCATGGCTATATCCCTGCTTACTGGCGAACATTTCAATTGGATTGACTAAAATACTCGCCAAGAAAATACCTAGTCCAACTCCGCCGTAATAAATACCTAAGATCCATCCTGATTGGTTAGGATGGAGTTCAGATAATTGTGCAGCTAAAATTCCACCAGAAATAAATATCAAAGCACTTGTTATCCCCACCAATAAACGGATCGTAAAGATCATTTCGGCGGAGATGAGAAAACCGAGAGTTGCCACTAAAAATACCGTAACAAATACAGCGCCCAAAATCACATAGCGCAATTGGCATCGATCAAATATCCACGGACAAATTAAAGCTCCAAGAAAATAGCCGATGGCATTACCTGTGTTCATATTACCCGCTGTTAAATATGACCAGTCCAGATCAGCTCGCATCAGTGGTAAAAATAAGGTATAGGCAAAGCGAGATATCCCCAAAGCAATTGCCGCACCAAATGCTAAAGCTAAGGCAGTATAAATTGGATGTCGTTTGGCAAAATTCACTTGATTATTCATTAACCAATACAATAGCAAATTAATCTTCCATCAAGATTGTTTTATTCAGTTTTACGTTCTTTTACTTCCAAACTTTATGACAAGCAAGCCAGAACCTCTTAGTTTCGAAAGTGATGTACTACAAACCTTTATTTTTGAACAGAGTCAAATCCGAGGTGAAATCGTTCGCTTGGGCGCGTCCTGGCAAACGATCTTGTCTAGAAAACAGTACCCGCCAGCAATCCAACGCCACTTAGGAGAAATGGTTGCAGCCGGGGCTTTATTAAGCGCTACCCTGAAATTCTCAGGGACACTGATTATTCAAGCTCAAGGAACTGGACTTGTTCGACTGCTAGTCGTGGAATGCACTGCCGATCTTGGCCTGCGCGCTACGATTAAATTAGCAAATGACGTCACTCCTGAAACAATTTCCAGTGAGGCGAGTCTAGCGGAACTCATCAATCCAGATGGACTAGGAAAACTAGTAATCACTTTAGATCCCTCTAATCGCCAAGAAGGACAACAAGCCTATCAAGGAATTGTGCCATTAAGTCTGCATGGCCAACCCATTACAAGTATTGCGCAAGCAATCATCACGTATATGAACTATTCAGAGCAGCTAGATACCAAAATTTGGCTAGCTTGCAATCATCAGTTTGCAGGCGGGATTCTCCTTCAAAAACTGCCTCAATTGGGCGGTCACTCGCCACTTCAAAAACTCACTGAGGAAGAACTTGATGAGGCCTGGGAAAGATTACCAATGCTCGTCCAAACAGTCAAGGACGCTGAGTTACTGAGTACCCCACCCAATGTTCTCATGAATCGCTTATTTACTTACGAAACAGATCAACAAACCGTGCGTAGTTTTCCTCTCAGGCACCTCCAATTTAGTTGCCAATGCTCCCGTAAGCGCGTCGGTAATATGCTGATCATGCTTGGTTATGACGAAGTTACAGATATTCTAGAGGAGCAACAGCAAGTAGAAACAACGTGTGATTTTTGTGGGCAAGTTTACGCTTTTGATGCGGTGGACTGTAAACAATTATTTATTGCTCGCAATCTCATCGATGGCATGCGACCAGCCAAAGGAAAACACTAAAGACGATTTGCTACTTAGCCCTTCTTAGTCCGTGACCAAATAATCCCGCGGGCCTCCAAAGCCGTGATCTGTTCGTCAGTTAAACCGATTTCTTGTAATATCTCCCGGTTATCTTGGCCAACCTCTGGCGCCTGTCGACTGATGCGCCCGGGAGTTCGGGATAGCTTGGGCACAATTCCTGGAACATGTAAAACACTTCCGTCTAACATTTGTTGAGCAATAATCATTTCTCTGGCATGGTAATGCGGATCTTTAGCAATATCAGCAACCGTAAAAATGCGGCCAGCAGGCACACTACAAGAATCGAGGATCTGCAATACTTCTTCGACAGAATGGGATAGTGCCCACTGACCAATACTGTGATCAATTAACTGAACATGTGCAACACGCCCCGTATTATCTGCAAAGCGGGCGTCCTGGGCAAAGGCGTCTTGCCCTATAGCAACCATGAGGCGTTTAAATATACTATCGCCATTCCCGGCAATCAAAACATATCCACCATCACGGCATTCATAGGCATTCGACGGAGCAATCCCCGGTAAAGCACTCCCAGCCGCCTGCCGTATCTCGCCAAAGGCACTATATTCCGGTAACAAACTTTCCATACAATTAAAAACTGCCTCGTATAAAGCCATATCGATTACCTGACCTTTACCACTCCGACTACGCTCATGTAGAGCTAATAAAATGCCAATGACCCCATGCAGCGCAGCTAATGTGTCGCCAATACTCACGCCGACTCGTACCGGAACTCGGCCAGGCTCGGCCGTTAGATGTCTCAAACCGCTCATGGCTTCTGCCACGACCCCAAAGCCAGGTTTATCGCGATACGGGCCTGTTTGACCGTAGCCACTCACGCGCAAAATAATCAACCGCGGGTTGATGTGCAATAGTTCGTCAGGTCCCAAAGCCCATGATTCCAGAGTGCCTGGCCGAAAATTTTCAATTAAGACATCACTTTCCAAAAGAAGCTGACGGACAATGTCTTGTCCTTCTGACTGTTTGAGATCTAAGGCAATCGAGCGCTTATTTCTTGACTGAACTTGCCACCAAACTGAGGTGCCATCTTTCAGTAAACGCCACTTCCGCAAGGCGTCACCCGTCACTGGCGCCTCTACTTTAATCACATCAGCCCCAAAATCAGCTAAAGTTTTTGCCGCAAACGGACCGGCAATTAATTGCCCCAGTTCCAAAACTTTAATACCATCTAAAGAACTTTTATCCATCTGCTTGTTTACTAGTATTGCCTACCCATTTATTGGGTGGGGGTTGATTTGGCTAATTTTGAATCTTCTGATAGTCTGCTAGGCTTTACTTTTGACAATTTTGGCGCCGTCTCATCAGATTGTAGAATTTGAACGAGCGTTTCATTTTCCTTCACCATGCCATGCTCGATGCGAGCTCGCTCCTCCACGGCCCGTGTTCCCTGCCTTAAGTCATCGACATCACCGGCAATTTTTGCATTGCGCTTTTCTAATTCGATATTCTTATTTTGCTGCTCTTTGACATCTTTATCTAATTGATAAACGCTTAACAATCCGCCCTTGCCAATCCACAAAGGATATTGGATCGCAATGAGCAAAGCGGCTAGGGTATAAAAAATATAACGCACTAATATCCTAAGTTATAAAATGCCGCGCGGCCTGGATAGGTGGCAATATCACCCAAATCTTCTTCAATACGTATCAACTGATTATATTTAGCAATTCGGTCGGAACGTGATAACGATCCAGCCTTAATCTGACCAGCATTACAACCCACAGCAATATCAGCAATCGTTGTATCTTCTGTCTCGCCCGAACGGTGCGAGATAACGGCTGTGTATCTAGCCCGCTTGGCCATCTCAATAGCGGCAAAGGTTTCAGACAAAGTACCAATTTGATTCACCTTAATTAAAATCGAATTAGCGATTTCTTTCTGAATACCTTCTTTGAGAATCTTTGTATTCGTAACAAATAAATCATCCCCAACAAGTTGAATCTTTTTCCCCAGTCGCTGCGTCAGGATTGCCCAGCCGTCCCAATCACCTTCATGCATTCCGTCTTCAATCGAAACAATGGGATATTTGTCTGCGAGCGTTCCTAAATAATCTGCAAACTCGCTTGCGGTTAACTCTAAGCCTTCACCAGATAAATGGTATTTACCATCACGATAGAATTCGCTTGCCGCACAATCTAGAGCAAGGAGGACATCATCCCCAGGACGATATCCAGCTTTTTCTATCGCTTGCAAAATAGTATTCAAACATTCTTCATTCGTCTTAAAGTTAGGAGCAAACCCGCCTTCATCACCAACTGAAGTTGGCATACCCTGTGTCTCTAATATTTTTTTGAGCGTTTGAAAGATCTCTGCTCCACAACGCAAGGCGTCTTTAAAACTCGTCATACTGACTGGCATAATCATGAATTCTTGAATATCAAGACTATTATTTGCATGCGATCCGCCGTTTATAATATTCATCATCGGTACGGGCATTTGCATAGCTCCAGAGCCTCCAAAATAGCGGTATAGAGGCAGCCCCGCTTCTTCCGCTGCAGCTCTAGCAACGGCCATCGAAACTGCTAAGGTGGCATTCGCTCCAAGCCGAGCCTTATTATCACTTCCGTCTAGGTCGATCAAAGTACGATCCAAAAAAGCTTGCTCAGAGGCGTCTAAGCCCATGACGGACTCAGCGATTTCAGTATTAATATTATCAACAGCTTTTAAAACGCCTTTGCCGAGATATCGGCCATGCTCACCGTCACGTAACTCAATTGCTTCACGTGAGCCTGTTGATGCTCCAGAAGGCACAGCGGCACGCCCCATAATTCCAGACTCTAATAACACATCACACTCTACGGTGGGATTTCCACGAGAATCGAGAATCTCTCGTCCAATAATATCTACAATTGCACTCATATCTATCTCTCAAAAATGTAATTTTTTACAATCAACCCCTACAACCCCAAAGTATGTTCAATCATCATCCCAGGTCGTTTCACTAATTGATCAATTTCTTTTAAGGTTTCTAATAAAGCCTTCATCTGTTTTAGTGGTACGGCATTGGGGCCATCGGACATCGCTTGAGCAGGGTCTGGATGCGTCTCCATAAAAATACCGCTAATCCCAACTGCTATCGCAGCCCTTGCCAAAACGGGCACAAACTCTCTTTGCCCACCACTTGTTGTACCCTGGCCACCTGGCAACTGAACTGAATGAGTCGCATCAAAAACTACTGGAGCATGTGTCTGGCGCATAATCGCCAAACTTCGCATATCGGATACTAAATTGTTATAACCAAAGCTGACACCACGTTCGCAGGCCATAAAATTATCTTCTTCTAAGCCAACAGCCTTGGCTGCCGATCTAGCCTTTTTAATGACATGCACCATATCTTGCGGAGCTAAAAATTGCCCTTTCTTAATATTGACAGGCCGCCCACTTTGGGCACATGCTTGAATAAAATCTGTCTGTCGGCATAAGAAAGCTGGGGTTTGTAATACATCGACAACTTCACAAACAGGCTTGATCTCTGCAATACTGTGAATGTCAGTCAAAATCGAAACGCCAAGCTGACTTTTCACCTCGGCAAGAATTTCCAATCCCCGCTCCATCCCAAGCCCCCGAAAGGAATCTCCTGATGAACGATTCGCTTTATCAAAAGACGATTTATAAATAAAAGGAATTTGTAGTAACTTGGTAATTTCTTGTAAATGACCAGCTGTATCCATTGCCATCTGCTCTGACTCAATCACGCACGGGCCAGCAATTAAAAAGAAAGGTTGGTCTAAACCGATCGTGAAGCCACAAAGGTTCATGCCACAGCCTTTTCTGAAGAAATCTTGCCCGCATGAATTAATGCTGCCTCGATAAATGCATTAAATAAAGGATGCCCATAACGCGGTGTCGAAGTAAATTCCGGATGAAACTGTACCCCAAAAAACCAAGGATGCATCGATTCAGGTAACTCCATCATTTCAGGTAAATCCTCTGTTGGTGTTCGGGCAGAAATAATTAATCCTGCCTTTTCTAAATCAGGAACATACCCATTGTTTACCTCATATCGATGACGATGCCTCTCATTCACCTCTGAGCCATAAATTCGACTGGCTAAAGTACCGGCTTTAACCGGACAACGCTGCGACCCAAGTCGCATCGTGCCGCCAAGATCTGAGCCATCTGAACGCTGTTCAATCTTACCATCACGATTTTTCCACTCAGTAATTAATGCGACCACAGGGTGCAAGACATTCGGTTCAAATTCCGTACTGTTGGACTGCACAAAGCCAGCAACAGAGCGCGCAAATTCAATCACCGCTAATTGCATCCCTAAACAGATCCCTAAATAAGGGATCTTCTGAATTCTAGCGTAGGCAATCGCCTTCATCTTGCCCTCAGTACCCCTTTTTCCAAAACCGCCAGGCACTAAAATGGCGTCTAAGCCCTCTAAATTGGCAACGTCACCGTGCTCTAATAATTCCGAGTCAATGTAGCGAATATCGACCTTACTCTCATGATGTATTCCAGCATGTCTTAAGGCCTCAATTAAAGATTTATACGATTCAGTTAAATCAACGTATTTACCAACCATGCCAATCATAATGTGATGCTTCGGATTTTCCATCCGAAAGACTAAATTACTCCAGATACTTAAATCAGCCGGCGCAAGTTGTAAATTCAATTCATCACAAATAATTTGATCTAACCCTTGTTCATGCAACATCTGTGGAATTTTATAAATAGTGTCCACATCCCATACAGAAATGACGGCCTCTTCTCTGACATTAGAAAATAAAGAAATCTTACTGGCCTCTTCCTGCGGAATAGGCCGATCCGCCCTACATAAAAGTGCCGTAGGTAAAATCCCGATCTCACGTAACTTTTGGACTGAGTGCTGGGTTGGCTTGGTTTTTAACTCTCCAGCACTAACAATATAGGGCACTAGCGTCAAATGAATAAAGGCTGTGTCACCTCTCGGTTTACGAAGATTCATCTGCCGAGCAGCTTCTAGGAATGGCAAGGATTCAATATCACCAACCGTCCCACCGATTTCACAAATGGCAACATCAGCCTGCCCATCATGGCTAGCAGCAGCACCGCGCTCAATAAATGTCAAAATTTCATTCGTAATATGCGGAATTACCTGCACTGTCTTACCCAAATACTCACCGCGACGCTCTTTACGGATGACCGACTCATAAATTTGACCAGTTGTAAAGTTATTACTTTTACGCATTTTGGCAGATACAAAACGCTCATAATGCCCTAAATCTAGATCTGTTTCAGCACCGTCTTCAGTGACAAAGACCTCACCATGTTGAAATGGACTCATCGTTCCAGGATCAACATTAATATAAGGATCTAATTTAAGGAGGGTGACTTTCAGGCCGCGGGATTCTAGAATCGCAGCCAGGGAAGCGGCTGCGATTCCTTTCCCTAAGGAAGAAACCACACCGCCAGTAACGAAGACAAATTTGGTCATCGCACATTCACTCTGTTGGTAATACTGAATTATATACATGACTTGCATAAACCACTAAAAAACTCTTCGCGCGATCCAATTTCCTGCTCCCAAGGCTTATAAAAACGAACTCAAGAAGCAATTAATAAAAATCATTTAAAATATTAATCAATATAAATGATAGGATTCTATGAGACTTGGTTACTTTACAATGCCCTTACACCCTTTGCATCGCGATGGGACTGAAACACTCCACGAAGACCGTCAAACAATTATCTTTGCGGATCAGCTGGGCTTTTATGATGCCTTTATTGGTGAACACCTTACTGATCAAGCTGAAAATGTTACAAATAGTATGATTTTTTTGGCAACGCTGATTTTTGAGACCAAACAAATCAAATTAGCCACTGGCACCTCGAACCTCTCCCACGCCCATCCAACTCTCCTAGCCGCTCAAGCAGCCATGTTTGATCACCTTGCTAAAGGGCGCTTTATTTTCGGCATTAGCCCAGGAGCACTAGCCTCCGATGCAGAAGCTCTTGGCATCTTAAGCGAAGATCGTGGCCAGATATTTGCTGAGGCAATCGATGTCATCTTAGCTATTTGGCAGGGTGAGCCGCCCTACAATATCGACCTTCCTAATAATCGCTTTAAAGTGAGTGTAGAAAAAACCCAAGTCCTTGAAATTGGTCGAGGACACATCATGAAGCCCTTCCAAAAACCCTATCCTGAAATAGTTGGAACTGTCGTCGCACCTTTTTCTAAGGGTGTAATTGCCATGGGACAAAGAGACTTTCATCCCATGTCAGCAAACTTTCTTCTAGATAATTGGCTACCAAGTCATTGGGCTAATTATTCAGCAGGCAAGGAACTGGCTGGACAAAAAGCTTTAGCGAAAGACTGGCGTGTGGCCAGAACAGTTTTTGTTGGCGATAACTCAGCCATTGCCAAGAGCTATGGTAAAGAAAATGCTGATAGCCCCTACCGCTACTATTACCAACAAATGTATACCAAAATGAAGATTTCTAATCGGCATGTCATCTTTAAAAAGCATCAAGATGACGACGATAGTACGATTACTCTGGATAAAATTTTGGATGAGCTTGTCATCTCTGGAACAGTTCATGAAGTAGTCGATCAAATCCTCGCTCTGCAAGAAAAAGTGGGTACGATCGGAGAAATAGTCTATGCCGGTATGGATCTAGTCGATCCAGCACTTGGCAGAAGATCTATGGAACTCATGGCGCATGAGGTGATGCCCCGCGTGAATGAGGCACTGGGTCTTGGCTATCAAACGAATGCCGATGCTACTTAAATTGCTCTAACAATACATTTCGTTGAAAAATTCTGGTGAATACGTCTTTTTTTGATGTCCACGTTTGCGCACCCGTCTGACTTGTGTCCTTTAAATCAATACCCATGGCCTGATATCGCCTTACCACTACCGGATGAGGATGGCCATATCGGTTCCGGTAGCCCGTTTGTGAAAATGCATCATGGGGTTTGAGCTGATTCAAAAATAATGCCGTCGATGAAGTCTTACTTCCATGATGTGGGGCCATTACAATCCGGTTTCTAGTGGAAATCATCTGAGTGTGCTGCACTTGCGCCATCAAACGATTCACGACCTCCCGCTCAGCGCCACTTTCAATATCACCCGTTAACCACACTGAATGAAATCGATTTCTGACCTCTAATACACAACTCATTTCATTGGGCTTGCCCTGAAAAAAATGCTCCTCAAAAGTGGTCTTTGCAGGTGGGTGCCAAATAATAAAATCGACTCCATCCCACTGCCACTGCGATCCTGCTTTACAGGGCTTTAGTGGGACTTGATTTTTAATAAATTCGCGTTGCAAAAGATGTTTACCCGGAATGCTGCCAATTGCCGACTGAACAGGATATTCCTGAATAATACTCACTAAACCACCAATATGATCAGCGTCTTGATGACTGATCACCAAGCGATCTAAAGACCGTATATCCTCAGCACGCAAATAGGGCATGATCACTCTGCGACCAGGATCAAAGTTACCTCGACTAGTTGGGCCCGTATCGTATAGCAAGTGATGTTCCTGCGTTTTTATCAATACGGCACTACCTTGGCCTATATCCCAAACGAACATCTCAAACTCTCCATGGGCAATGCCATTCCCAAAAAGCCATTGCCTAGGAATGAGTAAACTGAAACATATACAGGTTCCAAATAATCTAGATTTCCAAGCATGCCTTAACGGCCCGGGCCGAATACTAAGCACAACACCTACGAACGCAATAACTAGCATCCAACCCCATGGCTTAGCACCATGTATAACCGCCCATTGCCATTCAGCCATCGGTTTTAAAAACCAAGCGACTACCCAAAAAGCTTGATGCGATAACCACAGACAAGTGTCACCCAACCACCACGGTAAAACGACACCCAACATCGCTAAGGGCGTCACAATAAAGCTAATGATGGGTATGGCAATCGCATTAGCAAGGGGTGAGACTAAAGAAATCTGCGAAAACCACCATAAAGTCATTGGTATTAAGGCAATCGTAACTACCGCCTGCACTCGACAGGCCGCCCCCAAGGATTCTTTTAACTTTGCTATAAAAAGTAAATCAACATCCGCCACCTCCCCATCTCTGTCCGGAGGCATCGCATATAAAATTGCCGCAGCCGCACCAAAAGAGAGCCAAAATCCCGGTGTATAAATGGCCCATGGGTTCAGAAAAAGCACCATGCCTAAAGCCCACCACCAAATATCAAAGGGCTTTAATACCCGCCCCAGCCATAATCCAAGCCCAACTACCCCAACCATCAGCATGGTTCGCTGGGCTGGTATCTGAAATCCAGCTAGCCAGGTATAAATGAAAGCGGTCAAGAAGCCGACTAAAGCAGCAATCTTTTGTGCAGGTATCAGTATAGGTAGTCGGCCATTGCGCCATAATTGGTTAGCAAGCCAAGCACCTAGTCCAGCAAGCATCGTGACATGTAATCCTGAAATAGAAATTAAATGCCCAATTCCTGTCGCGTTAAAAATCTTCCAGTCCTCTTCGGAAATACTATGTTGATCGCCCATCACTAAGGCACTCATGACCCCTCGGTAAATTGCGCCCTCGCCAAGAGATTGATGAACACGCGCTCGAATCCAAGATCGTATCCGCTCCACCATGACGATAAAATGCCAATCCGAATAACCCACAAAACGCTCACTCCCTTTTTGAACCTGACCAACCGCACCGATATCTTGCATCAGCAACCATCGCTCAAAATCAAATGTATGGGGATTCTTAAGACCTCTTGGTGTATTTAACTTCACCTGAAATTGCCATACTTGCCC
>Ga0114968_10002365_pt1 | contig 14444 bp, 36 predicted proteins | sample M_130807_EF_Meta_FD_87020 | JGI IMG/M metagenome (GOLD analysis project Ga0114968, IMG submission 87020) | Freshwater microbial communities from Lake Montjoie, Canada to study carbon cycling - M_130807_EF_MetaG | ecosystem: Environmental > Aquatic > Freshwater > Lake | place: Lake Montjoie... | reverse complement strand
TTTCTATAACTTCACCAAATATGATGATGATAGTATTCAACGTCCCTTGACAGAATTTGAAGTCTCATGGCACACTCATAATGCAGAATTTTGAAGAGGGTAATGTTGTAAAGTTTATAAAAGTGGAAGAAGACTTTGATAATCCAAGATATTTTGGAATTATCATCGAGAAAAAGTATCAATATCCAGAATATAGGTATAAAGTCCTATGGTTCGATGAAACCTTTGATTCAACGATGCTTTCTTACCATGAGGGATGGATGCAGGATTGTGTGAAAAACCTTACGCCCCTAAAACTATAAACGTGATACTATAAAAGAACGAGGGCAAAGTTATGAAAGTCGGCACACTCATAAAAGACAAGTATGACGACAATATTTATGTTATTGTTGGAGAAGAAGCTTGTCACAAAGAGTCTAAATACTCACTTTTAAAAACTGTCAAGCTTTGGGATTTCAAGCGTAACATATTTGTGTATCCTGTCCGACGTATTGTTGAAAGCGATTACGAAATTCTTTCCACTTGACTTCCTAAGCCCCCCGTCTTATACTCTCTAAACAACGGAGCGATAGAATGTTTCCCGAAGAAGTGAAGTCTCCCGATTACGTTGACTTTTACGATACCGCTTATTCTGAGTATTCCGAGGAGCAACGCGAGGAAATGCGTAAGTTTCTCAAGGATAAGCCTATGGACAACCCCCGCTTTGACGATTATCGCGATATCGAGCTTGACGAAACTATCCCGTTTTGATAGGATGGGTTTATGTACGAAGTTGGCGATCTTGTAGAAGTGCGCTGCAACAACAATAAAGACGTTATGAGCGCCATTATTGTTGAAAAACATGCAACGAGAGAGCAGGTTTATAGGGTGATGGTCTTCGATAAGGGAAGTTTCAGCGAGCCTTCTTGGAGACATTCCTTAGACTTTGCTCGTAAGGTAGCATAAAATTAAAGTTGACATAACCGTTCCATTCTGATAGGATATCTCCATGCATAAGACCTGTATTCATTGCGAAAACTCTTTTGATGCCCACTCTCGTCGTAAGCGTGAGATCGGCGGTAAGATCTCCGAATGTCCCGATTGCGTTGAGGAAATGGGCCTTGAAACTACTGTTGCCTATGCTGGCGTTCAAGCTGGCGACGGTAAGGGAGTCGGTACTACTATTGTAGCGTTTGGCTCTGAAAAGGACCGTGCAAACTACGTAAAGGCGTGGCGTGCAAATAGTGGACAAAATGTTGGAAAAAGTTGTCAAATTGGTCGTGGCACTATTGCTATGACGGGTATGAAGTTCAAAAAAATCGGAGAGTCTGGATCTATCGGTACTAATCATAAGGGTCGTATGTGAAATATCAAATCGGAGATCTTGTAAAGTCAAAATCGATGGGCGAAGGTATCATTATCGATTTTGATGGAACATTTTACAAGATCTTCTGGTTTGCACCTTCTGGAATTAGTGAGAATAATATTACATGGGTCACGGTAGCCAGAATCAAGAGAGTAAAATAATGCTCAAAATTGGCGATATGGTTACTCAGGTCAAGAACAAGGCTAATACTGGCATTGTCGTTGATATTACCAAGTCAAGTTCTAAATCTAAGCATACAATTTTTCTTGTTGAATGGTTTGACTATCATGGCGCTTTGGGATATAGTGACTATGAATTGGTGAAGGTGTCCTAATGTTTGCCATTGGCGATCTTGTGGAAATGTATTCTATGGCAGAAGACAAGACATATTATGGAGTTATAACAAGCTGCGATAGTAGAAATTACTACCGTATCAATTGGCTTCATGAGCAAAATCCTCCTTTCTATAGTTCTGTGCACGAATCTATTCTTAAAAAGGTGTCAAATGTCTCTATCTAATGGCAAAATTCTGAGGGCTTGGAAGAACGGAAAGAGTGCGAAGAATGGTCGTCGCTCCTTGACAACTGACGGTGAGAAGCTTTATAGTTACAACCTCGTCATTGGAGTAAATGTAGGCGGAAAGCTCTACGTTGGCGATTACACTTCAAGGGACCAGAATTTTGTATCTATGACTACTTCTCGTCACGTAAATATCGCTCGCTACTTTGCGGACGAGTTTCAGCATGTTTCGGCGTTCAAGCTGATCAGTAAGTGACTTAGAAAAAACTTCTTGCGCCTGTCGATGAACGGGTTATCTTGAGAGGGCTGGAGGGAACAATGTCTTACATTCGCTGCCGATATTGTCATGAGCGGGGTCACAATATCAAGGGCTGTCCTAAGATGAAGGAAGCCGCAAAGGCAGGTTCAAGCAAGAATTGGGAAGACCGTTCGTATTATGAACGGGTTGCAATGGAAAAGGTTGCGGATTATACCGAAGCCAACAAGAATCGTGCCTGCGCTTATTGCCGTTCTAAGGGGCATACCCGTCGAACGTGCAGTATGTTCGCTTCTCACCTTGCTACGCGAAATGAGCTTGAAATTCGTTATCGTAAGGGTCTTGTGAAGTATCTTACTGACCCCTCTTGTCCTATCAAGATCGGTTCCTACGTTACGTGGACGACTTGGGACAAAAAGGAGGTTCATGCTATCCTTACTGGCGTGAACGAGAAGTATCTGCTGGAAAGTGCTAATTTTATTACTACGGAATTGGGACATTCATCAAGCAAGACTGAAAGGTGGGTAGATTATACTATCCTTTCGGCAGAGGGCGGTTCTACTTATTGGGGACCGCAGGCTGGACAAATTAGCTCCCATGAATTGCCGCAGGCTTTCAATGGTAGCCCCCTCAAAATTCCGTTTTACTACTACTATGAAGACGAATACTATCATGGTATGAACATCAATGTAATTTCTGAGGGAATTAGCCCCTTGACTTTCCCCGACAAGTGGGTAAATGGTGCAGACTTCAGCGCCGCCATGAAGAACCATAAGGACGTTTCCGATAGCAGCGTCAAGGATAATTTTGAAAGAATCCGCTCGTTCCTCAACAAGATCGGATACTAAACTTTCTCCTTGACGCCCTATCTTCTGGCGGATAAGAGTATAGAACAAGGAGAGAGTGATGCGTTGCGGATACTGTCGCGAGCGTGGGCATAACATCAAGGGCTGCGTAAAGATGAAGCAAGAAGCGGCTCGCGCTGCTGCTAAGCCAGAGGAACAACGCTCTTTTATAGAGCGTTACGCAATGACGAAGATCGAAAGCCACAAGCAGGCAAAGCAAACCGCTACTCGTACCTGCTCTTATTGCGGAGAAGAGAAGCATACCCGTCGAACCTGCGAATTTCTTTCTAAGCATATTTCGGTTAGGAATTCGCTGGAAACTCGCTGGCGCTATGGTGTCGCGAAGCTGATTGCAGAATCGCCAATTAAGATCGGTGCTTTGGTTGAGTGGACTACTTGGCAGGGCAACCAGATTACTGCGATTATTACTGGCTTGAACCTTGAGCGTTTCAAGGAAAAAATGTTTGGTGTCTTTTCGATTGATGCCTATGGCAATGATATTTCTCGCCATTGGATCAATTATACGGTTCTTAGCGTTGCTGGACCGAATGATGGATGGTATAGGATTCAAGAGGGGCAGAACCTCTCTGAAACCGTGCCTTTTACCTTGAATAAGTCTTCTATCTTCAAGGTCAACCCATTCGATAGGGATGAGCACCACTACGGCACTTTGATCAACATTCTTTCTGAGGGCATTGCTTCTATGGAATTCCCCGAAAGCTGGTTGAACGGTGCCGATGCAGCCAGCCACCTTGAAGCTGCAAAGCGGGTTTCTCTGAACTCGTTTGACGAAAAGCATGAAACCCTAAAAGTCAAGCTTGATTCGATGGGATTCTGAAGTTTCGGAAAGTGCTTGACGGTCCTTCGAAGGGGGGATAAGAGGTAAAGGAAAGGAGAAAAGAATGGCTGCGCCCCGACTCTGCTCAAATTGCAAGACCGCTGGACACAATTCACGCACTTGCAAGGAGCCGAAAGTCGAAAAGGCAGCTTCCGATGGGGGGATCGTCGCTTCTGTCGCTCCCGCTGCTCCCGTCAAGGTTGAGCCTGTAAAGGTTGAGCTTGATAATAGTGGCGGTCCCTCCATCATTCCGTGGGAAGTGCGGTTTAGCGCATTTGCACACTTCGATGGAAAGCGTTATCTTGTTTCGGGAAGTCGTCGGATGGAAGTTAGCGAGGAAGCTACTTTCAGCGCTGTTCCTGCTCTTCTTGGCCTCTAAACCTAAATTCTGGAGTATAACTAAAATGGTGGTTTCTGATCGGGTTGTTCGTGCTCTTGAGTTTTTCCCCATTCTTCTTGCACTTTCTACTCTTTCTGCTCCGATTATGCTTATGTCCTCGTCGGCGCATTTGACGATTCGTGGCGTAAATGCTTGCTTTTACTCTGCTGCCCCGCCGATCAAGTTTCCGTAGTCCCCATTACAGACTACTTCCTGCATCGGTGTTATCTTCCTAAGCGTGAGGAACAAATGGACCCTTCTGTAGAGGCTATTATTACTACTCTGCTATTTTGTGCAGTAGCTTTAGTGCTTATTCCAGTTTTGATCGACGCTGCTGCTATGCTCCTGCTCTCGCTCTGAAAAAGTTTCTTGACGGTCTACGAAGGCAGGGTTACCTTAGAAAAGAACGGAGGCTCTGATGGACGGTTTTGAGTCGGATATCTTCACGTTTCGTCGCGCTTCTGATACGAGCGTGCTTGATGATGTAGTTTGTAAGCATGGTTTCCGCGACGAGTCCTTTCTCGCGAGTCTGACCGAAGAGGAGGATCTTACTGAGATTGCTCCGTATATCTTCGGTTTCCAGCACATCACCTTCAACTAATAGAGGGCAAAATGAAGATCAAGTATAAGAACGAGCCTACTATCGTCATGTTTAGTGATTTGAAGCCGGGTGACGTTTTCCGTACTACCTGTGATGAAACGGTTTATATGAAGTTTGAAGAGATTGATGTAGACGGAGATTATAATTGCGTTTCTTTGGAATATGGTGTGCCTACATTTCTTGTCCCTCGCGATGAAGTAGTGCTTCTAAACGCCACTATGGTTATTCAGTAACAACTAATCAACTTCAAACAGGAGAATTCATATGAGCGCAATTGAGACTTTCCTCGCCAGCCTGCCCGCTACCGACAAGCCTTACTATGCTGGCGATTATATCGAGCTTGAATCTGAGGAAAACCCTCTTTTTGTTGAGGCTGTTCGAGAGGCTTTTGAGCAGGAAGTCTACAAGCACTTCTAATATTCAAGCTTCTTCCTAACCTTCTTCCGTAAAGGAACAAAAAGTGTTTTATATCCTGCCTTTCTCTTGCCTTCTGGTTTCTGCTGTTTCTCTTTCCCATTTCGTGTCTTTCATGTTTAGCGAGGAGTCTAAGTAAATATGGACGATTTTACTGCTGTTGGGCTTGCTGAGGGCTTTATTGAGTCGGAAAGCGAGGAGCAAACTATCGAAGCGTGGCAGCACCTTATCGATACTGGTCTTTGCTGGCGTTTGCAGGGGTTTTTCGGACGTACTGCTAAGTCTCTGATTGACGCTGGCATTTGCTCTCCCGCTACTGCTTAGGTCTAAACTAACTTTTCAACAATAACGAGGATAATATGGCTTCTTCCCGCATTTTCAACCGTGTTGACGTTCTGCTCCAGCATTTCACCCCCGATCAGCTTGTTGACGAGATCTTTCAAGGTCTTTCTGACTCTGAGGCGGATAGTATCATTGACCACATCGAGCGAATGTGGGATATTAGCGAGGATGAAGAGGAGGAATATGACGACGAGGAGTTTGAGGACGAGGACGAGCTTCTGGAAGACGAGGAAGATCTTAGTCTTTTGAACGATCTTGAATCTGAGGTTGACGACGAGGAGGGGAACGTGCTAAACAAGGTTGTCACGTTCCGTCGAAAGTCTGAGGAGTAAAAGCATGGTCGAAGCAGGCGATCTTATCTATGACACCGATAACGACCGTACCTATCTTGTAGAAGCTAAGGATGAACCTGCTATGTGGGCTTTCTTAGACCTAAAGGAAAATGAAAGGATGGTTTTTACGGAGTCCTTCATAAATGAGTGTTTCGACATAGGTTTCTGGCGATTCGCAAAAACTTCTTGACCCTCCCCTAAGACGGGTTATCTTCAAAGGGCTGGCGGCGAAAACCTCCAGCGACTCCTCAAAAAAAAGTTCTTGACGGTCTTTGAGGAGAGGTTAGATTGAAAGGGTCGGTGGTTGAACCCCGCCGACAAAACCTCAGAAAAAACTTCTTGACGGTTCTTCTGAGGGCGGATAAGTAGAAGAAGTGACCGAAAAAAATATTTGGTCACTTCTACATCTTCGCACTATTTACTAATGCGGAGGTGAAAATGTCTGCTTACAAAAAAGAATACTACGAAAATAATAAAGAAAAAATATCAACTTATGGTAATGAATATCGTAAGTTGAATAAAGAAAAGAAAAAAGAGTACGACAAGCTCTATCGTCAAAAAAATAAAGAAAAAATAAAAGAACAAAAAAAACTTCAATATGACTACTTGAAGGTCAAAGATAAAGACCTAAAAAGAAAATATAACATTTCGCTTGACGACTACAACAAGATGCTGTTAGAACAAGAAGGCAAATGCTGGACTTGTTCTATGAAAGCAGAGGATGAAAAAGGAAAAGTTTTAGTCGTAGACCATAACCACTTGACAGGTGAAGTTAGAGGGTTATTATGTAATCGCTGCAACACGGCGATTGGCCTTCTACAAGAAAGTCAAGAGACAATAGCGAAAGTTTCAAAATATCTTCAAGAAAAAGGTTCTTGCGCTCCGAAAGGAATGGGTTAGAATAGAATGGTCGGAGGGAATGGTTCCCGAAGACGCTCAACGCTCTCTGAAAGGAAACTACCAAAATGGCCCGTGTGAATACTCCTACTCGTTACCGTTGCTCTGTTTGCTCTGAGCTTGGTCACAACGCTCGTACCTGCGTCAAGCGCACGGACGGCCCCTCCGCTACGCAGATGATGAAGGAGCTTCGCGACCAGAAGCGCGCCGCAAAGGCCGCTATCAAGGCTGCGAAGGCGGCTGCGAAGGCTCCGAAGATGGACGACTTCGCTTCTACCGTTGAGATTCTTGGCGGTATTGATGCGGTTCGTGAGCAGATCGCTATCGCGGTCGCTCACTCTCGCGCTGATGCGGTCCTGCCTGAGCCCGCCGACGTTCCGAGTGAGGAGGACGAGCAGGAGGAAGTGGAAGTTGCCCTTGAGGATATGGAGCCCTCCGACGCCGAGCTTATGGCTCTTGAGGAAGAGTCCGAGGATGAAGCTCAGGATCTCGCTGCCTTCGCTACGCACGACCCTGAGCTTGCCGCTCTCCTCGCCTCTATCAGCTAATCCGCCTGCCCCGATGCGAATCTTCAAGGTTCCATCGGGGCTTTCAGCTTTTTATGGAAGCCTCATTTTTCTGCTTGCCGTTCTTCGTGGAGAGGATAAGTAGATGGGGCTGGCGGTTGAATCCCGCTGGCGGTTGTCGAAGGGCTCAAAAAAACTTCTTGACGCTCTGAGACAACGGGTTATCTTGAAAGGGCTGGTGAGCGATGATGCAAACCAGCAACAAAACAAGCTATAAAGGTATCTAAATATGACGACCGTTCGCTTTGACGTTGACTCTGCCGTGGACTTCCTCTTCGCCTCTGAGGATGATGTTCAGTTTGTCCAGCGTTTTACTGAGGTTACTTCTGGTGCTTCTGGCGCTACGGATGAAGATACGATCCGCATCCACCGCTCTTCTCGCGATGGTGTTAGCGTTTACGCTCGTCTTCGTGACGCCCTTCTTTCTGGCGTCAAGGTTGAAGTCAAGACTGAAGGCGTCCACGTTTATCGCGTGTAAGCTATCTTCCTCTGTCGTTCAAAAAAAAGACGACAGAAGTTGACTTTTCCTCTTCTCGTTACTATTTACTTCCGTGAGGTAAAAACTTATGGAAGAACCTGAGATAAACGAGAAGAAAAGAAAACGCTTAGAAAGTCAACGGAGATACAGAGAAAAAAATAGAGAGCTTCTGAACGAGAAAAACAGAAGATATAGAGAAGAAAACAAGGAAACTGTTGAGCTATCCCGTAAACGCTGGATAGACCAGAATCCCGAAAAGGCAATAGAAAGCCACCGAAATAGACAAAGAAGATATAAAGAAAGAAACTTAGAAAAAGTAAGAGTCAGCCAAAAACTATGGTATGACGCCAACAAAGAAAGATATAGAGAAAATAAGCTCAAAAGACTTTACAACTTGAACCTTGATGATTACGAGAAGATGCTGCAAGAACAGAAAAGTTGTTGCGCTATCTGCTCCGCTAAGGTAGAAGAAGAAAGAGATAAAGTTCTTGTTGTAGACCATAACCACTTGACAGGAAATGTTAGGGGGTTACTCTGCCATAAGTGCAATACGGGCTTAGGACTCTTCAGAGATAACGAAGCTTATTTGCTGAAAGCTGTAGAGTACCTAAGAAAGTTTTCTGAACCGCTTGACGGGGGAACCTAAAGCGGCTAAGATGAGAGTGACAGAAAGCGACGGTCCTACCCCGTCGCGGTAAACGAAGGGGCTCAAAAAAAGTTCTTGACGGTCCAGCCCCGCCGAGCTAAATAGAGAGGGTGAGCAGCGACGCTCACCGCATCATCAACCTCAAATAAACGGCAAATACTCAAATGGCTATTGATTTCGCGACTTTCAACGCTCTCGCTCCCTACGTCACCGACGTTCGCAAGCCCATCCTCGTTCGCGGTCGTCACGGTATCGGCAAGTCCGAGATCGTGTACCAGCTTGCGGCAAGCATGGGGCTCGCTGTGGTAGAAAGGCGAGCATCGCAGATGACCGAAGGCGACCTTCTTGGCCTGCCCGACTCCCGCGATACTGAGGTCGCGGGTCGTAAGGCGACTACGTGGAACCCGCCCGATTGGTTCCTCATCGCCTGCACTCAGCCCGTCGTGCTCTTCCTTGACGAAGTTGACCGTGCGACTACTGAGGTTCGACAGGGAATCTTTGAGCTTACCGACTCCCGCAAGCTCAACGGTCACGTTCTTCACGCTGGTACGCACGTTATCGCGGCTGTCAACGGCGGCGAGCATGGTAGCCAGTATCAGGTAGGGGAAATGGACCCTGCCGAGCTTGACCGCTGGACCGTCTTTGACATTGAGCCTACCGTTGAGGACTTCCTGAGCTACGCGAATGGCAAGGTTGCTGGCGAGGTTTGGGACTTCATCAACCAGAACCACTCTCACCTTGAGCACAAGGGCGACTTTGAGCCTAACAAGGTCTACCCCTCGCGTCGTAGCTGGTTCCGCTTCAACGAGTGTCTTGTCAAGGGCGATCTTCTCCAGAAGTTTCCCGCTGGCTCTCCCGTGATTCACCAGCTTGCTCGTGCCTTCGTCGGGTTTGAGGCGGCGGTTGCCTTCAACGACTTCCTCACTAACTACGAGCGTCAGGTTACCGTCGAAGATATCCTTGACAACGGTAAGTGGGAGCGTACTAAGGACTTCAAGATCAACGACCATGTTGCTCTTGTCGATAAGCTCCTTGCAAGCGGGCGTCTTACCACTCCTGCTGGCGGCGAAGCTCAGAAGGCCACGCTGACGAAGGAGCAGGCTCAGAATCTCGTTGATTACTGGACTTCTCTCCCCTCCGAGCCTGCCATGAAGCTGTTCAAGCAGATGGGCTCGCTCTGCGTCGGTAACTGCTCGCTCATGCACGGTATGACGGCTTCTAACGGTACGGCGTTCAAGGCTCGTCTTGTACTGGTACTGACTGGCAAGGCAGTTTGATAGCGGGTTAGTCGCGGTCCTCACGGTAGTCCTCAAGGGGCGGTTCTTCGGAGCCGCCCCGTTTTTTTTGACTATTGATTTGACAAATTTTCTTTTCTGGTTAGCCATTGACTTTCAACTCATTTCATTTTGTGGACAACTCCAGCCCTCTATGGATAAGTCCAAGGGCTCGTCCGCTCCAGCCTTCCCGACCCGTCCCTTGAGGCTCCCGTAGGACGCTCAGGAAGGCCACTCAGAAGCGATATGGGAGCGATGGAGGGTAGGGGGTAGGGTCTGATAGGGGTCCGAGGTAGGCGAGACTCATATCGCTTGCCAGTTGTGGGATGAGTTTCGTCAACCGTGCAACCAGAAAAAGAAGAAAAAAGAAGTTGACAGAAAAAAGTTTATGGCTACCGCTTGACTTCTATGATGTTCCGTTTTGACGTTACCTATGGATAAGTAACGCCATTCTGGAACGCTACGGCAGGACGGGGCTACGGCGGCAGGGTGAAGGGTCGCCCCGTGAAGGCCCCGTAAACCCCTCTGGGAAGCGATATGAGCCACGAACGGGGGAGGGGGGTAGGGTAGATAGGGGGTCGAGGTCCATCGAGCCTATAAACGACGGGGCGAGGTCTGGTCATAAACGCTGGAGATAACTAAGGAATTCGGGGGGCCTTTTCATCGTAGAGGTATCGGAGCAATTCCAGCTACTTACGAGGGTCAAAATGGGCGATAATTTTCCTTGCCTCCAGCCTATAGGCATCATATACTGGAAGTGTAAGGAGAAACGATGTTCATCCCCTACCCCGCTCGCGTCAAGCAGCCTACACTCAAGATCTCGCCAGAAGAGAAGAAGCGTCGTGCTGCTGCTCAAACCGCTCTTATGACGAAGACGCAGGCTCATGCGGACTTGGTAGCCGCCACGGTTATTAGCCGTCTTAGCTCCACTATGGAATGGTCGGAACGCTACGATCTGTTCAAGATCGTTGAGGCTGAGATCGGCAAGGTTCCGACAGGCGGCGATTCTCTCGTTATGGGCGGTTATATGCCTCTTTTCCGACAGGATGCTCTTCGTAAGGTCCGAAGCGCCTAAAAAATGGGCTTGACGGTTCCTATCGGCGGGTTATCTTAGAGAAGAGGAAACGATGCAGAATCGAACGAACGTGCAAACCGAAGCTCACCCGACTCTCGCTGGCTGGACGCTCACGATCTGGCAGGACCTTTGGGGCGTTTGGTCCTACGAAGCGGTCGGCCCTACCCGTAAGTGGCAGGGAAATGGCTTTCGTCGTGCTAAGCAGGCCCGTGAGCGTGCTATCGAAGCTATCAGCATGGAAAAGGGAGCATAAATGCCTACTTCCAGCGATCCTCTTGTCGGGGACTTGATCTCCGTCCGTTTTCGTGGTACATGGTATAACGCCTTCGTGACTTCTGTTGAGGGACGTAACTTCAAGGTACGTTTCTTCGATGAAAGCGTCAACGAAGGTCAAGAGAAGTCCCTTACAAATAGTAGCTTTCAAGATATTACTCAAAAGGGCTGGCAGCTTCATAAGATTGAGTATACATTGAAGGGGTAAGGTTCAACGCTAACCGCGAAGGTCAAAATGTACTACCGCACCAAAAATTGGTCGCACTCTACTGCTTATCAGCCCACCGTTGTCAAGGCTCCTGCCGATGCTACCGATACTTCTCGTATTGAGGCTATCGAAAAGGACGCTCGCTACGATACTCTGAGCGAAAAGGACCGTTCTTTCGTGACTTCTGTAAAGGCGCAGGCTGCAAAGCATAGCCTCTCGCCTGCTCAGAGGTCTTGGCTTGAGCGTGTTGAAAAGGCCCTTGAGCCCGTCGATGTTTCTTGGTGGAACGCCGAAGAGGGCGATAATGCAAAGAAGCGTGAGTATGCTATCCTGCACTATTCCGCTACTGGTTACTACACCTTTGAAATCACCAAGATGAAGGCCGATACTTCCTACATGCCCGATAAGAGCAAGTGGGATGCTATGTGGGATAACAAGTACGTCAATGCTGGTTTCAAGCGTTGGACTGTTGGCCCGAAGCACGCTGTTGGCGATATGGTGCTTGCAAAGCTTCCTCACGGCGGCACTCACTATACTTGCATCATCAGCAACGTGAAGTGGGGCGGAGGCAATAAGTGGTATTACATCGCTACTTTCCTTGATATCCCTGACAATTCGTACAACGTGGTTTATATGAACCGCGAAATTGATGTTCCAGAGGATGATACTAAGCTTCTGACTCGCAAGAAGAAGAAGTAAGACTAATTATCCAACAACAATGGAGTTTGAATGTTCAGCGTAGGCGATATTGTACTTTATAGCTTTCCTATGTCTCTTCGGCAGCTTACAGGTTATGTGGACCGTGTTGGATATGATGGAAAGCTAAAGGTTATCATGCTAAATAAGAGCGGGCAGGATGCAGCTTCTTACTGGATTGATCCTAACAACAGGCGACTTTCAAAGGTATCCTAATGCGTCAACATAATCCTCGTACTGTTGAAACTCTTGGCGTTCAAATTGGTGATATTGTAGAAGTCACCATTGATGGACGCTTTTTTGAACAGGGAGAGACAAATATAGGCTTTATTCGGGCTATTCATAAAAGCATGAACGCTTATAAGCTGGATACTTCTTGGTATGAAATTGTGCCTTTTGGTAGGACTCCTGCTGTAAAGAATAGTCCTACAGGAGATAGCTTCAAACTCTCAATTCTGGACTATGGTGTAAAGTGGCAGAAGGCAATCGAAATCCCCTAAATGTGAAGGTCGGAGATCTTGTTACTCATAAGATCGGCGGTCTTCCTATTGAAAAGGGTCCAAAGGGTTATATTATCGAAGCTCACGGACATAATTGGTTTTTCGTTGAATGGTTTGATGAGCTAAACGATGTTGTGCGTCTACTCCCTCAAACCCTTCATGGATACGATTATGGATATAAGTGGCAAAAGCATGACGAAGCTACCTAAAAAGCCAGTACCTAACTATAAGGTTGGGGATATGGTAAAGGTCTATCAAAACATTGGAGTCATTACCAAGGTTGAAGGACAGGAATATCATATTACCCTATTTGTCGGAGGTAACTTCATTATGGATAGGAGAACATATGGTTTATTCTGGGATGCTCCATGAAATTTGAAATTGGCGATTTAGTCAAGCTGAGTGGTAGAAGCGTAGATCAAAATGTCCGAGGTATCATCACCAAGATTCAAAAAGGTTTGCATGAGAATGGTGGTACAAAGCCTTATTATTTAGTAAACTGGATTTGGCTTGACAATAACTCGCATTTCTGGTATGTTTCTACAGAGCTTGAGAAAGCATAATGGGATATAAAGAAAAAGAAGCTTTGACCTATAAAAGTCCAGCAGGAGTAATTGTAAATGTTGGCGACTTCGTAAAGATAGGCGATTGGATTGGCTTTGTTCAACATATTGATAGGTCATTCAATCGATGGAGGGCAACAATACATTTATTCAATTACCCTCATGGAAACGGACAATTCATTAGGAACCTCGCAGACATAAACAAGAGTTGGAATTTCCAGCTTTACGAGCCACCATGAACATCAGCAAAAGCAAGCAGGCCGAAGTCGGAGATTTGTTGGTTTATCGCCCAAGTTTTCCGACTAAGAACCAAAACTCAGAATTTATGGGAGTTATTCTTGATAAACATGAGTCGGATTCCTGTTTCGTTATTTGTTGGATCAACCATGATATCTTGTTATTCGAAGAGTATGTGCTTATAACATTTGAAACCCTTGATAAGAATAGACTTTACAGGGTCCAAAAGGGTGCAGCATGAAGGATCAATTCAACATTGGAGATATTGTTCGTACTATCGGTATGACAGATGGAGAATATAGCTATGGTGTTGTGATTGCGATAGATGGCTTTTATGAGGAAATTGATTGCGAAGCCGTGAAAATTGAATGGCTCGCGCTCAATAGAATCAATTATATGCCCGTTACTCATATCGTAAAAGTAGAGGAGGTTTGATGTGATTTTTCAAATAGGAGATTTTGTCAAACTAAATCCAAACGATTGGGACTTTAGAAATGGGTCAGAGCTTAGAGGTATTGTCTTTCAAACACAAGACGGAACCTACATAGATAAACAGGTTGTAAGAATATTTTGGCTAAATTGGACCCTATACTTTGAAAATGATAACCTTCGTTGGTATGAAGCAGAAGAGATAATGAAAGCTTGAGGAGCCTAAAATGGTACAAGTAGGCGATATGATTGAAGCAAACGAAACGGGCGTAAAAGTTTTTGGAATTGTTGTAGGTATGAATTATGAGAAGAGCATTGCCCAAATTGAATGGCTCTCTCCTACTGCTAAAGGAATTTTTGGTTCTAATCTTTCTTTTTGGTCCTATTGCCACTCATGGAAGAAGGTAGTATAATGCTTAGTGTAGGCGATTTGATTAGGTACAGAAGCTTCAAGGGAACAAATAATATTTATGGGATTGTCTTGGAGGTCAAGCTAACTCCAAGAGGAACAATGCATTATAAAGTCCATTGGATTGATAATGGCGTTGAAAGCTTTTATTCCAATGGGGAAATTGAAAAGGTATAAATAGCGGAGGGACCATAATGAGTGCCAAGAATTCCAGAAGAATTAAAATCGGAGATCTTGTCGAATGGCGCAATGCTGTTGGAGGCAAGTATTATGGAATTGTTGTCAGTCGTAATGGTGCTCTCTGCCATATTGAATGGATTAC
>Ga0114968_10002364_pt1 | contig 14444 bp, 12 predicted proteins | sample M_130807_EF_Meta_FD_87020 | JGI IMG/M metagenome (GOLD analysis project Ga0114968, IMG submission 87020) | Freshwater microbial communities from Lake Montjoie, Canada to study carbon cycling - M_130807_EF_MetaG | ecosystem: Environmental > Aquatic > Freshwater > Lake | place: Lake Montjoie... | reverse complement strand
GAGCTTGGCCATGTTTGAAACAATCCCAATAAATCAACTACTTACACCAACCGACCCCGACAAGAATTCAGAATTCGAGCCTCAGCAGCTCTCTCTCCTCTGAAAAACGTTGGGACACTACTGATAAATACTTAAGAAAGATTTTTGATATGGAAGATAAACAAAGTGTCCCTCAATCTGGCGCCTGCGGATGCGGCCGCAGCCCCACTGGAAAATGCATGGGCTGGCACGCATTTACAGATGAAGAATTTGCCAATGCAAAACGGGATTGGCAAATTCAGGAAGACACCAAACGCATGTTTGGAATCCCAGCGGGTACCAAAGCGCCATCCCAGGGTACTTGACGGACTACCCGACCTCCTCTCTTTCGCATAAGCAGGGCGCTATGAAATGCCTTGATGAAACGACCATGGGTATTGGGCGGGCGATCCGTCCAAGCTTTGGGGCAGGTCTACTGCTGGCACTGGCGTGCTGCGTAAGTCTGAGCGCCCACGCCGAACCCGAAGAGGCTGCCCTTTGCAAATCGCAAGGCTTCCCGGTCGGAACCGCCAGCACCTGGTTTACCGATGTCTGCACGCGGGTCGGCTCCTTCAGCCACCAAGGAGAGATTTGGGGCATCTTTGGTGGCCGCGCCAACACCTTGCAGCCATCAAGCCAAGTATTTGCGCTTGCCAAAGCTGACACAGAGCCCGCTTTTCGCTGGGCCACCGAGACACAAAAAGGGCTTTCCGTCGACGACTACCTTCAGCGCCAGCCGGTCATGGCGCTTTTGGTCATCAAGGATGGCGTCATCCAAGTGGAGCGTTATCAATACGGCCGTACGGCGGAACACCGCTTTTTGTCCAACTCCATGGCCAAAACGATTACTTCGATGGCCATCGGGCTGGCATTGCGCGAAGGCCGCATCAAGTCCTTAGACGAACGTGCAGACCAATATGCGCCAACACTGGCTGGAACCCTCTATGGTGAGACCACCATTCGCAATTTATTGCGCATGTCTTCCGGGGCCAAATTTGAGGAGTTGTACAACGGCGCCGACGATTTAGCCCGGTACGGCGCTTCGGCGCGCTATGGCGGGGCCGCTGCAGGTGCTGTGGTGATCCATAGTCGCGCCTATCCCCAAGGAGAGAAATTTAACTACGCCAGCGCCGAAACCGATATGTTGGCCTTGGTTTTGCGCGGAGCTACGGGCCAGACGGTTAGTGCCTATTTGGAACCACGCTTATGGCAACCCATGGGGGCGGAAACTTCAGCCTTATGGCGTGCCGGGTCCGACGGCTTGGAGCGCGCAAGCGGAAACTTCAACGCCACCGCACGGGACTATGCCCGTCTGGGCATACTTCTGGCCAATGACGGCGCTCGCCCAGATCGGCCGGATTTAGGGGAGATACTTCCTCGTGACTATGTCATCGAAGCCACAGATTGGAAGAAGCACCCGCCAGCCTTTGCACCCCGAAAAGCGACCCCGTATTACGGCTACGGCTACCAAGTTTGGACCTTTCCCGGCGAGCAGCGGCGCTTTGCCTTACTGGGGGTATTCGGCCAAACTATTTATGTCGATCCCGGACAAAAATTGGTCATGGTGCATTTGGCAGCCAATGCTACGGCCAAGGCGGGCCAAACCACCATGGGGCGCGAAGTGGGCGCCCTGTGGTACGGCATCGTTACGCACTATGGGCGGTGGTAACTAGCTGGCAGCGTTGGTTGGCAATGCGTGAATTGGGGGGATTACCCCATTGGCAAGTTCGCACTGAGAAGCAAGCGGCAGCAGCGCGCTTAACATCTGGTGGATTTGCAGCAGACGCGGATCGCTGTCCTCGGCATCGTCTGTGGTGTCATTAATGCAAAAAAAATCAAGCCTGCCAAATAGCTTTTTGAAGTGCTTGAGAGATTGGGTTTCTAAGGATTGCCCAGTCGCTATGTACAAATGCGAATGCTCTATGGTTTGGGCAAAGCCATGGGCCAAAGCCCAGCGCAAAACAAAGTCGGAAATAATAGTGGGCTTATTCCAAGTAAGAAAAACAGTGGACCTGACTCGCGCAAATAACTCGGGTGCATCACGTTCAATTTCAAACATCATTGACTTCAGCATAGGCCTTGGCGAATGCGAGAAAGTTCGGGGCGTATGTTGGTACTGCGCATGCATCTCTCGGTCGTATGCATGGGTGCTTAAATTCGCGTGATCTGATTTCGCTTGAAGCCATTGTTTGGACAGGCGACTAGCATTCTCCAGGGATGTCGATTCAGCTTGCAAGTTATTGCCCTTCACCTCAGGCTCATCAGACCACGAGACATAAACACCATTTTCAAAAAACCAATTCTCTAAACATACAGGCGCACCAAAGAACACATCGTCATTCAAATAGAAATAACGCTCTGATAAACCTGGAATATGGTGTATGTACGACTCGATATTGCCCGAATCGAATGTCGGCAAGGCTGAATGAGGAATCAGTTGATGGTGATCGATCAGGGTGATTTGATCAGAAGCTTGAAACCAATCAGGCACTTGGCCATCCGTAACAATGAAAATGTGCCCATGTTCAGGAAAGAACTTTTCAAGTGCGCGCTAGCTAAATCGCAACTCGTCGTTGTCGCGGTACCGACCTTCAACATTGCCGAACTTGGCAAAGCCTAAATTACCGGTGGCTTCTAATTTCTGTGCGTATTTTTGACGTTTCGCACGCCATTCACCATCGTTGCCATTGACCCAGAGGTAGACGATGTCAATCGCGGTATATGAAGTCTTTGACAATGGATACAAAATGAAAAAAATCGGACATGAAAGTAATACAAACCGCCTTAAAACCGCATTTGGCAGTGCGGTTTTAACGGAGACCAGGCTTATTCGATTTCTGTCGTTAAAAAAAGGGTTTGCAAGCAAACTTGCAAACCCTTTGAATTTTGGGGTGGCTGATGGGGCTCGAACCCACGACAACAGGAATCACAATCCTGGACTCTACCAACTGAGCTACAGCCACCGTAACCCGCAATTATAAACTGCGGGAAACTTTATTCGGTGGCGCCCGTCGCAGTGCTGTTGTCCAAGGGGCGTGGCACCTTGATTTGCACCTTGAATCGGGTCTTCAGCACCTCGTAATAGGCATCGGACTCGGCACCCGCCAGCCAGCGCACCACCTGGCCGCGCTCTTGCTCCGTGGCGCCAGCGGGCGCCGGATTGCGGGGCAGCACTTTGTTGATACGCGCTATCGCATAGCCCTCGCCGCCTACATCAAGGCCCACCCAGGCAGGCAATTTGGCAGTGTCGGCGTGCATGATGGCTTCCATAAGTCGTGGGTTGAGCGCGGGGGCCTGGTCGCGCGACAGCACCATCGCGGCGCTCAATTTACCTTCGTCGGCCTGTGCTTGCCAGGTCTTGAGCTTGCTCTGGCCCTCTTTTTTCGCAGCTTCTTGGCTGCGGCTTTGCAACAAGCGGGCCTTGACCTCCCCACGCACCTCGTCCAGGGCGCGGGTACGGGCTGCCTCGTGCTTGGTCACGCGGGCGGCCACCAATTGGCTGGGGCCTGTCTCGATGGCTTCGGTATTGTGCTTTTTCTCAATGGCGTCAGCACTGAAAACTGCAGCCAACAACTTGGCATTGGACAACACCCCTTTAGCGCCTGGCGCTGCTTTGCGTTGCACGTTGCTGGCAATCTGGATGTCGAGCTTCAAGCGCTCGGCCACAGGTTGCAGGCTGTCCGCTTGCTCGTATACGCCATTGGTAAATTGCTCTGCCAATTCGGCAAATTTGCGCTGGGCCTGCTGGGCTTTGAGCTCGGTCACCAGTTTCTCACGGACGCTCTCAAAGCTGGGCACCGAGGGCGTTTTGATATCGGTTAGGCGAATAATGTGAAAGCCAAAGTCAGACTCCACCAAGTCGCTGATGTCGCCTTTTTTCAGGCTGAAAGCGGCGTCTTCAAAAGGCTTGACCATGGCTCCACGGGCGAAAAAGTCTAAATCGCCGCCCTTGGCGGCTGAACCCGGGTCTTGCGAAAACTTGGTCGCCAGCTGCACGAAGGTGTCCGGCTTGGCCTTGACTTTTTGCAGCAGATCTTGCGCCGCGGCCTTGGCCTTTTCGCGCTCAGCGGCGGGCATATCTTTGGGCGCGTTGATCAAAATATGGCTGGCACGTCGCTCCTCTTTGGACTGCAGGCGCGCGTTGTTTTGCTCGTAATAAGTGCGTACATCGGCGTCATTGACCGTAACGGTCTTTTTTACCGCTTCGACGTCAAACACCAGGTATTGCAGGTCGACGGTCTCGGCGGTTTGGAACAAAGCACTATTGGCTTTGAAAAACTCCTCGATATCAGCATCACCAATCTTGATCTGGCTGGCAAATTCAGCAAGCGTGAATCGCGCCACCTGCACGTCGCGCCGCTCAAAAAAGGCGTTCAGGCCCATGTCAGCTACCGCCTGCGGAGCAAAGGCACTCGCGCCAAGCCCGGCTTCCACCTGCCGCCTAGACAGGTCCTGACGGATACGCGCCTCCAGTCCTTCAGGCGTAAGGCCCTGGCTGGCGGCCAACTGGACATAACGTTCTTTGTCAATCGTGCCGTCGGGTTTTTTCATCGCCGCAATCGCGGGAATTTGCTGCAATTCAGCAGCCAATCGTTTGTCACTGATAGCGAGCAAAGAGCTATTCATCGCCTCGGTAATAACGCGCTCGCGCACCAAACGCTCCAGCGTCACGTAGCGGGCTTGGGGTGAATCCAGGAGCTTGACGTCCAAGTCTGGCCGGGCGGCGCGCAGGCGGTCAACTTCGCTTTTGTGCGCAGCATCCCATTCGGATTGGGTAATGCTGTAGCTGGCGACCTTGGCCACGGCCGCGCCGGCGCCGTTCATTCGCTGATAGCCGTCAACACCCACGAGCACAAAGGCGGGAATGATTAACAAAAACATGAGGAACATCATGATCTTGTTGTGCTTGCGGACGAATTCAAACATGCGCTATCTCCAAAAAACTCACAAAAAAGGCGAACCTGCGGTTCGCCTTTTGCCGGTTTTCGTGGTGGGTGATGACGGGCTCGAACCGCCGACCTACGCCTTGTAAGGGCGCCGCTCTACCAACTGAGCTAATCACCCCACCTTAAACATTCATTCTTTTGCACCTTGCGCCTACACGCCAGGGCCCGCGCTTGGGGTAATGGGCAATTTTAGCGGCCCCGCGCGAGAGCCGGAATTCTATGCGCAAACCGACCAGACGCCGCCAGCCCTGCCTAAGGCGCGCGGGCGCGGATCTCGGGCAGTGCCTTTTGCAGGTAATAGACCATGGACCAGACCGTCAGCACGGCGGCGATCCAGATCAGCACAATGCCAAAGGCGTGGGTGTCAACCAGGCCAAACAGCGTTCCGTCATAGAGCAAAAACGGGATGGCGACCATTTGGACCACTGTTTTGACCTTGCCCAGCATATGCACCGCCACGCTTTTGGTGGCGCCAATCTGGGCCATCCACTCGCGCAGGGCCGAAATCGCGATCTCGCGGCCAATAATGATCAGCGCCACAAAAACGTCAGCGCGCCCCAGATGCACCAAGACCAGCACGCAGGCGCATACCAAAAATTTGTCCGCCACCGGGTCCAAAAACGCACCAAACGCCGAGATTTGGTTCAGTTTGCGGGCCAGATAGCCGTCCAGCCAGTCGGTCATGGCAAAAACCACAAACATCACGGTGGCGATCAAGTTTTTCTCGGGCAAGGTGGCGAAGCTGTCCGGCGCATAAAAAACCCCCACGATCAGCGGAATCGCGCAAATGCGCGTCCAGGTCATGATGGTGGGGATGGTCAGAAACATGCGGGCAATTGTGGCACGCCTAGTGCAACGCGCGGTAAATCTCTTGGGCCAGCTCGGGTGAGATGCCCTCTACCGAGGCCAAATCCTGGGCGCTGGCCTGCGCCACGCCCCGCACGCCACCAAACCGCTGCAGCAGCTTGGCCCGCCGCTTGGGGCCCACACCGGGAATTTCTTCGAGCTTGCCGCCGTCCACCCGCACCCGGGCGCGCTGGGCGCGCATGCCGGTAATGGCAAAACGGTGCGCCTCGTCGCGGATTTGGGCCACCAGCATCAAGGCGGCGGAGTCTGCGCCCAGATAAACCTTGTCGCGCCCGTCGGCGAAAACCAGCTCCTCCAGCCCGACCTTGCGGCCCTCGCCCTTTTCCACACCGACGATCAGCGCCAAGTCCAGCCCCAAGCTTTCAAAGACCTCGCGCGCCATGGACACCTGGCCTTTACCTCCGTCGACCAGCACCAAATCGGGCATGCGCGCGCTGCCCGAGGCCGCTTGGCCGGCGTGCTTGGCCTGGGCCAGTGCCTCAGCGACTTTGCTGTAGCGGCGCGTGAGCACTTGGCGCATGGCGGCGTAGTCGTCACCGGGCGTGATGTCCTCGATGCGGTAGCGCCGGTACTGGGCGTTTTGCATGGCATGCTGCTCAAACACCACGCACGAGGCCTGCGTGGCCTCCCCAGCCGTGTGCGAAATATCAAAACATTCGATGCGCAGGCGCCCCAGGTCCTCCAAAGCCAAGTCCAGCGCCTCGGCCAGCGCCCGGGTGCGTGCCTGCTGCGAGCCCTCTTCGGCCAGCAGCCGGGCCAATTGCAGCGCGGCATTGGTTTGTGCCATGTCCAACCAGGCGCGGCGCTGCTCACGCGGCTGGTGTACCGCCGTCACCTTGAAGCCGTGCTGCTCGGACAAGGCCTGCAGCAAGGCTTTATTGACCGGCTCGCTCACCACCAGCACCGAGGGCATGGGCACGCCGATGTAGTGTTGCGCCAAAAAGGCCTCGAGTACCTGAGACTCGGCGCTTTGGGGCGTGTCCGAGGCGCCCTCGTCGTCCAGCAAAACGGCAGCGTCTTCCACGTGCACCGGAAAATAGGGCCGGTCGCCCAGATGCCGCCCGCCGCGCACCATGGCCAGGTTGACGCAGGCTTTGCCGCCCTGCACTTTGACGGCCAAAATGTCGACATCCCGGTCCGACACGTTGTCCACCGATTGCTGGTGCAGCACATTGGACAGCGCCGCCACTTGGTTGCGCAGCTCAGCCGCCTGCTCGAACTCCAAGCGCTCGGCGTGCGCCATCATGCGCAACTCCAGCGACTTGAGCACTTCCTGGGCATCGCCCTGCAAAAACCGCTGGGCGTCGCGCACATCCTGTGCATACGCCGGAGCGCTGATATGCCCCACGCACGGCCCCGAGCAGCGCTTGATTTGGTAGAGCAGACAGGGCCGGGTGCGGTTGCTAAAGACCGAATCCTCGCAAGTGCGCAGGCGAAACACCTTTTGCATCAGCAAAATCGCCTCTTTGACGGCCCAGGCGCTGGGGTAGGGGCCGAAATAATGGTGCTTTTTCTCGACGCCGCCCCGGTAATACGCCACCCGCGAATACTGCTGCGGGTCGGTGCCCGGCTTGCCGCTTTTGCGCCCACCTGCGTCGGGTGCGGGCTCGGGGTTGGCGGCAGTCATCTTAAGGTAGGGGTAGCTCTTGTCGTCCCGAAACAAAATGTTGTATTTGGGGCTGAGCGTCTTGATGAGGTTGTTTTCTAGCAGCAAAGCCTCGGCCTCGGAGCGCACCACCGTGGTCTCCATGCGCGCAATCTTGCTGACCATGTGCCCGATGCGGGTACCGCCATGGTTTTTCTGGAAATAGCTGGCCACACGCTTTTTCAGGCTGATGGCTTTGCCGACGTACAAAATCTGTTCCTGCGCATCAAAGTAGCGGTAGACGCCGGGCAAGGTGGGCAAGGCGGCCACTTGGCGCAGCAATTCGTCGCTGTGGGGAGATGGTGCGGGCGCCGTCATGGGCCTATTGTCCAAGCATTTGCCCAGCAATTTCGCGGGCCGTACTGGCGATGGACAATCTGGCCATGGACCTCCCCGCCACCCAGCCCGCCAAAACGCAGCCCGCGCCGCTGCGCTGGGACGTTTTTTGCCAGGTCATCGACAACTACGGCGACGCCGGCGTCTGCTGGCGCCTGTGCGCCACACTGGCCGCCCGGGGGCACCAGCTGCGCCTTTGGATAGACGATAGCGCGCCGCTGGAGTGGATGGCGCCCGGCGCCCGCCAAGGCCAATGGCCAGGAATTCAGGTGCTGTCTTGGGAGCAAGCCGCAAACCCAGTCTTTCTTGCCCAGTGCCCGCCCAGCGATGTGTGGATAGAGGCCTTTGGCTGCGAACTGCCGCCCGCTTGGCTGCAATGGCACGCAGCGCAAGCGGCCTTGCAAGGGCGCCCGCCCGCTTGGATCAATCTGGAATACCTCAGCGCCGAACCCTTTGCCCTGCGCAACCACGGCCTGCCCTCGCCAGTGATGAGCGGCCCCGCGCGTGGCTGGACCAAGCATTTTTTCTACCCGGGTTTGGTTCCCAAAAGCGGCGGCCTTCTGCGCAGCAGCGTTGCCAGCGGGCTGGCAGATTGGGCGGATTACGACACCGCGCTGCGGGCTTATGCCCCGGCGCTGGCGGGGCAGCGCAGCGTTTTGCTTTTTTCCTACCCGAGGGCGCCCCTGGCGGCGCTGGTGCAGGCTTTGCGCAGCCAACACCAGCCGGTGCAATTGCTGGTGGCTGCCGGCGCCGGGCAGAGCGCCTTAGCCCAGGCTGCGGGCCTTGGTTCCGATGTGGGACGCGCCGATTGCGCGGTGACCCAAGGCGCGTTGCAAATCCGTTTACTGCCTTTTCTGCCGCAAGCCCCCTTTGATGCCCTACTGGGCTTGTGCGACCTTAATCTGGTGCGCGGCGAAGACTCCTTGGCACAGGCGCTGCAGGCAGGCAGGCCCAGCGTATGGCAGATTTACCCGCAGGCCGACGGCGCACACCACGCCAAACTGCAGGCCTATCTCGACACCATCGGCGCAAGCCCCCCCGAACGCGCTTGGCATCTATTTTGGAACCAAGGGGCACACAGTCCGTGGCAGCGGGACCTGCTTTGGCCTTGGGAGGCCGGCTCGGACTGGGCGCTGTCGGCACGAACCCGCTCTCAAACACTGAGGGAACACGACGATTTAGGCACCCGGCTGCTCGGCTTTGTGCAGGGTCTGCTCGGAGCTGCACCGGCGCCCTAGCTGGGCGTACCCCAACCTTGCGGCCAGCCGGTAAACCGATTCGCGATAAAATCAGCGGCTTTGCTGGTGACAGGCGCTTTACCGCTTCGCACCACGCCCCGCCGCATATCGCGGTCTAAGGCTGCTTTTTGGCGGCCCCACAATCTGACGGATTGATTATGAAAATTGCCCAGGAAATTCGTGCTGGTAATGTCATCATGCACGGCAAAGACCCCATGGTGGTTCTGAAAACCGAATACAGCCGCGGCGGACGCAACTCCGCCACCGTGCGCATGAAGCTCAAAAGCCTGATCGCCAACTTTGGAACTGAAGTCGTGTTCAAGGCCGACGACAAGATGGACCAGGTCATTTTGGACAAGAAAGAGTGCACCTACTCCTACTTTGCCGATCCCATGTATGTCTGCATGGACGCGGACTACAACCAGTACGAAGTCGAAGCCGAAAACATGGGCGATTCGCTCAGCTACCTGGAAGACGGCATGGAAGTGGAAGTCGTGTTCTACGACGGCAAAGCGATTTCGGTGGAGTTGCCCACCAGCGTGGTGCGTGAAATCACCTGGACCGAGCCCGCAGTCAAAGGCGACACCTCGGGCAAGGTTTTAAAGCCCGCCAAAATTGCCACTGGCTTTGAAATCGGTGTGCCCATTTTTGTGGCCCAGGGCGACAAAGTAGAGATCGACACCCGAACCGGCGAATACCGCAAGCGCGTCTAATGTAAAAGCGGGCTTGCCCGCCTTGGCGCCAAGCCCCTGCGGGGGCTTTTTTTATGGGCGCGCCGCAGGACGACGTACCGCACAATCGCTAGCCTGCAACACACCCCAGCCCCCTCCTCCCGCGACCTTGAACGCGCGTGGCAGGCGCTGCAAACCCATTGCGACCAAGGCAATCACCTACCCGCCGAGGCCAACCGCCTGGCCTTTGCCGACCCCGAGTTTTTGCTGCGCCGCGCCCGTGCAAAGCGCCTAAGCCCGCAAGCGCCAGGCGGCGTGCGCACCAAGCGCCACCAAGGTGCCTACCGTCCAAAACACGGCGCTGACGCCCACCACCATGCCGGCGGTGCCAAAGAGCAGCGGCATCACCACACTGGAAAAATTGATGGTCGCCATGCGCAAGCCGATAGCCTGCCCATGCTGGGCGTGCGGCGTGATCTGGTGCAAGGTGCTCATGATCATGGGCTGCACTGAGCCCAGAGCCACGCCCAGGCCCACCGAGCACAAACCCATGGTCCAAGGCGACTGCATAAAGGGATAAATCGCAAACAGCAAGCCCGTAGCCAGCATGGCGGCGGTGAGCGCGTGCCACTCCTTGATATGCGCTGCCGTGAGAGGAATGAGCACCCGCACCGCCACAGCGGCCACAGCAAAAGCGCCCAAAATAGTGCCAATGAGCGAGGCGCTCAACTCGCGCTCATGGCCGATCACCGGAACCACAAACGTATGCACATCCCAGCACGAGGACAGCAGCCAATTGACCAGCAGCAAACGTCGCATGGGCGCAGCGCGCAGCAAATGCCAGGCCGAGGGCTGTGGCCCGACCGGCACTTCCACCGGGGCCAGTTCGGCGACAGCAGCAATGCACCAGACACTAAGCAAGGGCATCAGAAGTGCAAAGCCAAACGCCGCCCTGAAACCAGGATAGTCCAGCCAGGCCGGCAGCAGCAGTGCGCCGTAGTCAATCAGCAGCCCGGCGACCACCGCGCCGAAAAAATTGGAAAAAGCCGGTCCCAGCGCCAACCAACTAAAGACGCGGCGCAACTCCATGCTGTCGCGCGCCGCACGGCCCACATGGCGCTGCAGGGCCACCGAGGCCGTGCCGGTGGCCGCACCCATCAACATCGCACTCACGCACATCCATTCAAATACCGGAAATAGCAGGGATACGAGCGCGCCTGCCATCGCCAGCACAACGGCCACCCGCACCGGTTTTTGCAGACCATGGCGGTCAGCGAAGCGGCCCGCAGGCAGCGACAAAAATACCTGGCTGAGCGAGAAAAATGCCAGCAAGAGCCCCACGTGCAGCGCGCTGTGGCCCATGCGCAGCGCCAGCAGCGGCGTTGCCATGCGCATGGCCACCATGCTGGCGTTCAGACAAATATGGCCAACGATCAGGCGCGGTAAACCCGCACCTGGGGATGCGCCATCCTGTGCCGGGTCAAGGCGCTCGTGGCTACCCGGGCTCACAGCGGCCCGGGCCCCGCATCACTGTCAAAGTCTTTGTCCAGCGGGATGAGCGTGGCGCTTTGCGCCTCGGGCAAGGCCTGCACTTTTTTCAGGGCCCGTCCCATGGCGCGGCTGCGCACTTCGGCGGTATCCAGACTTTTAAGCACCGTCTCGGTTTGGGACTTGACCTTGGCCAGCACGTCGCCAAATTTGCCGAATTCGGTTTTGACGGCGCCCAGCACCTGCCACACCTCGCTGGAGCGTTTCTCCAGCGCCAGCGTGCGAAAACCCATTTGCAGCGAACTGAGCATCGAGAGCAAGGTGGTCGGACCGGCCAAGGTCACGCGGTAATCGCGCTGCAAGGCCTCCATCAGCCCGGGGCGGCGCAGCACCTCGGCGTACAGGCCCTCGGTGGGTAAAAACAAGATGGCAAAGTCGGTGGTATATGGCGGCTCCACGTATTTTTCGCTGATGGACTTGGCCTCCAGACGAATACGCGTCTCCAGCGCTTTGGCGGCCGCGTCGGCGTCGCCCAAGTGGGCGCGTCCTTGCGCATCGAGCAAGCGCTCGTAGTCTTCGTTGGGGAACTTCGCGTCGATAGGCAGCCACAGCGGCGCACCATCGTCGGACTTGCCGGGCAGCTTGATCGCGAAGTCGACCACATTTTTGCTGCCCGGGCGGGTGGCCACTTGGCTGGCATACTGGTCGGGCACAAAGACCTGCTCGAGCAAGGACGCCAGCTGCGCCTCGCCAAAAATGCCACGCGTCTTGACGTTGCTAAGCAAATGCTTCAGGTCGCCCACGCCCTGGGCCAGGGTTTGCATTTCACCCAGACCTTTGTGCACTTGTTCCAAGCGGTCGGCCACTTGCTTGAAGCTCTCGCCCAGGCGCGCCTGCAGGGTGGACTGCAGCTTTTCATCGACGGTGGCGCGCATTTCGTCGAGCTTGATGGCGTTGGTGGACTGCAGTTGCAATAGCTGCGCCTCCAGGGTGCTGCGCACCTCGGCCAGGCTGCGCGCGCTGGTCTCGCTCAATTCGGCAATGCGCCGGGCATTGGACTCTCCAAGGGCTCCGAGCTGACCAATCAAAGTATCGGACAGCGTTTTTTGCAACAAGCCCAGTTGCTGGCCAAAGGTGTCAATCTGGGTGTTTTGCGTGCGCGTGGCCTCGGCGCTTTGCTGCGTGAGGGTTTGCTGAAACGTGGCCATGCTCTGGGCGGCCTCCTGGCGGCTGGCGCGGGCGGCCTCGGCCAGTTCGCGGCGCAGTTCACGCTCCAAACGGTCCAAGCGCTCGCCCTGCGCCTGTACGCCAGCAAGCACGGCTTGCTGGACTTGGGCAGCGGCCTGCGCGTCCTCGGGCCTTAGCCCGCTGCGCCTGCGCAGCAACAGGACCAGCAACAAAACTGTCTGAACGGCCAAAGCAAGCCACACAGGCCAAAGTGCAACAAGAGTCAAAAAAAACTTTCAAAAAATGCGTCGGGCTCTGGGAAGTATCGCACCCGCCAAATGCGCTAGCGCAGTGCCAAAACTTGCGGGTTTAAAGGTGTACGCGGCTGGCCATGTACCAAAAAGCCCACGAGGTTGTCCACCGCCACATCGGCCATGGCCTGGCGGGTGCCCGCCGTGGCACTGGCAATATGCGGGGTAAGCACCACATTGGGTACCGTGAGCAGGTCGGGGTGCACGTGCGGCTCGCCTTCAAAAACGTCCAGACCGGCCGCAGCAATCGTTCGATTGCGTAAGGCCTGCGCCAGCGCGGCGTCATCGACGATGCCACCGCGGGCCAGGTTGATCAGCGTAGCCGTCGGCTTCATGCACGCCAGCTCTGCCGCGCCGATGGTGTGGTGCGCCTCGGCGCTGTAGGGCAAAACCAGCATGATGTGGTCGGCGCTTTGCAGCAAAGTGGTCTTATCGACATAGCGGGCCGACAGCGTTTGCTCGGTGGCCGAATCCAGGCGGCTGCGGTTGTGATAAATCACCTGCATGCCAAAGCCAAGGGCGGCACGCCGGGCGATGGCCTGCCCAATACGGCCCATACCGATGATGCCCAGGGTGCTGCCATGCACCTCGGCGCCTGAGAACATGTCATAGCTCCAGCGCGTCCACAGGCCGGCGCGCAAAAAATGCTCGCTCTCGGTGACGCGCCGCGCGGTGGCTAGCAGCAAGGCAAAGCCAAAGTCGGCGGTGGTCTCGGTGAGCACGTCCGGCGCGTTCGTGCCCAGCACGCCAGCAGCCGTCATGGCAGGCAGATCAAAATTGTTGTAGCCCACGGTCATATTGGCGCAAATGCGCAGTTGCGGGCAATGCGCCAGCAACTCGGCATCAATGCGCTCGGTACCCGTGGTAAACGCGCCCACTTTGTCGGCCAGGCAGGCCATCAATTGGGGGCGGTCCCACAGCGTGTCCTCGGGGTTGGACTCCACCGAGAAATGCGCCGACAGGCGCTCGATCACACTGGGGAAAATCGCCCGCGTCACCAGGATGCGGGGCTTATTGGAGGATTGGGTCATGTGGTGAATCTCCGCTCAGTCGAGCCAGCGGGTAAATTGCGCCACCGGCACGCGGGGCGTGTGAAAGTCGTTGACCGGCGCGCTGCGCTCTGCGTAGCCCAGCGACATGCCGCAGATGAGCATCTCTGCCTCGCCTGCGCCAATGTGCGGCAGGATGATGCTGGCAAAACCGTTCCAGGCCGCCTGCGCGCAGGTGTCCAGCCCCCGCCCCCGGGCGGCAACCATAATGTTTTGCAAAAAGGCTCCGTAATCGACCAGGGAGCCGCGCCCCATGACCTTGTCGACGGTGAACATCAGGCCCACCGGCGCGTCAAAAAAACGGTAATTGCGCTGGTGCTGGGCGTGCATCTGGTCTTTGTCGCCTTTGCCGATGCCAAGCAAGCCATACAGACCCCAACCGTTTTCGCGGCGCCGGTCGATATAGGGGCTCACCCATTTTTCAGGGTAGTAGTCGTATTCCTCGCGGTACTGAGCGGCCAGGGTGGGGTCGGCGCGCAAGGCATCGTGGGCGGCGCAAACTTTACCCACCAGGGCATCACGGCTGGCGCCCTGAAGCACATAGACGCGCCAGGGCTGGCAGTTGGTACCCGAGGGCGCGCGGCTGGCGAGCGCCAAAATGGCCTCGATGTCGGCATGCGCTACTGGCTGCGCCGTAAAGGCGCGTACCGACATGCGGCTGGCAATGGCGGCATCAACGGCCTGTGTTTCGGGGGACAAAGACATGCT
>Ga0114968_10002362_pt1 | contig 14455 bp, 3 predicted proteins | sample M_130807_EF_Meta_FD_87020 | JGI IMG/M metagenome (GOLD analysis project Ga0114968, IMG submission 87020) | Freshwater microbial communities from Lake Montjoie, Canada to study carbon cycling - M_130807_EF_MetaG | ecosystem: Environmental > Aquatic > Freshwater > Lake | place: Lake Montjoie... | reverse complement strand
GGCTCCAGCATTATAGGTAGTAGTAACATCAATATTATAAGTATTATTTTGAGATGTGACTAATCCTACGAGACGAAAAGTCACTTTCTGGGACGAATCACCACAACTGGCTAATTTATACCAATTACCAGCGGAGAGAGTTTTTACAAAAGTACCAACACCAGCATTTCCAGTGGTAGGTTCTTTTGACGCAACCCCTCCAGCGACCTCGAGTTGTGTTCCAGAAGCATCTGGTACGACATTGACACCAACTTTACCACCGGCAGGATTTAATGCCAAACGCTGTCCTCCACCGACATTGGTTTGATTTACTTGAATCTTACCAATAGGAAAGTTAGTAGTGGTAGTATCTAACATGAGACCCATTCTAGAATTGGTATTGGTACTACCAGTGAGAACAATTTGTCCAGAAACATCGGCATTAGTACCAGTCGAATCACTAGTTACTAACAAGCGAGTATTGGTGGACGAATTCGTCATACTAGCATAGGTAGCGTTATTGATGGCTAATTTCGATGAAACCAGAGCTACGCCACTAAGGTCCAATGCGGAGCCGGATGTTACAGCGGTTTTTCCAATGGCTAAATTTCCATTAAGAAACAGATTATTCAATGAAGAATCGCCGGTAACACTCAATGTGGCGGTTTTCGTATTTTGAACGACGGTTATATTATTACTAAATGATGGATTTCCGACAGTAGCGAATGTACCCGAAACATCGTTCCATGAGATATAAGTATATAGACTATTAGTAGCCGCAGGATCCGTATTTTGTGAAATGAGACCGTTTATATTGAAATTATTATTACGTACTACTAAATCACCACTAATGTCTAAAAATCCATTGACATATGTTTGTTTAATACGATTCGAGGTAGTAGCATATTGATACCAATAAACTGATGATGACATAGTATTTATATATAAAACAGGATATATATAAATAGAAATAAATTTTTGGGTATTTTTTGTACTAGTTGATTTTATTGAATATATTTTTTGTACTAGTTGATTGAATAATAAGTCTATTGTTTGTTATATTAGTAATTTATATACATTATTATAAAAATCGTGTTTTTATTTTACACAGTTGAAGATTTCAATCCGCACAGCGGATGAAACTTCAACTAAGTTACCAGTTACAGTTTGAATTATAGGACCCCCGTAGGGTTGCGGTTTCAAATCTTCACTGGTATAAAATCATCAAACATGTTCCAAATTTAAATTTTAGATGTTTAAGTAAAGCCGATAGCTAAATATTGAATGGTCATAGCACCATTAAAAACTCCACTATAGACTATAGCATAATTAAAAGTAGTCGTAGTTATTGAATATACAAAACAACCAATAGTATAAGTTGTGCCGGCGTATACAGGTGTTAAATATACTTTCGGTGCGGTACTAAACGTACTAGGAAATGTTACAGTACCTGTTTTGGATGTAGCATTAGTAGTAGCAGTATCAAATGTACCACAAACTATATTAGTAATATTACTTCCACCGCCAATTTTAACACCTCCACTTATATCCAATGTAGTAGTAGCAGTCGTCTTACCAATGGCTACATTACCACTAACCAATGCTGTACCACTAACATCCAACGCGGTAGTAGCAGTCGTCTTACCAATGGCTACATTACCACTAACTAACGCTGTTCCACTAACATCCAAAGCAGAACCAGCAGTCGTCTTACCAATGGCTACATTACCACTAACTAACGCACCACCACTAACATCCAACGCAACAGCAGCAGTCGTCTTACCAATACCAATATTACCACTAACTAACGCACCCCCACTAACATCTAACCCAGCACCAGCACTCGTCTTACCAATAGCAATGTTACCATAAGCAAATGTATTATTATAAACATTCAATGTTCCATTCAAATTTGTATTGGTATTTACATTCAAATTACCATTTATAGATACATCACTAGCAACATACAGTTTCGAGTTCGCTGAAATATCACCAGCGACAAACAGTCTCGAATTTGCTGAAATATCACCAGCGCCTACATTCAAACCATATACATTCAAATCGTTTGTAATACCACTAATAGAGCCACCATATATTGAACTGGTAGATGCTAACTGTACATTACTATTTAAAGAAACATCACCGACTACTGCTAGTTTCGAATTCAAAGAAACATCACCAGCTACTGCTAATTTCGAATTTGCTGAAATATCACCAGCGCCCACGTTCAAACCATATACATTCAAATCGTTTGTAATACCACTAATGGTACCGCCATATATTGAACTAGTAGATGCTAACTGTACATTACTATTCAATGACGCATCACCAGCAACTGCTAATCTTGAATTCAATGACGCATCCCCTCTTAGGAACAATCTGGAATTCAATGACGCATCGCCTCCTAAAAACAATTTGCCATTCAATGACGCATCACCGACCAATGTCAATTTGCCATTCAATGACGCATCACCACCTAAAAATAATCTGGAATTCAATGACACATCGCCTCCTAAAAACAATTTGCCATTCAATGACGCATCGCCTCCTAAAAACAATCTCGAATTCATCGAAGCATCGCCGGCTACTGAAAGTTTCGCACTCATAGAGACATCATTTGATACAATCAAGTTTTTTTTAACAATAGTATTACCATTGGTAGTAATATCTTGCGCAAATGTAGCCATCGGTTGATTTATAGGCGCAAACATATAAGACAAATCAGTTATCGAGAATACACTATAATTAGGAGTGGCGACATTTGTAGCGTCCGTATTTTGTGTAATGAGCCCTCCAGTAAAAAAATTACCACTTCGGACATTCATGTCTCCACCACTTATGTCTAAAAATCCATTAATATATGTTTTTCTTAAAAGATTCGCTGAAGATAAATCATTCAACCAAACAGATGACATTTATATATAAATTTTGATATATATAAATAGAAATAAATTATTGGATATTCGATTAACGCTTTCTATAATATCTGTCTATTTAAGCTGGTGCTGATTCATGTCAAATACGGGTCTAAATCATATCAACATGTATGGGCACGATTTCAAATCTTTCACTGATATAATAATAATAATAATAATAATATAAAAATATAATTTATGTTGCAAAAATTAAATAGATAAACATATTACTAACATTTTGGGTATTTGAAAGTTGAGCACCTCCATTATATGTATATATACGAATAGTGTCATTCACTGCTAAATTGTGTATAACAGTTCCTGAATTACTTGATGCGGTGTTGTTTACATTAAAACATCCACCGAGTTCGGTTCCGTTACTACTACTAGTAGCATTAAATCGAAACATAAAACCACTATTCGCCGAATTAAAATACATATTACAATGCATAATGTAATATCCAGCTACAGGAGCAGTGAAATAACCATTACTTATGTGACCACTATCAAAAACAGCAACATCAAACCCAGTACCTATGTTTACTAAAGCGTTTCCTGATACTTGTTGTGCTGTATTAGTATTTCGTCGGTAAGCACATCCAATCATTTTAGGTTTTAAATATCCACTTAAAGTTGCGTTTCCGCATATATCTATATTACCAGTTGAATCTATTCTTAGACCACTTCCAGCACTAGCCCATGGAGCAATAACGAATCCACCGGTTCCTGAACCTTGACTACTACCCCAGAAAAAACCAACATCGTTTGCTTTTGTAATATTATTAAAACCAGCAGCACCTAAATATGATGAAAACATCGCAGTATTCACGGTATTATTAGCATTAGTCATTCTTAAACATAAATTATTTGGAGCAGCATTTGTTTGACTAATATTAACAGCATAATTATTCGAACTATTAACATCTAATTGATAAGCAGGTGTAGTATTATTAATACCAACAAATCCAGTAGAACCAGATTTCGATGTTATTGCGTTAATAGTTGAATCTCCGGCAGCAACAGATAAACTACCAGCACTTACAGCACCCGTACTACTTACACTACCAGCACTTACAGCACCCGTACTACTTACACTACCAGCACTTACAGCGCCCGTACTAATTACACTACCAGCACTTACAGCACCCGTACTAGTTATACTACCAGCAGTTAAAGCACCAGATATTGTAGAAGTAGTATTGTTTGCTGGTAAAGTACCAGGAAAACCTAAAGTCATATTATAAATAGCACCAGTGAGTGATGTAGCATTGGCAAATTGTCCAGTAGACGATACTGAAATTGCTGACCATGGTTGAATATCCGAACTAGATTGATTCCATGTCTGACCATAATTAATAGAATAATAAATTCTCGCATTATAAACACTTGCCAACATATATTGTCCATTGGACGTAACTGCCAAACCATTCCATGCTAGAGATGGAGCGACTTGATTGACTAATCCGGTCACTTGATTCCAAGAAGAGCCAAAATTATTCGATAACCATATATTACCTCCATTAGCACATACTACTTGGTATTGACCAGTAGTTGAAACCGCGGTGGCTGACCAATTAGCAGTACCAACACTACTTATAGCCGACCAAGATGAACCATATGATCTAGTATTATAAACACTTCCATTTGCTACAGTAGCTACTTGATATTGCCCAGTGGCATTCATCCCTACAGATGACCAAGTAGAATTGGCAGTAGCACCTGTATTTGTTGGATTCCATGTTCTACCATAGTCCGATGATAGATAGACATTACCATTTGGCACACCACTAGCAATAGCAGTTTGATATTGTCCAGTACTAGATACAGTAACACCTTGCCAACTCGTACCACTAGATACACCAGAAACAGTAACCGGTTTGAATGTCGAACCATAATCCATGGAAACATAAATACAACTACTATCAGCAGCGTTCAAATATACATTTCCATTTATATTGAGACTACCGTCAATGACAGCGGTTTGATATTGTGCTGAAGAAGAAATTCCGACAGAATCCCAATTTTCGTATACAGTAGTAGGACTCGAACTACTTGATATTAAAGCGCCATACGTACTAGATGATACTATTTGACCGCTACCTTGTGAGGTAGTTATTATATATTGGCCGTTTGCTGAAGTAGCTATGGACATTGGATAAAGACCAGTATAAAGAGGTCCGGAATTTGAACCTACAACACCTGTCAATTGACTCCATGATTGACCAAATGACGCATAATTCAATGCTGGTTGCGCAGTCAACAAAACAGAATTATCAATTAATGTAATAGGATTAATAGTACCTTGAACATTCAATAATTTAGGTTGATTTGTGAAAGAAGACCAGGTACCTCCATTTATTGTTGGAGTTATATTAGCTTGGGATATGTATAATCGATTGGTGGGTCCGGCGGTAGTAGTTTGATTGACGCCTGCCACCCAATAATTACCATCATTAGAAACACGTATTTGAGACCAATATGGATTTGTACCAGTATGAGTAGTAAGCAGGGTTGCGGAAAAAGTAGTACCATAATCATAAGAATAATAAATATTTGGAGAACTCGTATTTGTATTACCACTGATATCAAGAAGTATATATCTACCATCAGCGGACATAGTAACATCGTTCCATGAAGCATCAAAGTTTATTCCAGATGTAATTGCTGTGAACGTATTACCGAAATCTTTTGACAAATACGCACGTGAAAATCCTGAATTATTAGACCCATTGGCTATAGCGACCATATATTTACCATCATTCGACATGGCTATTTTTTGCCAATTACATGTTACATTTGCGGTTGTAATAACTGGTTTATTAATAAAAGTGGTTCCATAATTAGATGAAATATAAATATTACCACTTAAAATACCACCATTTACAGTAGCAGCCATAATTTGACCATTCGATGAAATGGCGATACTCGACATATTGGATGTAACACCTGTAGATGTTTTACCAGTAAATGTTACTCCATAATCACTAGATACATAAACATTACCAGAAAATGTGGCAGTATTACTAATAACACCTGCCATGTATTTTCCATCGGATGACATTGCTACTGAACTCCATGCGGTAGCGCCAGAAATACCAGTTGGTGTAGTCGAATTAAAAGCACTTCCATAATTACTAGAAACATAAAGATTTTGTGATGAGGCGGTAGAATTAGCCGCAGCTAATACATATTGTCCATTAGCAGAAATAGCCAAACCTTGAAAAGGAACATTATTGGCAGCAGTGATACTGGCTGGTAGAACTCGCGCAAAATTTGTGCCTCTATCTTGTGATACATAAAGATAACTGGAATTGAGAGAGGTAGAACTGGTTGTAATAGTACCAACAATCACTTGTCCATTTCCAGACATTACTAAATTCGACCAAGCGTTTGTGTTACCAGATAACCCGGCAGGAACAACATTACTAAAAGTTGTTCCATAATTAGTGGAAATATATACATTAGCTGAATTACTACCAAGTGCGGTAGCAGCAATAACTTGACCGGTTGAAGATATAGCAACACGATTCCATGAAGCATCTATACTACCAGTTACTAAACTAGTAACTGGATAACTTGATGTTTGATAACTAGGAGTTTTTGTAGTAATATTGAAATTACTACTTGTAATAGAACCATCTGGTAAAGAACCAGTTGTTACATTACCATTGATAGTGGCATTTCCACCAGCTAATAAATTACCATTGAATGAACCATCTCCTTGAACAAATAATTTACCAGACGCTGATACATCGGAACCGAAAAACCATTTACCATTCAAAGATAAATCGCCACCTATAAACAACTTACCATTAATAGAAACATCTGTAGCAACTGTTAAGCCTTTGCCAAAAGTAACATCATTTTTAACATATAAATTATCATTAATCGAAACATCCGAACCAACAAAGAGATTATTATTGAAAGACGCGTCGCCATTCACCATGATTTTACCGCCTAAGGATACATCAGAACCGACAAAAAGACGCGAATTCATTGAGGTATCACCACGAATAAACATTTTACCTCCCAAAGATACATCAGAACCGACGAAAAGGCGTGCGTTCATAGAGGTATCACTACGAACAAAAAGATTATCGTTAATCGAAACGTCATTACCAATAAATAGATTTCCACCAAATGATACATCACCAATCGAGGTGAAATTTTGTAAAGTAGCATTTTGTAAAACTATTAAATTACCACGTATTTCAGTATTACCTAGAATACCAACGTTATTGTTAAATGAATTATCATTTGTAAAAGCATTCACCGCAGCTAATCTAGGTACAGTAGATAGAAACGTATTATAATCTACACTAATATAATTGGCATTTTGAATATTACTAGTATTTTGTTGAATAACACCTCCAGTAGTAATATTTTGTTTGAAAAAGGTATTTCCATTAAGCGATGAATCAAAATTTACAGTTAAACGTCCATTCAAAGAGATATCACCACTATTAACAATAATATTATTGTTTCTTAATAAAAGGTTTCCACCACTCATATCAACGAACCCTTTTACATAGGTAGAAATATAACGATTTGATGTACTTGATAAATCTAACCAATTTCCACTCATTATTATATATTGATAGATATAAAAGTTTTTTGTGTTTTGTACTTAGAAAAATATTTTTCGAATTCCAAAACCTGATAATCAAAACTTGATATTATTTATTTTCTATAGACAAATAATATCGTAAAACGTATTTACTAAATAATAATTACTACCATTGATTAATATACCCAGCAGTTTGCATACTTAAATTACCGGTAGAAATAGTCAAATTACCATTTGTAATAGTGGCGTTACCACCAATAGTAGCATCAGTAGTAACAGTTAAATTATTAGTAGTAACTCTACCATTAGTTAAAATTACATTACCATTTGTAAGTACAACATTACCATCAGTAGATGATAAATTACCAACAATATTCATTGTTTTGGAAATTTTAACATTACCAGAAACATCTAATTGTACGGTTGGTGATAGCATACCAATACCAATCAAACCATTATCAGCAATTTGGAAAGCGACGTTTGCATCATCGTAAAAAGTAGCGATATGATTAGCTCCATATTGTGTTACTTTCAAAGCAGGTCCTGTACCATTATTAGAGATATCAAATTGGGTTGTTACTTCAACCTTAGTATCTGTTCGAATAAAATCACCAGTGAAATTAATGGAACCATCTACAACTAATCCTCCGGCAATATGTACTTTTTTGCCAGTATTAGGGTTGATATTAATATTACCATTACCACTTGCTGCTGTAATAGTATTACCACTAATCAATAATTCACCAATATTAGCGGAGGTTGTTGTTCTCAATGTATCCGAAGTAATCTTATTTTGAACTTGTAAATTATTATTAAAAGAAGCATCCCTTACTACTGTTAAGTAGCCATTTAAACTAGTATCATTTTCGACTTTCAAATTATGTTTGACATTTAAATCATTGCTAACAGTTAAATTATTATTGAAAGAAGAATCGCCAGTAACAATCAAACTATTTGAAATATTAGCATTGCCACCAGTTACTGACAATCCAGCAGTTAATGTAGCTAGACCATTTAATGTAGTAGTGCCATCATTAACAATCGATTTTCCGCTACGAACAGCTATACCTCCATTAGCTCTAATAATATCCTCAACCACTAAACCAGAAGTGTCTGTAGCTCCACCAGAACCTACTTTGATGCCAGTACATTGTATATAACCATTGACATCTAATTTAATACCAACATCAGCTGATGCTTTTCCGATAGCAATTGAATCACCAACATATAATTTCGAATTCAATGAAGCATCTTTACTAACGAACAAAAGACCATTCAAAGATGTATCTTTTTGAGCGATCAAATTATCTTTCAATGTTGTAATTCCAGTTACTTGTAATGTTGAATCGAGAGTGGTTGTATCCTTGACGTATAATTTGGAATTCAATGAAGCATCTTTACCGACAAACAAAAATCCGTTCAATGACATATCTTTCTCTACAATAAATTTCTCTTTGAATGTAGTAATACCAGTTACTTGTAATGTTGAATCAAGAGTGGTTGTATCCTTGACGTATAATTTCGAATTCAATGAAGCATCTTTACTAACGAACAAAAGACCATTCAATGATGTATCTTTTTGAACGATCAAATTATCTTTCAGTGTTGTAATACCAGTTACTTGTAAAGTAGAATCAAGAGTGGTTGTATCCTTGACGTATAATTTCGAATTCAATGAAGCATCTTTACTAACGAACAAAAGACCATTCAATGATGTATCTTTTTGAGCGATCAAATTATCTTTTAGTGTTGTAATACCAGTTACTTGTAATGTTGAATCAAGAGTGGTTGTATCCTTGACGTATAATTTCGAATTCAATGAAGCATCTTTACTAACGAACAAAAGACCATTCAATGATGTATCTTTTTGGACGATCAAATTATCTTTTAATGTAGTAATACCAGTTACTTGTAAAGTAGAATCAAGAGTGGTTGTATCCTTGACGTATAATTTGGAATTCAATGAAGCATCTTTACTAACGAACAAAAGACCATTCAATGATGTATCTTTTTGAGCAATCAAATTATCTTTTAGTGTTGTAATTCCAGTTACTTGTAAAGTAGAATCGAGAGTGGTTGTATCCTTGACGTATAATTTGGAATTCAATGAAGCATCTTTACTAACAAATAAAAGACCATTCAATGATGTATCTTTTTGGACGATCAAATTATCTTTTAATGTAGTAATTCCAGTTACTTGTAAAGTAGAATCAAGAGTGGTTGTATCCTTGACATATAATTTCGAATTGAAAGAAGCATCTTTACTAACAAACAAAAGACCATTTAACGATGTATCTTTCTCGACAATCAAATCATCTTTCAATCTAGTAGTACCTGTTACTTGTAAAGTAGAATCGAGAGTGGTTGTATCCTTCACGTATAATTTGGAATTCAATGAAGCATCTTTACCGACAAACAAAATTCCGTTCAATGACATATCTTTCTCTACAATAAATTTCTCTTTGAATGTTGTAATTCCAGTTACTTGTAAAGTAGAATCAAGAGTGGTTGTATCCTTGACATATAATTTTGAATTCAAAGAAGCATCTTTACTAACAAATAAATTGTTATTCAATGATAAATCATTATTAACGTATGTAACAGTACCTACTGTATCGATGTATTTTGTACGTCTTTTCAAATCTTCTAATCTAAAATTTACATCTTCAGTAAGGTCTTTCAAATAAATAAGTTTTTCTGTATCAACATTGAAATATTGACTACTACCATCTCTCCAAATTCTTAGGTTTGAAGCTTGGATACTAAATTTTGGTTTTGTTTCATCACCACCGCTACCAGCAGTAGTATAAAAATTAACGGAATTATCACTACGAAGGTATATGCCACCTCCACTAACATCGAGGAAACCCTTCAAATAAGATTGTCTTAACTTGTTAGCACTGTTGGACAAATCAAACCACTTACTCATAGTATATAATTTATTTATATATTATAAAAATATTAATTTGTATTTATGAAATTATAATCCAAAATATAAAAATCAAACGCGGAATATATTCTAAATCATTTTTTGGATTATGTTTGGTATGATGAAATAGATGTCATCACTTTCCACGGATAAGAACCAGATACATTTACAAATACTAATGTTTGTGTAATAACACTTGCCGATGAAACACTAACAGCAGCACTACCACCATTATATAGAGGAGCACTAGCTGTTCCACCATTGACTTGAACTGAATTACAATATGTTTTGTTCGTAGTTGAATCAATAATCAATGTCACTACAAATGACCGATTGGCATCATTTGATGTAGTTGGGTAATTTGTAAAATTACATGTGAAATTTGCTGCTGCTGGCGCTGATAAATAAAAAACGCTTCCAGTGGTCAAATCAAATGTGTATGTGGATGATGATGATGAATTTTGTATAATTTGTTCTGTTATACGATTGAACTTAGCATATTTGCCAATAGAAACATTTCCATTTGTCGATAAATCATTGTTTATATAAACATTACTACCAACTGTGATATTTCCATTTGTAGATAAATCATTATTTATAAAGACATTTCTATTCAATGATACATCTTTGATTACGTATAAATTATTACTAAATTGGACATTATTCAGATAAGTAGTATTTACTCCACTCACAATTATATTACCATTTATTGTAAGGTTACCACCTATTGTCAATTTGTTATTCATTGTAACATCATTATTGAATGTACTAAATCCATTTGTTACTAAATCACTTCCAAGGGATAATTTTGAGTTAGCTGATATATCACCGTTCAAAATTGTTCTGCCTCCAACATATGCTGTTCCATTCATAGATGTATCGACTAATACGAACAGATTGGATTTGGCTGTTGTATTTCCATTCAAAATAGTATTTCCTCCAACATATGCGTTTGCGTTCATTGACGAATCTCCGATTACGAATAATTTTGAATTTAAGATAGTGTTACCGTTTAATGAGGTAGTTCCACTTACAGTGAGATTATTATTCAATGTAGAATTACCAGTGACCGTTAATTGAGAATTCAACGTAACATCACCGTTTAATTTGGTTGTTCCTGATACATATGTATTTGCGTTCAATGATGTATCACCAATGACAAATAGGTTTGAATTTATTAATGTATTACCATTTACAAACAATTTACTATTCAAAGAGGCATCACCAGTAACCAGTAGTTTTGAACCGAAAGATGCGTCATTTACTACTTGTGCTTTTCCTGCTACAATTAAATTAGCATTCAATGTAGTATCGTTACCAACAGATAATTTTTTATTGAATGAAATATCGCCATAATATATTGAAATACCATTTACAACAACATTTCCTCTGATGGATACATTTCCATTCATGGATGTGTCACTACCGACGAATAATTTTGAATTGAGCGAAGCATCACCACCAACGAATATTCTACCATTGAGGGAAGAATCCGAATTGATTGTAATTGTATCTGTTGTTGTTTTGCCGGAGACGGTTAAACCAGTTAATGACGTTGAGCCACTATTCGTTAATGATTGCCCAGATGGGATTATAATACCACCATTAGCCGCGATTATTTGTGAATAAGTTCCACCAACTGCGACAGTATTGAGAACATTTGTATATGTGGTTGAATCGAACTGAGTTACTAGACCACAATTAACAACACCCGCAGTATCGATTGCTGATGTTGGATTGACCTTTCCGATACCTATGTTTTTGAGAACATATAGATTTGAACTGAACGACGCATCTGAACCGACAAACAGACGGGCATTCAATGATAAATCGATATTTGGGTCAAAACTAGAACCACTACTACCTGTACCGATTTTAACACCATTCATGTAAATATTACCGACTACATTGAGATTACCATTCATAGAAACATTACCACCAACTGATAATTTACCATTCATCGACGAATCACCTGTGACTGTTATGTTTGTAAAAAAACCATTTACCGCGGATACTGAACCATTATTTACTAATAAATCGCCATTTGTAATACCTATATTATCACCATAGACATGTAATTTATATTGAGAACTAGGAGCGATACCAATACCTACATTATCATTAAAATAAGCATATCTATTAACAAATAACTTACCATTCATAGAAGCATCGCCACCAACTGATAATTTACCATTCATTGATGAATCGACATTTATATTCAATGAACCATTAAAACTACCATTTGTCGCAACAAATGTACCATTATCTAAAATCAAATTAGCATCTTTTATATAGACACCACCACCACCAATAACATGTAATTTATATTGTGGACTACCAACTCCTATACCTAGATTACCATTTATAATTGTATCGCCATAAAAAGACGCATTTGTGTTTGGAGCATATGAATTTTGTATTTGCGTTTTATTGAAAAAGCTGAGATTGATACTGGTATCAATGGCTGTCTTGTTATAATATCCAAGATTAATACTTGAGTCAGATTGAGTTTTGTTATAATATCCAAGATTAATACTTGAGTCAGATTGAGTTTTGTTATAAAATGTTGAATATATGTTATTAATACTTACATCAACAAAACCCATTTTATTCGATAGTGCGGTTGACATACTAATATCATTCTGAAGTGCTACTGCTAACTCGTTCAATGTATCCAATGTAGATGGAGCACTGGCGACCAAATTGGATATTGCTGTAGATACTGCTGTAGATACAAAAGCCGTAGTGGCAATTTGAGTTGTATTTGTTCCGTTTGTTGCGGTTGGTGCTATTGGCTCACCAGTAAATATAGGATTGTTCAATGGAGCATATGTAATTTGTGTATATGTCTTGTTATAGAATCCAACATTGATACTGGTATCAATGGAAGTCTTGTTATAATATCCAGTGTTCATACTAGCATCATGTAGTGTTTTGTTATAGAATCCAACATTGATACTGGTATCAATGGCTGTCTTGTTATAATATCCAGTGTTCATACTAGCATCATGTAGTGTTTTGTTATAGAATCCAACATTGATGCTGGAATCAATGGATGTCTTATTGTAATATCCTGTATTCATACTAGCATCATGCTGTGTCTTATTGTAGAATCCAATATTGATACTGGAATCGATGGATGTTTTGTTGTAGAAATTGGTATTGATACTGGAATCGATTGTTGTCTTTGTATATACACTAACAAAACTGGTATCAATGTAGTTTTTATTATAAAAATTAGTATTCAAACTAGTATCACTTTGAGTTTTGTTGTAGAAACCGCTATTGATACTAGAATCGATTGTGGTCTTGTTGTAATATCCAAGATTCATACTAGCATCACTTTGAGTTTTGTTATAGAAATTGGCATTGATACTCGAATCAATTGTTGTCTTTGTATATACACTAACAAAACTGGTATCAATGTAGTTTTTATTATAAAAGTTGGTATTCAAACTAGTATCACTTTGAGTTTTATTATAGAAATTAGTATTCAAACTAGTATCACTTTGAGTTTTGTTGTAGAATCCAAGGTTAATACTGGAATCAATGGATGTCTTGTTATAATATCCGGTGTTCATACTAGTATCATGCTGTGTTTTGTTATAAAATCCGACATTGATACTGGAATCAATGGATGTCTTTGTATAAACACTACCAAAACTGTTATCAATGTAGTTTTTATTATAGAAATTGGTGTTCAAACTAGTATCACTTAGTGTTTTATTATAGAATCCAAAATTAATACTGGAATCAATGGATGTCTTGTTATAATATCCGGTGTTCAAACTTGTGTCACTTTGAGTTTTGTTATAAAATCCGATATTGATACTTGTATCGATTGCTGTTTTTGTATAAACACTTACAAAGCTGGTATCTAAATAGGTTTTATTGTAGAAATTGGTGTTCAAACTTGTATCACTTTGAGTTTTATTGTAGAATCCAAGATTGATACTGGAATCGATTGCTGTTTTTGTATAAACACTTACAAAGCTGGTATCTAAATAGGTTTTATTGTAGAAATTGGTGTTCAAACTTGTATCACTTTGAGTTTTATTGTAGAAT
>Ga0114968_10002361_pt1 | contig 14464 bp, 12 predicted proteins | sample M_130807_EF_Meta_FD_87020 | JGI IMG/M metagenome (GOLD analysis project Ga0114968, IMG submission 87020) | Freshwater microbial communities from Lake Montjoie, Canada to study carbon cycling - M_130807_EF_MetaG | ecosystem: Environmental > Aquatic > Freshwater > Lake | place: Lake Montjoie... | reverse complement strand
TTCCTACGACATTATTCACTTGGATTGAGGCCAGTGGAGTTCCACAGCTCAATGGCTGGCTGATTCATATTGCCGTGCTCAAAACAAAGAATGCTCAGAGATGCGGTATTGAGAAGAAAGTGCTGAGCTTGCGCCACGGAAAGCTTAATCCAGCGGGCGGCGAAGACGCGACCGAAGTGGCTATGAGTGAAGAGGGCGACGTTCCCTTTCAGCAGTCGGAGCTGCGCGATGAGCTGATCTGCGCGAAGGGCAATCTGCGCGGGAGACTCACCCCCTGGGGCACCATCCAAAAAGAGATTCCAATGCGGATGCCCGGCATGCACTTCCACCGGAGTGTGGCCCTCGAAGTCGCCATGATCCCACTCGGTGAGATCTGGGTTGACAACGGCCTCTGCTTGCAGCCCGGCGAGGGCGCAGGTCTGGAGTGCGCGCATCAACGGACTCGCCAGCACTCGCGCGAAAGGGATGCCTCGCAGCCGTTTCCCGAGCGCGCAGGCCGCATCCTCGCCATGCTGGGTCAATGGGATGTCCGTGCGTCCAGTGTACTGCCCTGAGAGCGACCATGCCGTCTCGCCGTGCCGAATCAGGTGGATGCGGAGAGGCTCATGGGTGCTCATAGGAGGCATTGTAGTCACCACGGCGGGCCGCTTGATTGCACCGGATGCGATGTAGTAAGGCACTTTGCGCGGCAGCCACCTGCGCTGACTGACCGGCCCAAATTTCCAGTGCAGGTTGCTGAATGGCGCGGGCAAAGGAGAATGCCAGGGCCCACGGCAAGCGTGACTTGAAACGGACATTCATGGCATTCAATCGCAGCGTCGCGAGTTCGGCGGGCTGGCCGCCGGATAAAAATGCGATTCCTGGCACGGCGGCGGGCACGGCTTGCAGAAGGCAGGTCACCGTTGCATCCGCGATTTCATTCGCGGTGGTCTGCTGCGGGCATGTCAGGCCGGGGAGCACCATGTTGGGCTTCATAATAATACCTTCCAACATCACGCGCTGGGCATAGAGCTGACTGAAGACCTCATGCAGCACCTCCTCAGTCACGGCGCTGCACTGCTCCAATGTGTGGGCACCCTCCATGAGGACTTCCGGCTCGAAGACGGGAACCAGTCCCACCTCCTGGCACAAGGCGGCATAGCGGGCTAGATCCTGCGCGTTGGTCTCGATGCAGCTCTGGCTGGGAGTGCCTTCGCCGATGGTGAAAACGGCGCGCCACTTGGCAAAACGGGCACCCAATTCGGCATACTCCATGAGGCGTTCGCGCAAGCCATCCAGGCCTTCCGTGATCTTCTCGCCGGGATGGCCCGCCATGTCCTTCGTACCCATGTCCACTTTAATGCCGGGCAGGATGCCGGAATCGATCAGGACATTGAGGAAGGACGTGCCCTCCCTGGTTCGCTCGTGAATCGTTTCGTCATACAGGATCGCGCCACTGATTCCCGCGCTGAGGCCCGGCGTGGTGATGAGCAATGCACGATAGTCGCACCGCATTTTTTCATCCTGCGGAATGCCCAGCGCGGCGAAGCGCTTGTTGCACGTAGCCGTGCTTTCATCCATCGCCAGCAGCCCTTTATCGCCATCGACAAGCGCGCCGGCGGTATTGATCAGTGCCTGGGTGTTCATAGTGAGTGGCTCCATTTCCAATTTCGAATCTCGGGCAGGTCCTGCCCGTTTGTGTCGATGTACAGTTTGTGCTCGATGAGCTTGGTCTTGAGCTGCTCCTTCAGCTCATGGCCCTTTTCACCCGTCTGCGGCAGGCGGTCGATGGTGTCTATGGCGAGATGAAAGCGGTCAAGATCATTAAGAACGGTCATGTCGAACGGCGTTGTGATTGTGCCCTCCTCTTTGTAACCACGGACATGAAAGTTGTCGTGGTTCGTGCGGCGATAGGTCAGTCGGTGGACCAGCCACGGGTAGGCATGGAAGGCGAAGATGACAGGCTTGTCCTTGGTGAACAAGGCATCGAAATCTTCGTCGCTCAATCCGTGCGGATGTTCGCTCGGTGGTTGGAGTTTCATGAGATCGACCACGTTGACGACGCGGATTTTCAGATCGGGCAGGTTCTCCCGCAGGATGGAGACCGCTGCCAGTGTCTCCAGCGTGGGAACATCTCCGCAGCAGGCCATGACGACATCCGGTTCACCGCCCTCGTCATTGCTGGCCCAGTGCCAAATGCCAATGCCTGCGGCGCAGTGTTTATCGGCGGCGTCCATGCCGAGCCATTGCGGCGCGGGGTGCTTGCCAGCGATGACCACATTGACGTAATGCCGGCTGCGCAGGCAGTGATCCATCACGGACAGCAGGCAGTTCGCATCTGGCGGCAGATAGACGCGCACGACAGAAGCCTTTTTGTTCACGACATGGTCGATGAAGCCGGGATCTTGATGCGTGAAACCATTGTGATCCTGCCGCCAGACGTGCGAGGCGAGCAGGTAGTTCAATGAAGCGATGGGCTTTCGCCAAGGCAGGCCCGCGGTAACCTTCAGCCACTTGGCGTGCTGGTTGAACATCGAATCTACGATGTGGATGAAAGCTTCGTAGCAGTTGAAGACACCGTGCCGTCCGGTCAGCAGGTAGCCTTCCAGCCAGCCTTCGCATTGGTGCTCGCTGAGCATCTCCATCACGCGCCCGGCAGGTGCGAGCCATTGGTCATTGGATTCGGTTGCGGCATTCCACTGCCGGTTGGTGGTTTCAAAGAGGGCTTCGAGTCCATTCGACAAGGTTTCATCAGGGCCAAAGACGCGGAAATTTTTCTGGGAGTCATTGTCCTTCATCACATCGCGAAGAAAGGGCCCTAGCACATGGGTGTCGCCAATGCCGGGCACGCCGGGTGCAGGCACCTCCACCGCGTAGTTGCGAAAGTCCGGCATCTGCAGGTCGCGCAGCAACAGGCCGCCATTGGCATGCGGGTTTGCCCCCATGCGCCGGGCACCTTGGGGTGCAAGCTCAGCGAACTCCGGCCTCAGCCTGCCCTGTTTATCAAAGAGCTCTTCAGGCCGGTAGCTGCGCAGCCAGTCTTCCAAAAGTTTCAGGTGTTCGGGATGCGCGGCGGGATCCGAAAGTGGGACCTGATGCGCGCGAAAGGTTCCTTCGATCTGCAGGCCATCGATCCACTTCGGACCCGTCCAGCCTTTCGGTGAATTGAGCACGATCATCGGCCAGCGCGGACGTGTCTGGCAGCCACGCTCGCGGGCTTCGAGCTGGATGCGTTTGATCTCCGCCACAACGGCATCCAGCGTCGTCGCCATCGCCTGATGCATCGCATCGTTGTCGTCCTGATACTCGACGAAATAGGGCGTCCAGCCATAGCCGCACATCAATTGCTCCAGCTCATCACGCGTGATGCGGGCGAGAACGGTGGGATTGGAGATCTTGTAGCCATTGAGATGCAGGATCGGCAGCACTGCGCCGTCCGTGGCTGGATCAAGGAACTTGTTGGAATGCCAGGCAGTAGCCAGCGGTCCGGTTTCCGCCTCACCGTCGCCAACCACACACGCGACAACAAGATTAGGATTGTCAAACACCGCGCCAAAGGAATGGCTAAGCGAATAGCCCAGCTCGCCGCCCTCATGAATCGAGCCGGGAGTCTCCGGCGAGGCGTGACTTGGAATGCCACCAGGAAACGAGAACTGGAGAAAGAGCTTTTGCAGCCCCCCTTCATCCTGGCTGATGTGCGGATAGACCTCGCTGTAAGTGCCTTCGAGGTAGGTGTTGCTGACAACCGCCGGACCTCCATGCCCAGGGCCGGAGACGTAGATCATGTCGAGGTCATTCTCTTTGATGACGCGGTTCAGATGCGCGTAAATGAAGTTCTGCCCTGGAGTGGTCCCCCAGTGTCCCAGCAGCATGTGCTTGATGTCCGTGAGCGCGAGCGGGCGCTTGAGCAGCGGGTTGTCGAACAGATAGATCTGCCCAACCGAGAGGTAGTTCGCCGCGCGCCAGTAGGCGTCGATGCGATAAAGAAGTTCAGGAGAAAGAGTCGTCATTTTCATAGAGCGCCGTCTCCACACAGGAGAAGTGCAAAATGCCTAAAGCTTGACCTGCTCCTTAAATATGGGGTGTAACCCTACTTGAAGCGCAGGACGAGTTCCGCGATGCCGTCAAGCCAATGCAATCACAGCTGCACGCGGCGCAGTCTCAGCGCGTCATGATGACGAAAACGGAGATTTAAACTCATCTTGGCACCTGCGATGAGGGGGGCTGAGAAGCAGGCCGGAGAACTTTGGAGCATCCTCGGAAGTTATGGACGGTGTCTGCTCGGCACTATCGAGAGAAAATCCACCCTTGATTGCAGCGCTGAGCCCAGTGGCCGTGGTGGGTGTTCACCCCATGGAAAACGCAGGGCCGTCAGATGAAGCTGACGAGTCCCTCATATTGTGAGGTGCCCCCCTCTCTGCGCCACTGGATGTCTGCACCTTCTCATTCTCCACCCACCGCCGTCTGGCAGAAAGAGGGAGATGGAGCGACCTTGATTCTTGCCGGAGACTGGCTGCGCGAGGGGCCTGCAGTGAGCGTGACTGGCACCGCTCCGGATCGTGCGCCCTCCCGCTACCAGACTGAAGCACTGAGTGCTCACGACTCGCTGTTGCCAGCCTTTATTCTGGCGCACCTGCGCACGCTGAAATCCGCAGATAGTGCGCAGGCTCCAGCCCCGATGGATGGACTGCCGGAAAATTTGCGTGGCCTGCTGCAACTGGCGCTGGCGGTGCCAGAGGAAGGCGGCGCGCCCACGGATGTGCGCTCTGTATCCAAATTGGAGAAGCTGGGCAACCTGACTCTCAGCGCATGCCAGGGCTGCAGCGCTCTGGTGGAGTTTGCCGGACAGACGGTTTTATCGCTCGGGCGCTTCGTGCGGAGACGGGCGCGTTTCCGCAGGTCTGATTTCTGGATGACACTGCAGCAGTGCGGAGTGGAGGCACTGCCGATTGTTTCACTCATCAGTTTCCTCATCGGCCTCATCCTGGCATTTGTTGGGAATGTGCAGCTCGCAAATTTTGGGGCTAATCTGTATGTCGCTGATCTGGTTGGCATCGCGATGGTCCGGGAAATGGGAGTGGTGATGACCGCCATCATCATGAGTGGCCGCACAGGTGCCGCCTTCGCTGCACACATCGGCAGCATGAAGGCAAATGAAGAAATTGATGCGCTGCGAACCTTCGGGTTTGATCCCTTTGATTTTCTGGTGCTGCCACGGTTGCTGGCTCTGGTGCTGATGATGCCTCTGCTGACGGTGTATGCCAACATTGTGGGCATCCTGGGCGGCATGCTGGTGGGTTCTTTTGTGGGCATCCCACCTGTGCTGTATTGGGCAGAGACGGTGGCTTCACTCACCATGACGACCGCCTCTCTGGGAGTGATGAAAAGCGTCTTCTTCGGTGCAGCCATCGCCATCAGCGGCTGCATGCAGGGCATGCAGGCGGGCAATTCCTCTGCTGCGGTGGGAGAGGCCACGACGCGCGCCGTCGTTACCGCCATCACCACGGTGATCGTGCTGGATTCCGCATTCGCCGCCATTTTCACCCTGCTGAACATCTGATCATGGCAGCCAAAATCACAGTGCGAAATCTGACCATGGCCTATGGCGACCAGGTCGTGATGCACGATCTTGATTTCGAAATTCAGGACAAAGACATCTTCGTCATCATGGGCGGCAGCGGCTGTGGCAAGAGCACGCTACTGCGGCATCTCATCGGCCTGCGTGAACCAGCCAAAGGCTCCATACTCTATGAGGGCAAAGACTTTACGGCCACCGCACCTGATGAGCGCGGCCCGTTCTTCCAACGCTTTGGGGTTATGTATCAGTCGTCGGCGTTGTGGTCGTCACTTACCCTCGCAGAGAACATCTCCATGCCGGTGGAGGAATCCTGCAAACTCCCGCCAAAAACAGTGCGAGATCTGGCGGCCTACAAGCTCGCGCTGGTCGGCCTCTCGGGTTATGAAGACTTCTACCCGGCGCAGATCAGCGGTGGCATGAAGAAGCGCGCAGGGATTGCACGGGCCATGGCCCTGGACCCCGACATCCTGTTTTTGGACGAACCCAGTTCGGGACTGGACCCGCTTAGCTCGCGCCGGCTGGACGATCTCATTCTCGGCCTGCGTGACAGCCAGGGTTCAACCATCGTCATCGTCACACACGAGCTGGCCAGCATTTTCAACATCGCCAACAACGCCCTGTTTCTCGACACTGCCACGCATACCCAGGGGGCACTGGGCCCTCCGTGCGAGCTGCGCGACCATTCGTACAATCCAGCCGTGCGTCTGTTCTTGAATCGCGGAGACACCCCCAAAACATCGTCATGAGCAAAACCGCCAGCCCGACACTTATTGGTAGCTTTACCCTGGTGGGCTTGCTCCTCGCCGGCGGATCACTCATCCTGTTTGGTGCCGGCAGGTTCTTTGAAAAGACCAGCCGCATCGTGCTGTATTTCGATCAAAGCGCCAATGGCCTGCTGGTCGGTTCGGATGCTCGCTTCGGCGGTGTCCGCATTGGGCGCGTGGCATCCATTCGTGTGCTGGTCGATTCGAAAGCGAACCGCAAGATCATCCCGGTCGTGGTGGAGCTGTCTGACAACGACCTGCGTCATGTCGGATCGACCTCCGGCGGTATCATTGATTTCACCACCGATGCTGGAGTGAATGCCGCCGTGGTGGATGGGCTGCGTGCGCGCATGAAGCAGCAAAGCCTGCTGACGGGGCAGCTCTACATCGAGTTCGACATCGCGCCTGAAAATCCGGGCTTCATCTTCAAGCCTGAGCACGCGCCGGACTTCCCATCCGTTCCCACCATGGGCACTGAACTGGATGCCATTATCTCGGGAATCTCGGATGGATTGAAGAAATTCAACGACCTCGACCTCGCCACGGTGATGAAAGAACTGCGCGATGTGCTCACCGTCACCAAGACCCAGATCGCTGCGCTGAACCTGAAAGCGATCAACGACAACATCCTGGGCATCACCACGGATGTGCGCACGATCACCAGCAACAAAAAGCTCGGCCTCGCCATCGACACCCTGGCCGATGCGCTCAAGAGTTTCGATGAACTCGCGAAGAAGGCCAATCAGGGCATCGATCCCCTGCTCAAGGACTTGGAAAAAGTCATGCAGCAGGCCACCGCCGGTCTGGAAAAAATCCAAGAGGCCTCCGCCGACATCTCCAACGTCACCAATCCGCGCGCCCCCGTGCTCATGCGCCTGCAAAACGTGCTGGAAGAGGCCGAGCGCGCCTCACGCGCCATCAAAGAACTCGCCAACGAGCTCAAACGAAATCCCAACACCCTCCTGCGCGGGAAAGACCTCAACCCATGAACATGCGTCTCATCACCTGCAGCCTCCTGCTGCTGACACTCACTGCCTGTAGCGTGCTCCAGCCCGTCAAAGACACCGCCACCCAGCATCTGCTGGATCCGCTGGTACCAGACCGCACCCTCACCGCCGCGCGTCCCGCCATCGCCGTGGGCCGCCCCTCCCTTCCCGGTTACCTCGATAGCAATCAGCTCGTCACCCGCTCCACTGGCCAGCTCATGGTCAGCAAACTCGACATCTGGGGCGAGCCACTCGATTCGGCCATCTCCCGCGTCATCGCCAGCAATCTCAGCCGCCTCACCGGCTCCATGAACATCCAGCCCGTGGAGAGTTTTACCACGCTGGATTACACCACGCTCCTCGAACTGAAGATCGCCCAGTTTGAACCGGACGCAGCAAATCAACTGATCCTGCAAGGCACTTGGAAACTGCAGCCCGTAACGGGCAAGGAAACCAGCACGCACTTTTTCCGCTTGCTCGTTCCCGTTCCGCTCAGCCTGTCAGATATGAACGCCCGGGTAACGGCCATGAATCAAGCACTTGAACAGCTCGCACGGCAGATCGCGCGCCAATGACTCACAGCTGCCCCAGGATCCGCGCGTCTCCCAGCGGGATTGCAAGGCCGCTAAAGTGCCGGATGATGCGTACCGTGTAGTCAACCGCAGGGCGGTTTGCAGAGACAGCCACACGATAAAGATGACCGCCAAGCGCACCGACCAATGGGTGAACCATGATGCTGGTCAATGCTGCTGCGCAGATGGGAAAAGCTATCTCCGGGCATCGCGATTGTGGTCAACCCGGAGCCCGCGCGTGATGCCATTGTTGCCGGGACCGCACAGCACACACACGCGGCAGGGCCTGAAGCCCCGCATGAGTCCGCCTCCTCGGCATCGCGCTTCGAACTGACGGAAACATATTCGCCCACAGCCATGGACATTGCTCCGGCGACCAATCCCGCCACACCTGCGATCAAAACGGCTTCCTTCGATGCTGACGATGCCGCAACACCAATCATCAGACTCGCAGTCCAAACGATGGCATCATCTGATCCCAGCACAGCGGCACACAACCAACCGGAGCGTCCGCTGCGGTGCTTTTCCGGGTTGTCGGTTTGCTTGGCTGCTTTCGTCATCATTGCATGATTGGGTATTCTGCGATGGCGCTAGGCTGCCTTTGCGTGTTGCACGACCTGTTGTAACCACGCTGCACGCTGCGATGGCGAGCTATGGCGAATGGGGCCGAGCGAAGTTATTCTTACAGGTTTGATCCCACAGAATCCCAAGATATTGCTTCTCAACTGGCGGTGACCCGCTCTTTGATATACCAACCAGTAATACCAAGGTGGTGTGTCCATCGTGACAAATGCATGGGCGCTTCGGCCTGCAAGCAATCGGTCCCAAAACGGTGAATTGTCCCGATACTTGAAGGCAAAGCCGGGCGAGAGAACTCGATCGAAAAGCCCCTTGAGCAAGGCGGGCATGGAACCCCACCAGTTGGGATAGACAAAGACCATGTGTGAAGCCCAGGCAATTGCATCCTGAATGTCTTTCAGGCACGGCTCAAGTTCTTGTCCTTCGGCATAGCCACGATGCAAGATTGGGTCGAACACAAGATCGCCAAGCTTGAAGAACCTGACGCTGTGACCCGCAGCTTCTGCAGCTCCTGAGTAGGCGGCGGCGAGGCTGCCGCAATAGCTGCTGGAATAGGGGTGCCCCAAGATGATGGTGATTTTCTTTAACTTGGTGTCATTCATGATGTTGCTTGAGTTCAATTAATCCTCGTCGTGCACTCTTACGCTGGTGCATCAATGGAATCAGTTCGGATGAGTTTCTTGTTCACGAACTCCTGGATACCGAGGCTCGAAAGCTCGCGTCCATAACCGGAGTGGTTGATGCCGCCAAATGGCAAATCGGGGGTGGTCCAAGTCGGGTGATTGATGAAGACCATCCCGGTCTCGATGCGGTTCGCCACACGCCTCCCACGTGCGACATCCTGCGTGAATACCGAGCCGCCGAGGCCAAAGTCGGAGTCATTGGCAAGTGCTACGGCTTCTGCCTCGTTCTTCACTGGGAAAAAGAGCGCGACTGGGCCAAAAAACTCCTCTCGGTATGCCGGATTGCCCGGCATGATGTTCGTCAAGATCGTCGGCTGCATGAAGGCACCCGGTTGATCTAATTTTTGACCGCCCATCAGCAATCTGGCACCATGAGAGATCGCTCTTTCGACTTGGTCCATCAGTTGCCGCAAAGCGCCTATGGTCGAAAGCGGGCCAAGCGTAGTGGCGGGGTCCATTGGATCACCAGGCTTAAGTGCTTCGAGCGCGGCTTGAAACTTGCCTAAAAAGCGGTCCGCTATGGACTCGACGACGATGAATCGCTTGGCTGCCACACAGCACTGGCCCACGTTGTTCATTTTGGCCCACACGGCCCACTTCACCGTTTTTTCGAGATCGGCGTCCTCCAGCACGATAAAGGCATCGCTGCCTCCTAGTTCCATCGTGGTTTTTTTGACATTTTGACCAGCTCGCGCGGCGACTTCCTTGGCAGCAGCCATGCCACCGGTTAATGCCACCCCCTTGATGCGTGGATCATCAATAACTTGATTCACCTGTTCATGCGTGATCAACAAATTTGTATAGGCCCCTACGGGTGCGCCAGCATCAAGCCACAGCTTCTCAAACGCGATGGCGCATTGAGGAACACAACCCGCGTGTTTGACCATGACGACATTGCCAGCCATCAGGTTCGGCGCAGCAAAACGTGCGAGCTGGTAGTACGGGAAGTTCCACGGCTGAATACCGAAGATGATACCCAGCGGGGCACTTTCGATGACAGCTTCACCCGAGCCCGGACTGAGATGCTCAGGCGCCAGGAAACTCTCTGCATTCTTGGCGTAGTAGTCGATGATGGCCGCACTCAGCATCACTTCACCACGAGATTCGGCAATGAGCTTGCCCATTTCCAGCGTCACGGGGCGGGCATACTCTTCCGTGAGCTGGCTCATGATCAGCGCTGCTCTCTCTACCACGGCAGCACGCTCTGCAAATGAGATGTGACGCCATTGATTGTAGCAGCTCTGCGCAGTATTAATGGCTGCTGAAAGCTGCGAATTGCTGAGTGTGTCGAAGCTCTTGAGGAGTTCGCCGTTGTACGGATTGATGCTTTGGTAGGACATGGTTTTGCGGGACTGGTTGGGGTATTGATTGACTCTAATCCGACCAGTATCCGGGGCGGTCGTAGTGTTTGTGCAGACCGATCTCATAGGATCGTGTCATCAGAGACTCCTTAGTGTATTCGGGGGAATGTTCGATGTCCTCACGACTCAGATTGATCGTGACTTTTGATTCCTCCCAGTTCACGCTCTCAATCCATTTGGGGGAGATTAGAAATCTTTTTCCGGGCAGCCAGTAGTGCGTTGTAACAACGATATAACGAATGACCCAGGTCTCATCATCGATGACAAAATCTTCCACGTGACCGATCTCGCCGTCTGTGGCTTGAATGTCGTAGCCAGTGACCTCATGCGTGCTGCGCAGATGCGGATCCCAGCCCCACTTGCCATCGAGAGAGGAACTCCACTGATCGCGGTCACGCATGATGTTGGGAAAAGCTCCCCACACGTCTGTGCCGCTCCAATAATTCGGCCAGCCGTAGTAGCGGTAGTACTCTTCTTCGTATTGGCGGGAGACAGGTTTATCTGTATCCAGAGACGGGGATTCCTGGATCTGCTTCTTGGTCAGGTTGACAATGATTTGTTCTTTAGCCAGCATCACACCCACGAGGGCATAAGGAGAGATCAAAACCTGCTTTCCAGTGAGCCAGCTTCCAGTATCAGCCACCAGATAGCGCACGGTCCAGTGCCGGTCATCAAAGTAAAATTCGCGGGCTTTTCCCATTGAGCCGTCCAGGCCTTCCAGTTTGTAACCCTTGAGTGTTGTGGCTGTAATGAACATCGTCTTGTGTATGAGGGTTGAGTTGTTGTAAACAACCGATACTGCTTTTGCAGCAGCCAATTCGATATGGGGTGTAACCCCACCCCTCCGCCTCACGAGTTCACCATCCGCAGAACCAGTCGTGCGATCATGAGTTCTTCATCCGTGCGAATGACGCGAACTTTCACCTGACCTGAGGCGGTGGAAACGACCGCTTCATGACTTTCATTGCGTGACGCATTGACCTCAATGCCGAGAAACCCCAACCCAGTACAGATGCGAGAGCGGATGGATGCGCAGTTTTCACCTATTCCGCCGGCAAAGACGAGTGTATCAATGCCACCGAGCACGGCTGCAAAGGAGCCGATCCATTTCTTGGCCTGATAGCAGAACAATGCCACCGCCTCTGCAGCCCTCACATCAGTGGTTTCTTTCGCCAGCAGATCCCGCATGTCGGAGCTGGTTTCGGAGACACCCAGCAAGCCGGACTCATGATTCGCCAGATGCTGAAACTGCGCGGCATTCATGCCTTCGGTTCGAAACAGATAACTGACCAGGCCGGGATCGAGATCACCTGAGCGGGTGCTCATGACCAGGCCGGATGCGGGGGTGAACCCCATGCTGGTATCAATCCCCTGCCCGTCCCGCACGGCCGCTAGGCTGGCCCCGTTGCCAAGATGCGCGAGAATCAACCGCCCACTCGTTGCGACTTGATCATCCAGACCGCTGAGTTCGTCCATGAGGTAAGCATAGGAAAGGCCGTGAAAGCCGTAGCGCTGCACGCCCATGGCTTCATAGCGACGCGGAATCGCCAGCATTTTGGCCACCCGTGGCATGGCTTGATGGAAGGCGGTGTCGAAGCATGCTGTCTGCCGCAACTGCGGATGTCGCTTCTTAAAAGCCTCGATCAGCTCGACCTCACGCGGCAGATGCTCAGGGTCGTAAGCGCTGATGCCCCGCAATTCATCCAGCAACTCCTCGGTGATGAGTTCAGGAGCGGTGTGATGCATGCCATGAACGATACGATGCCCCACGGCGCTGAGCCGTTTAAACGCGGGTTGGGCCTCAAGCCATTTCATCAGAAAATCCGTCGCAGAGCTGCTCCCAGGTACCGTGAGGCTGCCACTAACATCTCCAGGGGCTTTGAAGGCCAAAGTCGTGTCGGGAAAGCCGATGCGGTCCACCTTGCCGCAGATTTGTTTTTCCAACGACGCTCCAGACTGATAAAAAGCGAATCGAATGCTGGAAGACCCCGCATTGATCGTGAGAATGAAATTCATCGCGCTGGCAGAGATGTTCAGCCTTGTTCCCGCGCCGACTGGTTGAGAGCCGCAGACAGGCGCTGTTCTTCATCGGCCTCGTCATTGCCTGCATCAACGAGTTGCTCAGCAATGGTCTCCTCGTTTCTAGCGGGTGCAGTGGCCGCTCGGTGGCCTGCGGCACCGGGGCTTTCATCCCAAACGGTGATGTTGGTATTTCCCGGGATGGTTTCTGGCACCGCAAGGGCGTGGCTGACGATGGCAGCGGACTCAAGCACCCGTTCATTGAGATCGTCGATATCCAAAAGTTCCTGCGGGTTCACGATGGTTGGTTTCATACTTGGCCCAAACATTCATGTCACTTGTGCCTGCCGCCATGGGGCCTTCACCCCAGATGCATGGTGAAAATCAGATGGAGGTGACAATTGAACCGCTCGCTTCGTCCGCCAGATCACGGCTCTCCCACATTCCAAATGCCTGGCAGCGACAGGGGCCGCTTCGTCCGTATGGTGGTTGAAGTAGGTCGCGGCGCGTTCGGCCCAACGCTCTCGCACCCAGGATGCTCTCAGGCGGCTGGGTTTCCCGCTTGTTTTTACGGATGCGTCTTTGAAGTACTGCCGCAGTACCCCCATTTAATCTTACACAATAGACTGACATCAAGGCCAAGGTTCAGCCTGGGCAAAGTAAGCGCGGATGATGCGCATGCGGCGGCGCATCAGGCGCAGGGCTTTAGTGGCCGGAGCGCTCAGCTGCCAGGCTTCGCGCACGATGAGGTTGCCGATTTCATGCTCCCTGAGGAGCGGCAAGGCCAGCCACTCACAACCGTGGCGACCATGACCGCATCATCACCAGCCGCCAGCCCTCCCAGCATCGCCACGTCAAAAGCACTTCCCCCCTCTTGAAAGATGCTCTCAGGCTTTCCAAACTCGAAGCGGGTTTCGACAAATCCTGGGGTTCTGGCTCCCATCATTGTCAGACGCGACAACCGCCAGTCAGTCTTCCTCGCACGCCGTTTGCAGCCGTTCGATGCCTACATCAAGGAATTAAAACGCAGGCAGGCTGGAAGAAGCCGGGCGCGTGCAGGCCGTTCGCGATAGCAAGGCGGAGTTCAAGTTGAAGCAGGCCCGCTCATGCCAGTAAAGGCCGAACGGCCAGGCCACGCTTCTTTGATGGTACCGGCGGTCGGACTCGAACCGACACATCCTCACGGATACAAGATTTTGAGTCTTGTTATCCATCGTTTCAAGTTGTTTCCAGGTGTTTTTCATGGTAGCATGATTTTAATCCTAGATCATTGATACATAAAGTTTCACAACCATTTGGACATGCTCAGACAAAAAGAAACATTTTCAAACGCCGCTGCAAAAACTGCCATCAAACTGCCATCAGATCTGATCCGGTATCCCAAGAGCCACATGCTCTACTGGAAAGAGGAAGGGCGACTTTTTTGTCAGCGCGGCAGTTCCGACTACTGCTGCCGGTTTTCGCACAATGGCCGCAGGGGGTTCTTCGACCTGAATACGCCCAACAAGGTCGAGGCTCAAAAACGCGCAGCAGAACGATACAAGTACGTCGTGGCCCATGGATGGGAAAAGGCCGAGAAGAACCCTGACTTCAGAGTTCAAGCCCCTGTTCCTGAACGTGTGGATCTCACCGTTGGCGGATGGATCAAGGAGGTTCGGGCAGTTTCTCTCGTCCGTGCACTGACGCTGCGCAGCTACGAGCAAGCCCTCCGAAGAATTGCTGCTGAGGCTGTTTTGGGGCTGACCTATTCGATCAAGCAGCATGCCACATGGCTTGGCAAAGTGGACGGGGTTCTCTTGGAAAAACTCACCACGGATGTTGTGGCCAAGTGGATCAAGACCCGGATTTCTAGTGCCGGTGCCGACCCCAGAGCGCAGGAAAAGGCGAAGCACACGGTCAATCACGTCCTTCGCTCCGCAAAGGCTCTGTTTTCGCAAAAGAAG
>Ga0114968_10002360_pt1 | contig 14465 bp, 8 predicted proteins | sample M_130807_EF_Meta_FD_87020 | JGI IMG/M metagenome (GOLD analysis project Ga0114968, IMG submission 87020) | Freshwater microbial communities from Lake Montjoie, Canada to study carbon cycling - M_130807_EF_MetaG | ecosystem: Environmental > Aquatic > Freshwater > Lake | place: Lake Montjoie... | reverse complement strand
GTTAGGCCCACGGCCGTGGAATGTGGCCTATGCCGAGCCTTGCCGTCGTCCGGCAGATGGTCGATACGCAGAAAATCCAAATCGTCTTCAACATTATTTTCAGTTTCAAGTGCTGATGAAGCCATCGCCTTTAAATATTCAAGATATGTATATTCGCAGCTTAGAAACATTAGGCATTATGCGGACCGATCATGATATTCGTTTTGTGGAAGATAATTGGGAATCACCGACATTAGGCGCTTGGGGTGTGGGCTGGGAAGTGTGGCTTAATGGCATGGAAGTAACCCAGTTTACGTATTTTCAACAATGCGGCGGCGTGGATTGCAAGCCGGTTAGTGTGGAAATCACATATGGACTTGAGCGTTTGGCGACGTATATTCAGGGTAAATCACATGTGATGGACGTTGTATGGCATGAAGGGCCGCAAGGTATTGTGACGTATGGCGATGTCTACAGGCAGTCCGAGATTGAAAATTGTCATTTTAATTTTTCTGAATCTACAACAGAGACATTGTTTTCTTTGTTTATGTCTTATGAAAAGGAAGCGCAGCAGCTTTTAGAAAAAAACCTACCGCTTCCAGCCTATGATTTTACCTTAAAATGTTCTCATTCGTTTAATTTATTGGATGCCCGTGGGGCGATCTCAGTATCCGAGCGGATGGCCTATATTTTGAGAATCCGAAAATTAGCGCAGGCTTGTGCAAAAACATATTTGGAGAAATATAGTGCAAACGCGTGATTTTTTACTGGAAATTGGGACGGAGGAGATTCCGGCTCGGTGTATTGGGCAGCTGGCAAAATCTTTAGCGGATGATCTTGAGAAGGGTTTTCTTTCGGCGCGGTTGGTCTTTGATAATAAAGAAGGGTCAATCCAAGTGTTTTCAAGCTATCGACGATTAGCAATTCGCATTTCCGGTTTAAGCGAGATACAAACGGATACAACAGACGTGATTACTGGGCCTCCTTTGGCCATGGCAAAAAATGAATCGGGTGACTGGCTTCCTCCTGCTTTGGGGTTCGCTAAAAAAGTTGGGATTGATCCGTCGGCGCTATCTACTTGTATTGGAAAAGATGCAAAAGGCCGAGAGGTTTTAACCTATACAAAGGAAGTAACGGGTGAGTCTACAGTAACGGTGTTGTCTACGCTGATTCCTCAGATTTTACATGCCTTACCGTTACCTGTTGCTATGCGTTGGGGAGATCATGAAAAAACATTTTATCTCCCAGTACAGTGGGTGGTGTGTTTATTTGGAACGGATGTTATTCCGTTTTCCTTTTTTGATGTGACTTCGGGACGTGTATCGCGAGGACATCGGTTTTTAAGTGCAAATGAAGAAGGCAGTATTTTAGGGGCGAGTTGTATATTGGAGCAGCCGTCGGACTATCTATCAGCTTTGGAAAAGCAGTTTGTTTTTGTAGATCAAGATATGCGAAAAGCCGTGATTCGAAAAACCTTGTTGGACTTGGGTACGATGCATCCGGATTGGGAAATGTTATTAGATGAAGTGGTTAATTTGGTTGAGTGTCCTACTGCTTTGATTGGTTCGTTTAGCGACGCTTATTTAGAGCTTCCCTCTGAAGTGTTATCAAAAACGATGATGTCGCATCAGCGATATTTTCCTATTTTTTCAGATGCAGGAATTACGAATCGTTTTGTAATTATTGCTGAACATGTCAGTATGAAAAATCAAGCGGCTATTATTTCCGGAAATGAACGAGTTATCATTGCGCGTTTGGAAGATGCCCGATTCTTCTTTTCCGAAGATAAGAAGACGTCGCTGAGTGCGTATACGGAAGGGCTTAAAAATGTGGTCTTCCAGAAGGGAATGGGGTCTCTATTTGACAAAAAAGAACGTGTAAAACTTTTGGCCAAACATTGTGCCCAGCTTTTGGGGTATGACGATCTTGAAACCTTGGAAAAAGTGGCTGAATTATGCAAGGCGGATTTGGTTACGCATATGGTGTATGAGTTTCCAGAGCTGCAAGGCATTATGGGGAGCTACTATGCGCGATTATCGGGCGAAAACGAGGCTGTATCGCAGGCAATTCGTGAACATTATTATCCCTTATCTTCCAGTTCTCCCATTCCTTCTTCGGATCTTGCCCGCATTGTTGCGATTGCAGATCGGTTGGATACAATCGTGGTGTGTTATCAAAACGGCTTGATTCCTACTGGTTCCAAAGATCCATTGGGTATACGCCGCGCAATGATTAGTTTACTGATGATTAGTTTCTCAGGTGGATTACACTTGGATTTCCCGGAATTGTTTAGAAAAGCCTACGCTGTTTTAGGTAAAGGCGACGCCAATTACGAGACGTTGCTTTCGTTTTTTATACAGCGTGTTCAAACGTTTATAGAAGAACGTTCTCAATCGTCATATGATATTGCTCAAAGTGTGATGGAGAAAGGGCTTTCTGGGTTGGTTGTTGCTTGTGAAACAGCACAGTGGCTGCGGTATCTAAAAGAAGAAGAGCCTTGTGATTTTAAGCCTCTTGTTGAGGCAGCTGTTCGAGTAAAGCGGCTTGCAAAATCCTCTGATCCTTCTGTTTCGGTGAATCCGGCTTTATTTCAGGATGACATAGAAAAAATAGTATGGGCTTCTGTTTTGCGCTTACAAGAGCAAACTGTAGACTATTCAAAATTTAAGAACTTTAAACCGTTGGTTGCCTTACTTTCCGAGTATTTTGAAAAAATCTTAGTTATGGCAGAAGACGAGTCTATCAAGAAAAACAGATTGGCTTGTTTAGCTGCAATTGATGCTCAGTTTTCACTTTTTGCAGACTTTGAAAAAATTGTAATAGGGAGTTAGTTATGTCCGTATCCGTTTTGCTTCATTCAGAATATGGTGTTCCCGAACATGTTATTCAAACCTCATCGTATGTGTTGCCCAAAGTGGGGCCGGATCATGTTTTAGTAAGTGTGCTTTTTTCACCCATTAATCCTGCTGATTTAAATATGATGGAAGGCAAATATTATACGCAGCCGCCACTTCCTAGTGTGCTTGGAAATGAAGGGGTTGGCGTTGTTGAAGCTGTCGGTGATGGCGTGTTTTCGGTAAAAAAAGGCGACAGAGTGATTATGCCGTTTCGCGATAAAGAAAATTGGATTGGGTGGTGGACAGAATCATTTATTGCGCATGAAAAAGATTTGATTGTTGTTCCAGATTCTATTTCAGATCAACAAGCCGCGATGTTAACTGTCAATCCTGTTACGGCGTATCAATTATTAACCCGATTTACGGATTTGGAAAAAGGGGACTTTGTGGCCTTTAATGCGGCTAACTCGGGTGTTGGACGCTGGATTGCTGCATTTGCAGATGATTTGGGATTTAAAACGATTGCATTAGTTCGTACCGAAGAATCCCGTGCGCGGGTCACGGGTTGGGGAGCGGATCATGTACTTTTAGACGAGCCTGGCGTTTCCAAAAAAATTAGAGAGATTAGTACGGTTCGCTTGGCGTTAAATGCTGTTGGCGGAACGAGTGCTCGGGAATTGTCTAAGTCCCTGGATTCTGATGCGATGATGGTAACGTATGGCGCGATGTCAAAAGAGCCGATTCAAGTAGGGAATATGCTCTTCATTTATCAAACTGCGTGGCTTACTGGATTTAATCGATCTAAGTGGGTGCAAGAAGCGCATCCCGAAGAAGTTCGTATTGCCTATGGCGAAGTCTTTAAATTAATAGAGAGAAAGTCTGTAGAGGTCGATATTGAGGAAGTATACCCCTCCGAGCGTGTAGTGGATGCGATTCGTCATGCGCAACGGCCGATGCGCAGCGGGAAAGTGTTACTCTCCTTTTAGGTTCTGTTTGGCGAGTTGCCAAAGGACTTCTTTTTCCTCAAGGCTAAGGGATTCAAAGTCTTGATTTTGTTCTCTTGCTGTTTTTTCCATATCTCTAAAACGCGCTATAAACTTTTGATTTGCCTTTCTTAAGGCTTCCTCTGGGTTTATTTTGTCTTTTCGAAGAATGTTTACAAGCGCGAATAGGAGATCGCCTGCTTCTTCTTCCTTATGGGCTGTGTCGCTTAATGCTGCGCTGTATTCCGCGACTTCTTCCTGAAACTTTTCTAATGCTCCTGCGGTATCTGGCCAATCAAACCCAAGACGTTCTGCTCTTTTTTGTATTTTATGGGATTGGAGTAGTGCGGGAAGATGCTTAGGAATGGTATCCATTGCGGAAAGAGAGGGCTCCTTTTCTTGTTTTTTAAGGGTCTCCCAGTTTTTCCAGACATCATCAACACTGCTAACTTTTGTATCCCCAAACACATGAGGATGGCGGTGAATCATTTTTTTTCCAACGTGGTCAGCTACATCATCAACCGTGAAGGCGTTTTCATCTGCAGCAATATCGGACAGCATGACAACGTGGAGTAGGGCGTCGCCAAGCTCTTCTTTGACATCACTTAAAGAGCCGTTTTCAATGGCATCTACCAATTCATAGGCTTCTTCTAAAATATAGGGAGTAAGCGTTTTAAGAGTTTGTTCTTTGTCCCAAGGGCAACCGTTCGGGCCTCGTAATGTTTTTACGATTTCTATGAGCTTTTCAAACGACGACACAGGCTATAGCCCAGATACGTTTTTGAAAAACAGTTTCTTTTCTTGTTGCTCTAAACCTTGCTCAAATGTTGTTTTATCTGAGTTGTTAGCAATGAAAATATTTGCAGGTGTAAATAAGAAAATATTTTCACCGATTTTCATCATATGTCCATTGATGGCATATGCTGTTCCGCAGATAAAATCTACTAAGCGTTTGCTGGATTCTGGATCCAAATATTTTAAATTAACAATAACGGGGTTGTTTTCTCTAAGCTGAGTAGCAATGTTTAGAGAATCTTCATAAATGCGTGGCTCTTCGATTCTAATTTCGTGAACGGGGAAGGAGCGTGTCGCTTGTGTGTTAACCAATGACCCTTTGAACGGTTGTTTGGGTTGCGATTTTTTCAACTCTTCTTGAGGTGCTGGTTTTGAGATGGAAAGAGCTTCAAACTCTTCCTCTTTAAATCCGAAAAATTCTTTTGTTTTATCTAAAAATGCGTGCATAGCTACTCCTTATCGTTTGAATATTGATCGCCCTACCCGAACGAGTGTCGAGCCCTCTTCGATTGCTAGTTTAAAGTCCTCACTCATACCCATGCTTAAAATATGGATATGATTGTGATCTTTTTTTGTCTGATCAAAGATTTGCTTTGTCTGACGAAAGAACTCACGTAGTTCAGTATCATTCTTTGTGTGAGGAACAATTACCATTATACCTAGAATTTGAACATTGTGTAGAGCAAAAAGTTTTTCACTATTTTCAAAATAAGATTCTTTGGAAAAACCAGATTTTTGTTCTTCTTCTCCGATATTGATTTGAATAAGAATCTTTTGTGTTTTTCCTATGTTTTTTGCGCTTTCGTTTATTTTTTCGGCAAGCTTAAGGCTGTCAACAGATTGGATGTAATCGAATAGTGCCACAGCTTTATTTACTTTGTTGGATTGTAAATGACCAATAAAGTGCCAGGAAATTGCAGGATTGTTTTCTTTTAAAGACCGAAGTGCCAGGATTTTTTCTTCTGCATCTTGGATTTTGTTTTCGCCTAGGCTTTTGATGCCGCAGCGTATTACTTCTTTTACTTCATCGATTGTTGCATATTTTGTGGCTACCAAAAGCTCTGTTTTTGTGTTGAGTTTATGAATGGCCGCAAGCGTATTTTGTATGTTTTCTTCAATGGTTGGCATGGTGTTTATTCTAAGGCGTACCAGACTGTTTTTCCTAACTCTATTAATATTTTCTCAGTGGATTCGTGGTCTGTCCACCAGCTGCGGTAATTTACTCCGTCATTAGCCGAATCAATCGAAATATGGATGTTGTCATTTTTTAACTCGTTTAAAAATGTCCTGTAGGAGCGTGCTGTATGGTATTTCGAGGTCACTATAATAATACTCTTGATGTTTTTTTCTTTGAAAATAGGTCTGCAATTTTTGGGATGATCTAGGGTGCTTTGTGACTGACACTCTAGCAATATCGCACTTGAAGGTACTTTCAGAGCAATTGCTTTTTCTTTCATTAACTCCGGTACAGAGGTGTTATACATGGCATTGCCCGTCATTAAAATCAGAGGGGCCTTGTGCTCATGGTAAAGCTGAGCGGCTTTTTCAACCCGTTCTCCACTGTCTCCGGCCAGTACAACAATGAGGTCAGCCGGCTTTTCAATCGTGTGCTCTGTATCAATCAAAATAGTGGCTAATGCACGTAGGGCTAAAGGCATTAAAACGAAACAGGTAAGTATGGAAAAAGAAAATACGGTAATCCACCGCTGAATTTTTTTTTTATCTTTCATTGGCGGGCATTCTATCAAAGTTTGGCTGTGACCATGCAAGTTTTATTTTTTTTTGAACGATATATGTCCTGTATGAGCGATAGAGTTGTAGCTGAAAAATTGAATATTTACACTCGAATTTTAACGATGACCGCTATGGTTTTTGGGGTTGTTGTTTTTTCGTTTTTTTCGGCAACTTCGGTTTCAGCTGATTCATTTGACTATAATAATTCCGGGGTAACCTTCGGCGCTTTGTCTAATTTTGCATCAGGTTTGGTAGGGGATATGAAAGATTCATTGAAAGATACGATTCATGAAGTAAATATCGCGAATAACAAGAAAGATGAAAAGGGTAGATTGGTAGATTCATTACAAGTTTTGCATATAGGGTTTAATGGGTATTATTCCGAAGATGGATTAAATACAACAGAACTTACAACATTGGGCGACTTAGAAGATGAAGATATCGTGCCTGAAGTTGTGGGTGAAGCTCTGGTTTATCCAAATCCGTTCCGGCTTCAAACGGGTGTTGCGAAGTTGGGATATCGGTTATCTAAAGATATGGATATTCAAATTCAAATGTATGACATGATGGGAAGTTTAATTCTAAAACGGTCATTCTTTTCAGGTGCTGCAGGTGCTCAAAAAGGCTATAACAAACTTAGAATTGATAATGATGTGTTTGAAGGTGAGCTTCTTTCCTCAGGTGTGTACTTTTACTTAATTATCCATGACGGCAAAGTTATGGCGAAAGGGAAGATGGCGATTAAGCCGTAGGAGGTGATGGGTGTGAAGAAATTGTTATGGTGTTGTTTTATGGTGATTCTATTCACAACCCGTTTTTACGCGGCGGAAGATTCTGCCTTGTATTTTTTACCAACAGAAGTGGGGACATCTGCTCGTATGATCCGTTTGGGAAATATTGAAGGATTTAGCAACAATGCAAGTTCTGTAATGGAAAATCCGGCTGGCCTGTACCGTGTTAGAAAAATGTCGACGTCTTTTTTTACTACAAAGTTTATGGATGAGGTTCAATATTTGAATGGCTCACTAGCTGTTCGGATGCCCGTTGGTGTTTTAGCATTAGGGTATTCGGGTGTAGGAGTACAAGATATTCCAGATACGTATGAAGTGGATGAAGAATATAAGAGTAAAGGATCGTTTGCTTTAGATAAGTCACTTTATAAAGTAGGGTATCAATTATCCGTATCGCGATACCTTCATTTTGGGGCATGTGCTAACTACAACACCTACACATTAGGAAAAGTTTCGGCCAAAGGCTATAATGCCGATGTCGGTTTTATTTTAGATTCCGATTCTCTTGATTTTTCCTTTGTTGCTAAAAACGTTTTTTCATCACTGCCAATGCGGTATACTGACAATACGGAAACTCAAGTTGTGGATGGGATTGATAACAGCAGTCAGGGCAAGGAAGAGAAATTGCCGTTTCAAACATCGTATTCATTACGATATTCGATGGGACAATTTCAATTGTTCGGGCAGCTTCGTACAGAAGGCGTGGAAAGACGGTTTGTGAAGAGTGCTGGTATTAACTTTAATCCGAGATTTCTTCCGATGTTCCATGTTTCCGGTGGTTATAAACAACGTCATTATGTGCGTTCAATCGAAGCTGAACTTGATAAAGATTATGTAAGAGGCGGCTGGGTCGCTGGAGTAGGATTGGATTTGTATAACATCAGTTTTGATTATGCGTATGAAAAAAGTGAGCATATTCAATTTGAGAACAAGCATTATTTTTCGATTGGCATGTCATTTTGATGGAGGCTAATCTGCAATGAAAAGCAGGATACTGAGTGTAGTAATGATAGCTCTCGTTGGTATGGGCCAGTTTTTTACGGCCGATGCTGCTGAGACTGCGCTTACACAGCCTCGTGTTGTGAAGTTTCAAACGCGGGTAAAGTCCGCCACAATGGGCTATTTTACAGGTTCGTTTCCAGTGACGGTTGGCTTATATAAAGCGGTTGTTGTTTCTGGGAAACCTAAAAAATGGGTAGGCCCGGTATGGTCGGAGTATCACCCGGCCGTTCGATTTCAGGATGGGTTTTTTAGTATTGATATGGGATCGGTGGGTTCTAAACCGTTAACGGCCAAGATTTTTTCTCAGCCTAATTTGGAAGTTGGTTTACAAATTGCGGATGAAATATTTTATTTTCCAATGTCGGCAATTCCTTATGCGGTACATGTAGGCGTTGCGGAAGAAGTTGTCCATGCCCAAGCAAGTAAATTGGCGCCAAACAGTGTGTTTAAATCTGTTACTTTAAATTCAAGTTTGGTTGTGGCTAATAGAGATGCTTTATATGTTAGTAGCAAGGCAAAGGCTGCAAAAATCGGCGGCGGGCCAATTAATTCAGCCTATAAGTTGGATGTTAATGGTGAATTCAACGCCAAACAATTTTTTCTGGGTGGGGTTTCCTTGGTAGATACGTTTGATTGGCAACGAAATAAGGTTGTGACCAAAGATATTTATTATTTGGGTGCAGCTAATAATGGGTTTTTAGGAATTGGGGATAAATCTCCTATTCATAGACTTGCTGTAGAAGGAATTGTGAATGTTCAAAGTCTTTTAAGAGATGGGCAACCTATTTCTGCTCGGTTGGAATGGCAACGTGTTGGTGATGATTTGATTTTTGTGCCTAAGAATAAGCGGTTAGGTATTGGGACTGTTGATCCAAGGGACCGTTTGGATGTGCAAGATGCCATGCGTATTGGAAATCGAAATAATTTAAGTGCTCCTTTATTACCTGGAGCTTTTTGGTTTAACGGTTCAAAGTTTTGGGGATATAACGGAGTCACAACCAATTCTTTAATGGGGCTTTCTGGATTGGGAACGGCATCTAGGGTATCTATTTGGGATACAAAAGACCGTATGACAGATTCGCTTAGTTTTGTTTGGAAAGAAAAAAAGCTTGGTGTTGGAACCAATCTTCCAACAAGTGTCTTTACATTGGTTGAAGATCCTTTAGGGGCTGGAATTCGGATTGCTTCCGGAAACACTACGGTGTTTTATGCAGCGCCTTCTGGGCGTTTTGTACTTGGTCAGGCGGTTATCCCAGCTAAAGGATTTATGGGGATTGCGGGCTTTACGGATCTTACGGATGAGACAGCGGAAACAAAGTCTGGACGTGTACGTGCTGAATTAATTGAAAAAGGATTTTTGGATGCAAATGGGCATATTCTGTCTTCCTTTACTCCTGAAATACCAACATTTAGTTTGGGATTAACCTCTATTCCAGACCAGGCTCTTGAGAAAGGTATTATTGAGCGTATTTCAAGTTTTAGATCAGGACGTGTTGCCGATGCTTATATGGTGTCTTTGAGCGATCATAAAATTGATGAATTTAACTTAAAGGTAAATGGGAATATGTCAGCAAGCGATATGCGGGTATATGGATTGCCATTGCGGTTTGCTATTTCAAGAGGGTCGGAATTTATGTCGGATAGAACTGATTTGAATGACCCTAAATCAAATGTGTTTTATATGAGAGGTAATGTGTCTATTGGGCAGCCGGATACAGATAATTTATTGCAAATTGCTGCTCCTTTTAAAGAAAAGGACATTGATGTCCCGACAAAAGATCCTGTTATAGGATTTCGTTATTCCAGAGCCGGAAGAACGGCGTCCTATCTTTTTGGGGTAGATGCGGATGGCCCAGGCGTACTTCGCATTGAAAAATCAGAGACATTAGGGACAGGAAAACCGTTGTTTGTTGCCCTTGAGAATCAGTTTGGTATTGGGACATTGCTTCCGAAAGCAAATCTTCATGTATCCGGGAATTACGGATTTATTGTTAAAGGGCAATTGGATGTTTCTCCATCTCTTGCTATTAAGGGGCCGGGAACACGGATGTTGTTTCAAGCAGATAAAGGGGCATTTCGCGTAGGAAATGTTTCGTCATTGGCACCTCGTTCAGGTGCGGATTGGGATCCGGCTTATATGGGTGAATTTTCGATGGGGTTAGGTCATGATAGCGTTTCAAGCGGAAACTATACGATTACTGCGGGTGGAGTTAATAACCAGGTCTATGGTGCTTATTCTGGCTCGATTGGTGGTGCAAGTAACGTTGTTAATGGTTTTTTTGCGATGGGGTTAGGAAACGGTGCGGTGATTTCTCCAGGACATCATGGCAGTTTTGTGTGGTCTGATCGTCCATTAGGGACATTGTCGGGTACAGCTTCGGTGCCTATGGTTTCTACTGCGTATAACCAATTTTTAATACGGTCTCAATTGGGAGTGGGAATTGGAACGAATCAAACCGTTGAAAATGCCTTAACTGTTCAAGGTCGGCAAGTGCTTCGCTCGGATTTTATGTCGATTTTGCCAAACCCAGATGATGTGGATGCTTCCGTGGCTATTTGGACAGCATTGAAAGAAGACAATTATATTTCATCTGAAGGGTATTTCTTTAAGTTTATGCCTAGATTTGAATTTTCAGGTGTGGTTCAGGTTTATCCTGTTTCATTTACACTGAATTCAACACTGGTCTACAACTTTTTAGTTTCAAAGTATCGTACTAATAGTGTTGTTAATAAAACAGATTTTGTTTCTTATTTGACCGTTGATTCTAAAACCTTAGGCTTTTCAAAATCTATTTGGGCAGAATCTATAAAATCTCAAAAATCGGCAGACTTATGGAAATACTTAGTTGATACAAAGGTCATTAAAACAGATTGTACGTTTGATGTATTTAACCCGTCTGTTCATACAGTAACGCGTGTTGTGGGATCTGGTTTGGTGGATTCTGATTCGGATTTATATGCGTTGTTAGTGGATAAATATCGGACTAATAAAAAAGTAACTTCTGTTTCATTTAAAGACATTGTTAAACGGAGTTTTTATCAAGATCCAGCGTTTGATACATGGGTGAATTCGACAGCTAAACAAGATGCCAGTGCCCGTGTTTTTTCTGATTTGGTTCAAGATAAAATGTTGAAATCCAACGGCCGATTTGAAATGTTTCGGCCTATTTTTGATTTTAACCGTACGGTGTTTAATGGCCAACGTGTTCCAACAACTAGCGTATTTAATGTGTTGCTTCAAATTTATGATCAGCGCATCGTACGAACGTTAGGCAATAAGAATTTGAATGCATTGTCTATTTCTAATGCGGGATACATGGGTATTGGGGTAACCAATCCTGGTAAAGCGGCATTGTCGGTGAATGGGCCGATTAGTATTGGAACAACTCAGTCTTTGGCCCGCCTAACGATTGAAAGCCATGATGTTACGCCTAATATTTCCAGTGGTAATTATATTTTTGCTGCGTTTTCTTCAGACAATCACGCTACCCCATCGGTTGTTATTAATACGCGAGGTATGGTGGGTGTTAAACAGTTCCACGATCAAATGCAAACCACTCGATTCAAGCCGTCTGATAATGTTTTATTGGTAGTTGATGGGGCGGTTATTGCTTCAAGTTTCAGATTCCCCACCGGTGAAAGTTTATCTGTAAAACCGCCACATATTGATTGGCTTTATTTAAATACGACTCCGAATATTTATTTTACTTCAGGAAATGTAGGTATTGGTACGGTAAGTCCGAATAGCTTGCTTGAGCTTTCTAATATAGATGCTAAAAACCCCATGGTTGGGTTTGACTTAAATAATAGAGATTATTATTCCTTTGGAATGATTCAAGGTGATAGTAAGGCTTTTCGTTTAAGTTCTACTTCTCAGGTTTTTACAAAAACGGCGGATTTATCTGTGAATGGGAAATTTGTTGGGATTAATACCGTGGTTCCCTCTGGATCCTTACATGTTAGTGGTAATGTTGCCTTAAAGAACTTTTTGGTAGCAACAGCTAATAAAGCTCCAGCAATCGGACGGGCAAAATTGGTTCGTGCAAAACAGTTTTTGCGAAAAGGTGTTTTAGTTGTTGATTGGATTTGGGGGAAAGAGGAAGGGCCTGAATATATTTATACTATGCCAAATTCGATGAAAATCGGTATTGGTGTGACACGACCTATTATTTCTGAAACTAATGAAGGAATTGATGTCGGCGGTACGGCTAGTATGAATTCCGTGGAGATTTCCCGAGTTTTAGTGGCAAAAGATGGTTTGGATTCAAAATCTATTGGGTTAAGTGACGGGTTTATAGCTGGGTCACTTTTTGTTCGGAATAAAGGGTTGTGGTTAGGGTTTGGAGGCACACCTCTTTCTGTATCCGATATTCTAAGTTACGGAAATGGTATGAGTGGTCCAATTACAGCATGGAATGCTAGTAAACCGAATGTTATTGGACGTACACCTATTCAATGGCAGGAAAAGATCGGCAAGCCTTCTACCGCAGCATTTCTTTTTGTGACATCCAATGCGGTGCCAGAAGGGAAATGGGTTTGGAATCGTAATTATGATCATTCAAATCCTGGTTTGGTGTCGATTACTGGAAATGTTTCTGTTGAGAAAACACAAACTTATAAGTCCTTGAATATTTCTAACTCTATTAGGCTTGGTGTGAACTATCCACCGGATCAATTTCATATTGATTCCAACCTGACATATGAAGGTGGGTTTTTTGACAGATCTCAGTCGTTTTCAGTTGTTAGCATCAATATGAAAGTTGGAAGCGATGTGACTGGCAATAACAAAGTAGCGCGAGGAACTGTAGTGAAATTAAGTACGGATCCGGATACGTTGGGGAGACCGTCTTATATGACATCTCAAGCGTCTGCGATTGGCTTGCTTTCGGATGTAAGCAAAGTGAATATTCAAACTGGTGGACCAACAACACGTGGGTTTAAGTTTCCTGCTATTTTTAAAGGGGATGTGGGTATTGGAAAGTATCCTGTGCGCGATTCTGATTTGGCGACAAAGTCGTCAGTATTAGAGGTAAAAGGCGGAGTAGTTGCAGAATCCTTTGATATTACGGATCGTTTGTTAATTTCAACGATTAATGTTAGCGGAAAAGTAATCTACGTTAATGAGAGAGGTAAGGTTGGGATTGATGTTGCCAATCCTGTATATCCGCTTCAGGTAAATGGGGACATTGTTGCAACAGATTTGAAAGTGCTTCAAGGCGCGGATGCGACGACATTAAAAGCAAATCAAGAGCGATTTGTTGTTCAAAACAATGGATTTGTTGGTGTGGGGTTAACGGCGCCGAGTGAGGGTATTGGTCAGTTGGGAATTTATAGGTTGGTTTCTAAACCTTTGGCAAGTGAATTTAATTTCCAAAAAACATCTATTTCTTTAGCGGCACCTCAAAGTAAAAACATAACGGGTGTTGGAATTGGAATGACTTCAAAATCCGAGCGCAATATCTTTGCGTCTGGTGCGGTTGGTAAAGGAATTGATGTCGTGTTTACTGGTGTAGCGAAAGTGGCGACAGGATCCCGGATTATCGGGTTTCGCTCTGAAACCCAATCCACGTACAATGCCTTTTTTATGGGGGGGCCGGTTATGGTTGGAAAAACGACGCCTGTTGCTGGATATGCCCTGGATATTAATGGCGCACTGCGTGCAAAAGATTTGGTTAATACAACACTTTTACGAGATCCGGATGGCGGAAGCTTCAGCCACTTGATCGTAACAAATGGTGTGCAATTTGGGACTACGGGCGGAGCAAATGGGATTGTTACCGCAAACCAAGTCCTCGCAAAAAATTTGCAGCTTCAAAATATTTCGGTAGATCAATTTTCTAACTTTTCAGTTGGTCTTGATGTGAAAAATACACTTCTTGCAAATGTTGTGTCTGTTAATAGAGCCGTAACGGTTAATGCGTTGGTGTCATCAAAACTTGTGAAAACGAAAACAGCACTCTTTAAAGATACTTTAAGCGTCGGAGGGTCTGTAGGTTTTAACACGTTGGATGTTGTTGGTGGATTTGAAGCGGATAATTTAACAGTAAATGTAGAGTTAGCCGCTCAGAGTCTTTTGGTTTCTTCTTCACGTGGTCTTGTCGTAGATGTGGCAAAAGGATATTTGGGGATTCGTACGGCGACCCCATCTGCTGTGATTGATTCTGTTACATTGGCTACGGAAACATCGATTTCTGCCTTTGCGGCTAATGATAATCGTACATGGAACGGGTTACGCATCCAATCTGCAACAGGAACAAGTGGGCAAGCGGCAGGACTTGAGCTTAAAAATGGAGAGGCTCAGAGTGTTGGATTGGTTGCTGTAAAAAAATCATCCGGATCTGATT
>Ga0114968_10002356_pt1 | contig 14475 bp, 14 predicted proteins | sample M_130807_EF_Meta_FD_87020 | JGI IMG/M metagenome (GOLD analysis project Ga0114968, IMG submission 87020) | Freshwater microbial communities from Lake Montjoie, Canada to study carbon cycling - M_130807_EF_MetaG | ecosystem: Environmental > Aquatic > Freshwater > Lake | place: Lake Montjoie... | reverse complement strand
TCCATATCTTGCGCGTTATATTTCAAATCACGTGCAACTTTGGTTTGCTTTGCTTTTGCGCGGCCGCGACCCATGGGCGACCTCCTTCACTAATTGCTGTGCGTCAGGGGGGTAGGTTATCGCCCCCAGTAGGTACCTTTCAACCGCCAGCTTCTAAAGGCAGGTACTGGGCTAAATCAGCGCGAGAACCCGAGGCCGCAACCACTCCACTGTTAGTCGCCTCACCCCAACTTAACTTTCCGGAAGCAAGAGCCAGCCACGTGTCGGCATCCATTTCGATGGTGTTTGGTGGCGTGCCGCGAGTATGTGTTGGACCTTCGCCGCACTGAATTGCTGCATACGGTGGGACACGAACTTCAATTGCACGCCCCGGAGCTTTGGCTGCCAAGAGAGCAAGTGTTTTCTTTACCTGCTCCAGTATCTGAGGGTCACGCACAATCAATTACCGAATAGATGCTGGTTTGTATGTAGCTGCACCAGGGTGGGCTGAAGTAATCACAGTAATGCGAGCAACAACTCTTGCAACTTGTTGACGAGCATCACCAGAGAATTCAATTGGATCACTAATGAGTGCATCTAGTGACACACGATCTAATGGCAAGCGATCATCGGCTGCTAAATCAGCAAGAAGAGAGTTTTCTTTTCCTTCTCGCATTGCAAGTGCGGCTTTAACTGAATGTTCTTTAATTATTTCATGTGCAATCTCGCGGCCAACACCAGCCTTAACCGCAGCCATGAGAATTTTGGTTGTCGCTAAAAATGGTAGGTAGCGTTCTAGTTCAGCATTTATAACAGCCGGGTATGCTCCGAACTCATCTAGCACAGTAAGCATTGTTTCAAGCAAACCATCAATTGCATAAAAAGCATCGGGCAATGCAACACGTCTTACAACGCTGCATGAAACATCGCCTTCATTCCACTGATCACCAGCAAGTTCACTGACCATAGATGCATAACCACGCAAGATGACCGCAAGACCATTGATTCGCTCGCACGAGCGTGTATTCATCTTGTGAGGCATTGCGCTGCTGCCTACCTGACCAGCTTTGAATCCTTCAGTAACTAATTCGGCACCAGCCATCAAACGAATTGAGGTGGCAAGTGATGACGGTGACGCAGCTAGCTGGACTAACGTTGATACAACATCGTAATCAAATGAGCGCGGATAAACTTGACCGGTCGAATCAAGCACATGTGAAAAGCCAAGTTCTTTTGCAATCGAACTTTCTAACTTAAAGTGGGCATCAGATGTTCCTAAAAGATCAATCGAATCTTGCGCGGTACCGACTGGGCCCTTGATTCCACGCATTGGATAACGCTCTTGCAACGCTGTTAAACGCTCGTAGGCAAAGATTAACTCTTCAGCGGCTGATGCAAATCTTTTTCCAAGGGTTGTGATTTGCGCCGGAGCATTATGCGAACGCCCTGCGATGGGTTGAGCTGCATACTTTGCTGCAGATTCTCCGAGACGAGCTAACAATGCAACAACTTTGTTATGAATAATTTCTAAGCCGTTTCGGATTTGGAGTGCTTCAATGTTTTCAGTCAGATCTCGGCTAGTCATCCCGGCATGGATAGCCTCATGTCCTGCAAGGGCGTTGAACTCTTCAATCCGAGCTTTCACATCATGGCGGATAGATTTTTCTCGAGCATCAATAGATGCGAGATTTACTTGTGTAATTACATTTTCGTAATCTGTAATTACATCGTTGGCAATAATGTGGCCCAATGATGATTGAGCGCGCATAACTGCTATCCACAACTTGCGTTCAGCAATGATCTTTGCTTCGGGTGCAAAAACTTCGCACATCGCAGCTGATGCATAACGACTAGCAAGCAGGCTCATGTCAGATGAAATCCTTTACAACAATTGTTTGGTCGCGACCTGGACCAACACCGATGGCACTCATTGGTGCACCTGAAATCTTTTCAAGGAAAGCTACATAATCTTGAGCATTCTTAGGAAGATCTGAAAGTTTGCGCGCACCTGAAATATCTTCAGTCCATCCCGCTAGGTACTCGTAAATTGGCTTTGCATGGTGGAAATCAGTTTGCGAAGCTGGCAGTTCTTCTACGCGCTTTCCATCGATTTCATATGCAACACATACGGGAATCTTTTCCCAACCTGTTAACACATCTAACTTTGTTAAGAAGAAGTCTGTTAGGCCATTCACGCGCACTGCATAACGTGCAATCGGAGCATCAAACCATCCGCAACGACGGGCACGGCCAGTGGTAACACCGATTTCTCCACCAATTCGACGAAGCGCTTCACCATCTTCATCAAATAATTCAGTGGGGAAAGGCCCGCTACCAACACGCGTTGTGTACGCCTTAACAATGCCAATCACGGAATCAATCTTTGTAGGTCCGATTCCTGAACCTGTGCAAGCGCCACCTGCAGTTGGATTACTAGATGTCACAAATGGATATGTTCCGTGATCGACATCTAACAGTGTGCCTTGTGAACCTTCTAGCAATACCCGCTTGCCAGCTTTTAACGCCTCATCCAAAATCAAAACTGTATCTGCAACATATGGACGCAGAATTTCTGCATAGGCTAAATATTCGGCAAGAACTTCATCAACTTCAATACCTTTACGGTTGAAAACTTTAATCAAGATCTGGTTCTTATCGCGCAGTGCGCCTTCAAGTTTTTGACGAAGGATCGACGGATCAAATAAATCCTGAACACGAATACCGATGCGATTAATCTTGTCGGCATAGGCCGGTCCGATACCACGACCCGTTGTTCCGATCTTTGACTTACCTAAAAAGCGTTCAGAGACCTTGTCGATGGTGCGGTGATAAGGCGTAATCAAATGTGCATTTGTAGAAATCAGAAGTTTGCTTGTATCGATTCCTCGTTCATTTAAGCCACGAATCTCTTCAAGCAAAACACTTGGATCAATAACAACACCGTTTCCAATTACTGGAATCACGTTGGGAGACAAAATTCCAGAAGGCAAAAGGTGCAGTGCATACTTTTGATCGCCGATAACAACTGTGTGTCCTGCGTTATTGCCGCCTTGATAACGAACTACATAATCAACCCGATCACCTAACAAGTCTGTAGCTTTACCCTTGCCTTCGTCGCCCCACTGAGCTCCGAGTAATACCAATGCCGGCATGAGTACAGCCTTTCAGATTAGTTGTTAATTACTTAAGAGAAGAAGTACCTGTCGAACGGAGATCTTCACAACCCTTGGCAACTCGTGCGGCCATTCCTGCTTCGGCAGCCTTGCCCCAAGCGCGTGGATCGTATGCCTTTTTGTTTCCAACTTCGCCATCAATTTTTAGTACCCCGTCATAGTTTTTGAACATGTGCTCAACAACAGGGCGTGTAAATGCGTACTGGGTATCTGTATCAATATTCATCTTAATTACGCCGTAATCAAGTGATTCGCGAATTTCTGAAAGTAATGAGCCTGAACCACCGTGAAAAACCAAGTCCATTGGCTTGCTTCCTGCAGGTAGTCCTAACTTTGCAGAAACTGCTTCTTGTAAGGTTGCAAGGATCTTTGGCTGCAAGACAACATTTCCTGGCTTGTAAACTCCGTGAACATTTCCAAATGTTGCAGCCACCATGTAACGAGCATTTACATCTGTGCCGAGTGTTTCAATTGTCATTAATGCATCTTCAGGTGTTGAGTACAACTTTGCATCATGCTTTGCTTCGATGCCATCTTCTTCTCCACCAACAACGCCGATTTCAATTTCAAGAATAGTTTTTGCAGCAACAGACATCGCTAACATTTCCTTAGCAACCTTCATGTTTTCAACCATGTCGACAGCTGAGCCATCCCACATGTGTGAATTAAATAGTGGCGCTTTGCCTGATTTAATGCGGTCTGCACCAAATGCAAGTAGCGGACGCATGAAGCCATCTAACTTTTCTGCTGGGCAGTGATCGGTGTGAATACCAATATTTACGTTGTAGTTCTTTGCAACAATGTGTGCATATTCGGCGAGCGCGACCGCGCCATCGACCATGTTCTTTACAGTTGAACCTGATGCGTACTCTGCGCCACCCCAAGAAAATTGAATAATTCCATCTGACTCTGCTTCGGCAAAACCACGAATGGCAGCTGTGATGGTCTGTGATGAGGAAACGTTGATTGCCGGGTATGCAAAGGCGCTCTTTTTTGCGCGATCCAACATGTCGGCATAAATCTCGGGGGTTGCAATTGGCATTTGGACTCCTAGGTGCTCGTTGTAAAACTTTAGACTGAGCGCTTCGTTGAGTCGTCTAGAGGCTTACGGCCAATCCTCTCACCTTCCCCCACATGGCACAAAAAGACCCTCCGCATGGGGTTTACGGAGGGTCTTTTCCCTTTCTTAGCCCAGCGTTTTCAGGGCGTTTGCAAGGAACTTAGCCAGGGCGGCCACCAAGACGGGGCTGCTCAGTAGTTTTATAAGCATCAATATGAAGGATGTAAGCATTGTTTCTCCTCTCTTTGGCACATCGTGCGCCCAATTGAAATCTCCTCACTCCACATCAACTGTGACTGTTGATAACAATCGTGAACATGTAACCTCTAGCGCTATGAGCCAAGATCACGAGTCCTTAGAAAACCTGCTCAACGAGGAACGAGAGTTTCTTCCATCGCCCCAGTTTGCTGCGCAGGCAAATGCGAAACCCGATATTTATGACCAAGCAGAGAAAGATCGCTTGGCGTTTTGGGATGTGCAGGCTAAAAATCTTTCGTGGCAAACACCGTGGAGCAAAACACTCGAGTGGGAATCTCCGTTTGCCAAATGGTTTATCGGTGGAAAAATAAATGCATCAGTAAATGCCATGGATCGACATGTTCAAGAAGGTCGTGGAGATCGAGTTGCCTTTCACTTCGAAGGCGAACCAGGAGATACGCAAACAATTACTTATGCGCAATTGCTGATTGAAGTTAAGAAGACAGCAAATGCCCTAATTGAACTTGGCGTAACCGCGGGTGATCGAGTTGCAATTTATATGCCAATGATTCCAGAAGCTGCAATTGCAATGTTAGCTTGTGCCAGAATCGGTGCGCCACACTCTGTTGTATTTGGTGGATTTTCAGCAGATGCTTTGTTGTCGCGCATTCAAGATGCAGATGCAAAGTTAGTAATCACTGCTGATGGTGGATTTAGAAAAGGTGGTGCATTTGCTCTTAAGCCCGCAGTTGATGAGGCGCTTAAGGGATCACACAACGTTCAAAAAGTTTTGGTTGTTCAACGCACCAAGCAAGAAACAGCGTGGAACGCTACAACTGATGTGTGGTGGCACGAGATTGTCGGGCGTCAATCGTCAGATCATGAAGCAGAGTATTTTGATTCTGAACACCCTTTATTTATTTTGTACACATCTGGAACTACGGCAAAGCCAAAGGGAATCTTTCACACGACTGGTGGCTACTTAACCCAGGCTGCATATACGCACCGAGTTGTCTTTGATATCAAGCCGGAAACCGATGTTTATTGGTGCACCGCAGATGTCGGCTGGATTACGGGCCATAGCTACATTGTTTACGGACCGCTTATTAATGGTGCAACACAGGTTATGTACGAAGGCACGCCTGATACACCACACAAAGGGCGCATCTTTGAGTTAATTGAAAAGTACGGCGTGACTATTTTGTACACCGCACCAACTTTGATTCGTACCTGGATGAAATGGGGCGACGAGTTTCCAAATAAGTACAACTTAACTTCACTTCGTTTGTTGGGATCAGTTGGTGAACCAATTAATCCTGAAGCGTGGATGTGGTATCGGGACGTTATTGGTGGAAACAGATGCCCGATTGTTGATACCTGGTGGCAAACAGAAACAGGTGGAATCATGATTTCACCTTTGCCTGGAGTGACCGCAACTAAACCAGGTTCTGCAATGACTGCAATTCCGGGAATCAGCGCAGTTGTTGTTGATGACAATGCACGCCCGGTTGCAAAAGGACATGGCGGATATTTAATTTTGGATAAACCCTGGCCTGGAATGCTGCGCGGAATCTGGGGCGAGGATGCACGTTACAAAGAAACCTATTGGTCGCGCTTTCCTGGAATTTACTTTGCTGGTGACGGTGCCAAGTTAGATAAAGATGGTGCAATCTGGCTACTTGGGCGAGTTGACGATGTCATGAATGTTTCGGGACACCGTATTTCTACCACCGAAGTTGAATCAGCTTTGGTTTCCCATGAATCAGTTGCAGAAGCTGCAGTTGTTGGTGCCCAGGATGAAATGACAGGTCAAGGAATCGTTGCCTTTGTTATTTTGCGTGGCGGAATAGAACATGCAAAAGGTGAAACTCTTGTGGCTGATCTTCGCAATCACGTTGCAAAACAAATTGGCGCGATTGCAAAACCTCGCCAGATCTTGGTTGTTGCAGAGTTACCCAAGACTCGAAGTGGCAAAATCATGCGCAGATTACTTAAAGATGTGGCTGAAAACCGCCAAGTTGGAGATGCAACAACACTTGCCGATCCAAATGTGATGCGCTTAATTTCCGAAGGATTAAATACCTCAAAAGATGAAGACTAGAGCTGCACACCTAAATATTTATTTGTAAGGGTAATTAGTTCTTCTACATCGGTAATCACTCCGATCTTCTTGCCTGCAACTGAACCATCTGCTGCAATAAACCAAGTCACCGGAACACCCATGCCAAAGTATTTTCGGGATCTGCCATCTGGATCATAAAGATTGGGCCAGGTAATCCCGTTGTGTTCGACAAATTTACGACCGTCTTTTATGTTGGCCTCTTCCACATCAACGCCAATTAACTGAACAGCGCCTTTTGCCTTTTCGTAAAAGGATCGAAAAATTGGAATCTCTTCCTTGCAAGGACCACACCAAGAGCCCCACACATTTATAACTATTGGTCCTCGAAGTGCACCCAGTTGCGCCCCACTTGTGCCGTCTAAACACTCTACTTCGACGCCACCAATAAATGAGCTGTCTTGGCTAATTGATTCGCAGGACACAACTTCACCCATCACATGTGATGTGGATACCGAACAGGCAGGTAGCAACAAAAGCGACAGCAGGACTAAAGCTTTTTTCATCTAAAGTCCTTATCAGTTTTAAGCAAGAGCAAAGCTTTCTCTTTATTCATTTCGCCAATTCCAACACTTGGGCATATTTTTGCCAGAGGACACGCACCGCAAGCAGGTTTACGAGAATGACAGATTCGTCGTCCATGCCAAACCATTCGCTGCGAAAGATTTGTCCACTCTGCTTCTGGTATCAGCTGCTGTACAACCATTTCTACTTTTACAGGATCAGTTTCTTTAGTCCAACCAAAGCGACGAGACAATCGTCCAAAGTGCGTATCAACGGTGATTCCAGGTGTATCAAAAGCATGACCCAATACAACATTTGCAGTTTTGCGACCAACGCCCGGCAATGTAATTAACTCCTCTAAAGTTTGTGGAACTTCTCCCCCAAAATCTTCGAGTATTTTTATGTTGAGCCCCTTTATATTGCGAGCTTTTGCACGATAAAAGCCAGTCGAATGAATCAAATCTTCAATTTCATGAATATCTGCTTTTGCATACGCCTTAGGATTCTTATACTTCTTAAACAACGCTGGAGTAACGGTGTTGACTCTCTTATCAGTGCATTGGGCGCTTAACACGGTAGCGATCAGTAGCTCTAATGGATTTGTAAAATCTAATTCACAGTAAACATTTGGGTAGGTCTTACTAAGAACGCGGTAGATCGCCCTTGCCTCTTTGCGAGTTTCGCTATCGACGGCCATGGGTAGTAAAGTACTCCTCGTGAGCCCCGAAGAAGATGTAGTTCGTAAAGCCCCTCTTTTTACCGCCCTTGATGATGCGGCGGCGGCCTCTTTGCGCGCCAGTATGGATTCAGTAAAGATTGCCAAAGGATCGGTCCTGTTCGCCGAAGGCGACGAGGGTGATCACTTGTATGTAATTCTGGATGGCAAACTAAAACTTGGCACATCCAGTGGTGATGGACGCGAAAACCTTTTATCAATCCTTGGACCCGGTGAGATGTTTGGTGAACTTAGCCTCTTTGATCCAGGCCCGCGCACCTCAACTGCAACAGCGGTCACTGATGCCAAGTTGTTAAGTCTTGGACAACAAAAACTTCTTCCATGGCTTGCAGATCATCCAGAAGTTTCCTTGCAGTTACTAGCTCGTTTGGCACAGCGTTTGCGCCGCACCAACGAAGCTGTTGGTGATCTTGTCTTTTCAGATGTTCCAGGACGAGTTGCTAAAGCTCTAATTGATCTTGGTGAGCGTTTCGGAAAGCAAACTGATGAAGGTTTATTTGTTCACCACGATCTAACTCAAGAAGAGTTAGCACAGTTAGTTGGTGCATCCCGCGAAACCGTAAATAAGGCGTTGGCTGATTTCGCAGGACGCAACTGGTTAAAGCTAGATGGTCGCGCTGTTTTGATTACAGATTTCGAACGTCTGTCTAAGCGAGGTAAATAGTTAGTCGGTAATTTCGACTGTCAGTTCAATCTCCACTGGTGAGTTAAGCGGAAGCTCTGCAATACCTACAGCGCTACGAGCATGCTTTGCCCCATCGCCCCAGATTGCTAGAAATAGCTCAGATGCACCGTTTACAACGGCTGGATGATTGATGTAACCAGAAACTCCGTTGACATAACCAACCACACGGACAATCTTTGTAATCTTGTTTACATCCGCAACAGTTTCAACAGCTGCTAGGCAATTGAGTGCACAAATCTGTGCAAGCTCTTTTGCGCGCTCCGGCGTAATCTCGCCATCAACTTTTCCAACGCCGGCCATTTCGCCACCAGCTAATGGAAGTTGACCTGCTGTGAAAACTAAATTACCTGTGCGAATCGCTGGAACATAGGCAGCAACTGGCTTTGCAGCAACTGGAAGTTCTAGACCAAGTTCGGCTAACTTCGCGCGGACATCTACTTTGTTCATGCAATAGCTCTCTTCATGTAAGCAACAAGTTGCTCACCCGTTCCTGGTGCCGGAATTACTTGTACTAACTCCCAACCATCTGAACCCCATGTATCAAGGATTTGCTTAGTTGCATGTGAAAGAAGTGGGACGGTTGCGTATTCATATTTGGTCATTTGTTCAGACTCTCCTTCACTAGTGATGAAACAAGTGCTCCATCAGCTTTTCCTGCAATCTTTGCCTTTATTGCGCCCATTACTTTGCCCATATCCGCAGGCCCTGCTGCACCAGTTGCTGCAATTGCATCAGTGATGATTTGCTTGATTTCATCTGTAGTTAGTTGTGCGGGCAAATAATGTGCAATTACTTCACCTTCGGCTTTTTCAAGTGCTGCCTTTTCTGGATGGCCAGCACCTTCAAATGCTTCTGCCGCTTCGCGACGCTTTTTTGCCTCGCGAGACAAAACAACAATTACTTCATCATCACTGAGAACGCGTGCTTCTTTTCCGGCAACCTCTTCATTAGTAATTGCAGTCAAGACCATGCGGATGGTGCTGGATGTGATTTCGTTGCGCCCGCGAATAGCTTCAGTTAAGTCGGCGCGTAGGGTTTCTTTAATGCTCATTTCGTTAACTCTACCGCTAACAATTCACCGATTTGGGCGGTATTAAGAGCGGCCCCCTTGCGAAGATTGTCTCCGCACAAGAACAGATCGAGAGATTTCTTGTCATCTGGTGAGCGACGAACGCGGCCAACCCAGGTGGCGTCCGTTCCGACAGCATCATTTGGGGTTGGGAACTTTTTATTTTCTGGATCATCTAGCAAAATCACTCCAGCTGACTTTTCCAGAACCTTTTGTGCACCTTTGCGCGTTACCTCATTTTTAAAGGTGGCATGGACTGCAAGTGAATGTGTTGTAAGTACTGGAACACGAACACATGTTGCAGAAACTTTTAGGCGAGGCATTCCTAGAATTTTGCGAGATTCATTGCGAACTTTGAGCTCTTCTGATGTGTAGCCATCTTCCTTTAGTGATCCTGCCCATGGCACAACATTGAGTGCAAGTGGAGCTGGGAATGGCCCAGAATCCTTTACATGGTTTCGTACATCGCCAGTTGCTTCTCCTGCATTTGTTCCTGCGATTGCCGAAATTTGCGCGCGCAAGGCATCGATGCCAGGTTGACCTGCACCAGATGCTGCTTGGTATGAAGCAACAACTAATTCCTTTAATTGGTACTTCTTGTTAAGCGCACCCATTGCAACAATCATTGACATCGTTGTGCAGTTTGGATTTGAGATAATTCCTTTTGGACGTTTCTTGACATCTTTAGGATTAACTTCAGGAACAACTAAAGGCACCTTTGGATCCATGCGAAACGCGCCAGAGTTATCGACAACGATTGCACCACGAGAAACCGCAATTGGTGCCCACTCTGCTGAAATCTCATCAGGAACATCAAACATTGCAACATCAATGCCATCAAAGGCTTCAGGTGAAAGTGCAACAACTGTTAGCTCTTCTCCGCGGCACATTAACTTCTTACCGGCGCTACGAGCAGAGGCGATCAAGCGAATTTCACCCCAGACATCTGTGCGCTCAGACAAAATGCTAAGCATTACGGTTCCGACCGCGCCGGTAGCACCGACAACTGCCAATGATGGCTTCTTGCTAACCTTTTTCAATTTTTTACTCATCGACCGGTTCCTCCGTATACGACAGCTTCATTCTGATCAGCATCCAATTCAAAGGCGGTATGTGCCGCTTTAGCACCGCGTTCTAGATCAGATTGGCGACAAATAATTGAGATACGAATTTCAGAGGTTGAAATCATTTCGATATTTACGCCAGCATCAGAGAGGGCACCAAAGAAGGTTGCGGTGACTCCTGGGTGTGATCGCATACCAGCGCCAACTAATGACAATTTGCCAATTTGATCATCGTATTGAATTGAAGCAAAACCAACTTCACCTTGCAGTTTTTGCAGAATTGCCGTGGCCGCAGCGCCTTCTGCTTTTGGCAAAGTGAAGGAAATGTCGGTTAATCCAGTTGCGGCTGCAGAAACATTTTGCACGATCATGTCGATGTTGATGTCAGCATCTGCAATTGCTTGGAAGATGCGGGCAGCAACACCAGTGCGGTCAGGTACACCGACAATTGTAATTTTTGCCTCACTCTTATCGTGTGCGATTCCCGAGATAATTGCTTGCTCCATGCTGCCTCCTTCTGGATGATCTTTGACCACCCATGTTCCTTCGTTTGTAGAAAATGATGAACGTACGTGAATTGGTAAGTTGTAACGGCGTGCGTATTCAACGCAACGCAAATGCAAAACTTTTGCTCCACTTGCAGCAAGTTCTAGCATCTCGTCATATGTAACTGTCTTTAATTTGCGAGCGCCAGGTACAACACGTGGATCTGCGCTAAATACTCCATCAACATCTGTATATATTTCACAGACATCAGCATCTAGCGCTGCAGCTAAGGCAACCGCTGTCGTGTCACTGCCTCCGCGACCCAGTGTTGTCACATCTTTTGTATCTTGAGAAATTCCTTGAAAGCCTGCAACGATTGCAATTGCGCCAGTTTCTAGCGCCTCTTTGATGCGACCAGGGGTCACATCAATAATGCGAGCGCGACCGTGCGCAGATGTGGTGATCACACCTGCTTGGCTGCCAGTAAATGACAACGCTTCGTGGCCTAAGTTGTTAATCGCCATTGCAAGTAGCGCCATCGAAATTCGCTCACCTGCTGTCAGCAACATATCTAGCTCGCGCCCTTGTGGGATCGGAGTAATTTGTTCAGCTAAATCAATTAGCTCATCGGTCGTATCGCCCATTGCAGAGACCACAACGACGACCTGATTTCCATCGCGCTTGGCCGCAACAATTCTGTTGGCTACCCGCTTCATACCCTCGGCATCGGCCACAGATGAGCCACCATACTTCTGAACAATTAGTCCCATGCCTTAATCATGAAGCACTAAAGAGGATGGGGCTACCTAATTACTGGCTATTCTCAAATTATGAGACAATAAACATCTCAATTAATGAGATTAAACATCCCTACGGCCCTCAAATGCTCGACCCAAGGTGACTTCATCGGCATATTCCAGATCTCCACCCACTGGTAGACCGCTGGCAAGGCGCGAAACCTTGATATCCATCGGCTTGATCAAGCGGGAGAGATACGTCGCGGTGGCCTCGCCTTCCAGGTTTGGGTCCGTTGCCAAAATAACCTCAACGATTCCAGCATCTGCCAAACGAATCATTAATTCACGAATACGAAGCTGTTCTGGACCAATGCCATCGATCGGACTAATTGCACCGCCCAACACATGGTACTTACCACGAAATTCGCGGGTGCGTTCAATTGCAATTACATCTTTGCTTTCTTCGACAACACAAATAATGGTGTCATCGCGGCGAGGATCTCGACAGATTCTGCATTCATCTTCTTCCGAAACATTTCCGCACACAACACAAAACTTCACGCGCTCTTTAACCACGCGAATTGAATCGACTAAAGCAGATCCAATTTCGGAATCTGATTGCAAAATGTGAAAAGCGATTCGCTGCGCGCTCTTTGGTCCAATACCTGGCAAGCGACCGAGTGCATCAATTAAATCTTGAATCGCACCTTCATACATTCCTGACATCTATTACTTACCTTCGATTAATTTTGCGCCAAGCTCTTTTGCAAGCAAAGCAGCACCCGATAACTGCACAGGATCATTTGGCGCTTCAGATGTTCTGGTCTCTCGCGCTGCCGGTGTGTTGGTATCAATCGAAGGATCAACAACAACGGCAATTTTGCGATCCAACCCCACCACATCAATAAATGCGTTGCGCAAAATCACATCAGATTCTGAACGCTCAAAACTTTCTTTTGCGCCAGCATTAACAATGCCGATGGTGATTGCATTCTCATCAACAGACAACACCTGCGCACTGGCAGACAACAACGACCACGTCAGTCTGCGGCGCTTTTTAACATCTTCAATTACATCTGGCCAGGCGCGTCTTAATGCAGCGATATCAAAGTTGCCGGGAACATTCGCCTTCGGTTTTTCAGGTGTCGGCGTTACTACTTCTTGTACTTTAGAAGGAGTGACATCAGAAACCGAATGAGCAGAGTTTGTACTTTCTTTTAACTCTGCGGTTCGTGTTTCTGAAGAACGACTGGATGTAAGAGGTGCAATGTTTTCAGCTCTCTCAAGGCGCTCAATACGCGACAACATCCCTGCTTCTGTGTTGTCCCCGATAGGCAACAAAATGCGCCCGCAAATAAGCTCCAGGATTAAGCGCGGCGCAGTAGCCCCACGCATTTGGGTTAAACCTTCGGCAGCGATATCTGCAGCCCGTGAAAGATTTGCAGTACCAATTCGGTTGGCTTGATTGCGCATGCGTTCCATTTGATCATCAGGCATATCTCGCAAAATCGAATTAGCTGTTGAATCTTTCAGAGCGTCCACAATCATTAGATCTCGAATGCGTTCCAACATATCGCTGGTAAATCTGCGTGGATCGTGTCCTGATTCAATGACGCGATCAATTGTCTTAAACAGTGTTGCACCATCGTGGGCGGCAATCGCATCGATTGCATCATCTAGTAGAGCGCCATCTGTGAAGCCAAGTAGCTGAATTGCGATTTCGTAGCTCACGCCATCTTTGCCGGCCCCTGCTAATAATTGCCCTAATACAGAAAGTGCGTCGCGAACAGAACCGCCGGATGCCCGAACAACAAGTGGAATAACACCCTTATCAACCTTTACACCTTCGGCGTTGCAAACCTTTTCTAAGTGCGCAGCCAATGTTCCAGGAGGAACCAAGCGAAATGGGTAATGGTGTGTACGTGAGCGAATTGTTGCAATCAACTTATCTGGTTCGGTTGTCGCAAAGATAAAAATTACATGTGCTGGTGGTTCTTCAACGACTTTAAGCAACGCATTGGCAGCACCTGGTCCGAGCTGATGTGCTTCGTCAATGATGTAAATCTTGTAACGACTTTGTACTGGTGCAAAAAATGCTTTATCGCGAAGGTCGCGGGCGTCATCTACTAAACCATGGGTGGCGGCATCTAGTTCGATGACATCTAATGAACCTGGACCATTTGCAACTAAATCTTTACATGATTGGCAGAGCCCACATGGATTAGGGGTTGGACCTTTTTCACAGTTAAGCGAGCGCGCCATAATTCGTGCGCTAGAAGTTTTTCCGCAACCGCGTGGACCACTAAATAAATATGCGTGGTGCGTGCGACCAGATTCCAAAGCATTTGAAAGTGGAACAGTTACATGCTCTTGCCCAATAACATCAGCAAAAACAGAGGGACGATATTTACGATACAAAGCTAATGACATCGCCGTGCTCCTCTACTGTTCGTCGCGCTGCTCAATTTAATAGGACCCCTCGCACACCCGCCAGAGCGGACCTACCCTTGCTGCATTCCTGCCCTGGGGGAGTTCAGTACGGTAACGCCGTACGAGGGATCTGGCGTAATCATAGTTACAGCCACCGATAGAGTTCACCTCCTCGGGAGGATTCGCATAGCGGCCGAGTGCGCACGCTTGGAAAGCGTGTATAGGGCAACCTATC
>Ga0114968_10002355_pt1 | contig 14477 bp, 18 predicted proteins | sample M_130807_EF_Meta_FD_87020 | JGI IMG/M metagenome (GOLD analysis project Ga0114968, IMG submission 87020) | Freshwater microbial communities from Lake Montjoie, Canada to study carbon cycling - M_130807_EF_MetaG | ecosystem: Environmental > Aquatic > Freshwater > Lake | place: Lake Montjoie... | reverse complement strand
TATTTAAATAAATAATTAATTAATTTTTATTAACCGCGTATATAGTAATAAATATTTATGAATTTATTTATTTCTATTTCTATTGGGTATTTTGAAGAAGAGTTGTTGACACAGAGTTCCGCCGTTAAAATCGGTTGTTGTTATTTGTCAACAACTTCTATTCTAACCAAACAATATCTTTCGGTAAATTCATTTTATAACAATAATAAAAACAATCAAAGTTACATGCGTTTTTACACTTAGGAGGTTTTTCTCCATTTATTTGTTTTTCAAAATGAATTCTCTTTCTAGGTATTATTATTTGTATATTTTTATCTTTCCACTTTCTAAAATATGAAGTGTTAATTTTTGATGACGGTAATATAATTATAAACGGTTTATCGAGTTCTTCCAATCGATTTAATATTTCTTTTATTTTACTGAAAGGTGGATTTGATACAATAATATCCCCTAAATTATTTTCAAAAAAATCAATAGGTTTATGTATAATATTAAATCCTAATTCTGTTAAATAATTTCCACTAGTTCCGTCTCCATAAAACGCCTCCCATATTACTTTATCGATTGGAATAAAATCTTTAATATTATCCCAAGCATATTTTGGTGTCATATAATCATCATGTTTTAAGAAAGTTTTTGTATGAAATGAAGCCATTAAATAATATATATATTAAAAATCAGACCTTAATCTTCTTTAAGAACTACCAGAAAAAAATAGAAAAATATAAAACTAATAAAATAAGTATTTAAATAAATATTTACTTAAAGAAAAAATTCCAGATTATTCCAGAATGGGAATTAAGATAAATTATGAAACTACTCCAATAACCTTCTACCGCTTCTTTTATTTGCTAGGTGAAAATGATTATAATTATGTCGGGTCTACAACTAATATGACTAGGAGATTATGCGAACATAAGTCGAGATGTTACGATAAAAATTGTCGACAATATCCTGTTAAGTTATATCAAACTATACGCGATACAGGAGGGTTCCAAAATTGGAAAATGATTATACTTGAAACCAGATTGTGTAACGATAAAATGGAGCGAATGATTATAGAACAAAATTATTTAAATAATCTTAACTGTAATAATTGTAATGTCAACAGAGCGTATTGTAGCGAACAGTATAAAATCGATTGGATGAAAAAATACAGAAAACAATGGTATATCGATAATAAGATTAGAGTTAGTCTTATTCGCAAACAGGAATATCAGATGAAGAAGTTGAAGGTTTTGATTTCTTCGCGCGAACTTTCTTCACAACAGGTTCAATCGGAGATTCCGTCTGTTCCTCAACAATAGAAGGTGGTTTAAAAATCAGTGATTCCAATTTTTTAAATTCAAAAAACATTTTATCAAATTGGTCGCTAACCATTTTAGATGTAATTTCTTCAGTTCCCGCTTTAGGAGTTCGTGGTTTACGTGGTTTTTTGTCAACAACTTTTTTTTCTACTTTGTCTAAACAATCCATTATAACTTATATTAATAGATTAATATAATTTATTTTAACGAGTATTAATATATGTCTGACCCAAAAATTGTCTACAAAAACGCTAAAAAATTCTTTGGTAAAAATGTTATTATTACATTCTCAACTAATCCTAAAAAGAAGTATATGATATACAACCCAATAAAAAATCTTTGGATACACTTCGGTCAAGCAGGATATGAAGATTTTACATATCATCGAGACAAAAGGAGGCAACAGAATTATTTAAAAAGAAGTAACGCTATAAAGGGAAACTGGAAAACAAATCCCTATTCTCCGAATAACTTATCACGTAATCTATTATGGACTTAGTATCTCCTATATTGGGGGGGTTCATCAAAACCTGAGTCCGAACTATCCGAATCTGATTCAGAACAACTTTCGCTCTCTGATGAACTAGATGAATAATAAACAGGTCTTGCTGGTCGCCTTGGAACTCTAGGGTTTTTTAGTGCTGGAAGTCTTCTTGTTGGTTGGTAATATTCCTCTGGTTCCTCATAATATTGTTTTTGTCTCGGCATTTTATATAAGTAAATAAATAAATAAAAAGTTAATATTTAACCAATATATCCTCGACCTCGTGTTATAACAACTAATAATTTAACTTGTTTTAACGCTATAAATAATGAGGTAGCATAACAATATACAAACCCGGTATTTTTATTATAAACTTTGTATTTTTTCCTTGGAATAATTTCGATTATCCTAAAGCACATTATATTATTAGTATTTAAATTTTAATGGAACTAGACGACGATGTTTTTTTCTTCCACATCCTTCCTCTTCATACGAGTGATGTTTTTTAACCATACCGCCCATCATTCGACGTTGTGGTGCTCCTAAACCGAATACGTGTTTTGCGTTATTGGCGTGATGAACTAAATTTTTATGAACACTTCTTAAGCGACCCATTAAATGTATATTCTTATGAGGCATTATACTATATAATAAGATTTTCTTTTTTATCTTCATCATTAAATAATTTTTTTATTGGGGTTATTTCTTTATAAGGTTTTGGTATGCTAAATTTTCCAAGTTTTACGACAATTTGTATCATTAAGTTTATATCATTACATTTAATTAAATTAAAATTTTGGTCGTAAAGGGATAATGTTAAAGAAGGGTAATTTCCTGGTGCTATAGAAATATATTTTTCATAAGATGGACTATATAAAATATTTGAACCAAAACCTGTATTTTGTAAACTGAAAGAATCTAATATATTCGATGGAGTTGTACACTGATTAGACACAATATCGCATGTTAATACTAAACTATTAACTGGGTTTATATTTGGTATTGTATTACCTAATTGGGAATAAGACACCGTTTGTAATGTTGAAGGATAGGTTCCGATGGTATAACCTATCAAGGCTCCAAATGGGGTTGAGGTTATTTGTATTCTTGGTGTATATCCTACTGATGAATAACCATAATTTGTCGAATTATTATAATTAAATCCTGCGGGTGGGGCTGTATATCCTGTCGGTAAACTACTTGGTAAAGGGCTAAATAAAAACTGGTTTGTATAGTAAGTAGCGTTTGAAACTAATTTAATATAATATAAATTCATTCCAGTTGAAGCATTTGTAAAATATTGATTTTGTGATATAAAATATTGTTCTAGATAATTATTTATGTCGGTAACTGTATAATTACCATCTGGTAAAACGACACTATATGTTCTTGCGATTCCTGCACCATAATACCAAATATAACTAAAGGTCGCATTTCCATAAACGGATTGTGAAATATTAAACCATGAATAGGGTATTATAACTTGACTAACTGCTATAGCGCTATTTTCGGAAACATTAAAACCACCATTAATAAAATTATATTTATATTGTGAATTGTAGTTTCCGACAACATTCGTTGAATTTAATATTAATGTAAATTTTTGTTCCATATACTATCTATGTTTATTTTTTTGGAAATCTAATAATTAATGAAATTAAAACATTTTGGTCAAGCATATCTAAGGGGTCAAATGATTGGTCGACAAATTGGATTGTCATATTAGAATATGTGCCAGCTTTCATTTTCATAGCGTTGTCTGAAATTGGTAAATATGTTATGTTACTTCCGTAAGTTGCGTTTATTGGGAAACTGTCAAGAATTGTTGATGGCATAGCGATATTATTTTCGACTAAATTACAAAGAAGAACAATTCCGTTTACTTGAGTTGCTAATATTGAGAATGGAGGACTTGCCGTTAATGAATTACCATTTGTGACTTGTTGTAACACAGTAGAAGCGATTCCAGTATTTGTTGATGGATAATTACCCGCAGTAAATCCTAATAGATTTCCAATTGTAGTTGTTGAAGAAGTTGTTGTTGGTATAACAATATACCCACAAGTAGTCCCTATTGTTGGATACCCTCCCGTCCAAGCGGTCGTAAAATCATATCCGGCTGAGCGCGCGTATCCATAACCAAAATGATTTTGAATGTCTGAAGCTACAGGTATAACATTACTTGTAATAGTGGTAGTATATAATGATGTGTTGAGTGATAGATTTATAGGATAAATGATTGATGGTGCTAGTTTATTTCCTTGAGATGATAATATAGCAGTTCCAGCAGCAACAGTTTGACTTACTGATACAGTGTATGTTGTGGATGTGAGTTGAGCGGTCACAGTAGTCCCCGCTGTTATAGCATTTCCAGATAATGTAGAACCAATAACAAGTTGGGTCGTTTGTGTAGTAGGATTCATAGTTAAAGTAGTTGAAGAAATGGAACCTGTAAAAACAGTTCCTCCCGCATACCAGTAATGTCCGTTTGCGAACATCGTTTTTTGGAGTGCTGTGTTGATATCTGATATCTGGTAAAATCCATCACTTAAAGTTACAGTATATCCAGTTTGAACATTACTTGAATTTGGAACAAAATATTGAAACGTATTGTTTCCTAATTGTGAAGAAACATTTATAAATGAATATGGGACTGTTACTTGCGACAAAGAAATTTCAGCATCTTCAGGGACTTTTAAATTACCATTAATAAAGTTATATTGAAATGTATTTTTATTAATTTTGTTTGATGAATTTAATAGTAAATTATATGATGGCATTTATATATTATATGTTTATTTTTTTTCTATTTTCTTCGGTATTAATATTGTGGTCGATCTGATGTTCCTCAATATGTTCCTCAACCTGGACATCTCTATCTACCTGAATTCCGCAAAATTTTACACTCGTACACTTTGAGGCGCGACAAGCTGCTAAAGTCGCTAAAATTACTCCTGACGCCGTTGATACAACAAGTGATAAAAAAACATAATCCATATATACTTAATTGAGATATTAATATGATATTATTTCATCTCCGTTATAATATATTCTACAACTATTACCAGTATTATTAGTCACCGCTCTAATTATATTTAACTTGGAGGTGCTATTATAAAAATCTATAATAAGTCCAACAAAATTAGTAGACGAGTATACTTTAATTCCATAATTTGGATATATTACATAAGCGTCGTCATTAGACCCCAAAGGTAATGCTGCGTATCGTCCAACACCAGCACCTCCACTATTAGATACATTATAACTACTTAAATTTTGAGTTGTTAGTGGTTGTCCTGTAAAATTGCTATATGCTGGTATTTGACAATATATCGGATACATAACTAAAACTCCACCTGCTGAATTAAAGAGATATACACCACATTCACGAACTGTTAAATAGGATTGATATATTGAAGTATCGTGTGATACTACAGTTTCTTTTGATATAATTCCAGTTATTTTTATATTATTACAATTCAGTATATTAGTGTATGATGTTCCAAATGATAAAGGGCATACTGTACTTGTATATAATTCAGCAGGAACAGTATTTCCACCTATTCCTGGTGTTACTGACAAATTACAACCAGTTCTAAAAAAACTAATGCCACTAAAACTCGTATTCGCCCATAAATAAAATGAGTTTGACCCACTTGTATAGGGAACAGTAACATTTGAAGTATACTCGATGTCTGCTGTTACATAAAAATCATAGTTGTCTGTTGTATTAAGTGTATCTGGTACTAATGTAAATTGAGTATAAACTGGAGTCATATACGCGTAAACATCAAATGACTGTAATCCTGTTGTAGTTCCATCATAAATAATATCAAATGTTGTATTATTAACTGTTTTCGACATCGCAATAGTTGAATAATATGAACTATTTTTATAAATTACAAGATTAATATTTGTTACTGAAACATTAAATGTATAGTATGTGGTTGTTAATCCAGACCGTCCAACAGATGATGTAATTCGTAAAAATAGAGGAGTCATTATATTAATAACACCACCGAACCCACTACTACAACTCATAGAATAAAACCGTCCGCCTGATACACTACCTGTAAGATTATATGTTAAATAATCCACTACTAACGTACCAATATAAACATCACCACCTCGGTTTGTTTTTGAAATTAAACCATTTATATTATTATTATTATTAGTTAGCAAATTTTGACCGTATATATTTTTTGTAATTGTTGTATCCCCGTTTAAATTTATGGTTTCGTTTATTGTTCCTCCAAGACTTATATTATTATTTCCTGTTGAAACCGCATCCATCCCTATAGCACAAGAATTCGAATATGTAGAAATTGAGTTATATCCAATAGCAATACTGTTTTGACCCAGATTAGTTTGTCCTGCTTGACTACCAATTGCGATTGAGTTTTGTCCTTGGTTCGTAAATCCTGCTTGAATACCAATAGCGATTGATTGGTATTGCTGTAAATAATTTCCAGATTGACTTCCAATCGCAACAGCACCTTCAGATTGTGAATATCTACCTGCCCAATATCCCATAGATATTCCGTGGGTTCCTTGAGAAAATTGTCCAGTTTCAAGACCAATTGAAATAGCGTCTCGTCCTTGTGAATAATTACCAGATGATAACCCTATAGCAATAGCGTTGTCGTATTGAGAGAATTGTCCTGCTCCATTACCAATCGCAATAGTATCTATAGTTGGACTTGATATTAAATTTAATAAAGAACCTACATAATCACCTGTATTTGAAATACTTGATGCTGAAATAAGGGGTCCAGTGATTGTATTTGTCGAATTTAGACCTCCTACATTTACGGAGTTTATAAATGAGGTTGAACTAGCATTACTCGTATGGTTTCCAACAATTCTTTTTAAATATCTTTCATCTCCTACAGTAAGAGAAATACCATTAGGTTGAGTATAAAATTGACTATTATAGGCGATATCTGTAAAATATTCAGTTGGGATTGGTTCATCCATATAATATCTCTTTATATATAAATGTCGCGAGTCAAATTTAATGATTGTAATAATTATGAACAACCAAAGTCGATTTTAAAACATAGGGTTTCCATAAAACCTATTAAGGACGATATTATTCCAGATTACACTAAATTAGCAGTAAAAGAAGGAGAAGGGTGTTCATACAAAAACGACATAAATTTCCATCAGCATTTTATTAAACCATGTCAAACTATAGGGGTTATTGGCCCTACTGGTAGCGGTAAGAGTAATTGGGTTGTTGATTTTATAAATAGAAAAAATAATGTGTTTTTTGAGATTATATATTTTACCGGGTCAACAGCAGATGAGGCATTATTACATTTATTAAAGAAACATATTGAAGGTATAGAGATTATCGATGATGTCGACAAACTTCCAAATTTAACAGAATATAATGACTCAGATAAAGCAAATCAAAAATTAATAATATTCGATGATGTCATTAATCTTACATCTAAACAATTAAAAGAAATTCAAAAGTTTTTTAATTCTGGGAGAAAGTATGGATTTACGATGTTATTTTTAGCACAAAATTATACAAACATACCAACTCAAATTCGCCGAAATTTAATGATGTTGGTTTTATTTAGAATGAACGATAACACAACTATTTCGAATATTTTACGTAATCATTCATCGGGTGAAGAAAAGAATAAAATTAAACAAGCGTATTATGATGCTACCGCTTTAAAGGGGCAGTGTTTTATAATTGATTTCTCAGCACCTCCTGACAGAAAATACAGGAGTAATTTTACGACATTTTTATCTATCTAATTAGTATAATGACTAAACAGTTAAGTAAACAAAACGGATTAAATAACGGTGAAATAAATGAAATCTTGAAAGATATAAAAAATTTTGGTGGGTGTCATAGTAAAGATAGATTACCTCCCATTAAAAAGAATTTCTGGTATATTATGAATATGGAAAATTCTGTTGACAAAAATGGGTGTGCTTTGCCTGGAACCCATTGGGTATCCTTTATAACTAGGAATAATACATTATTTTATTTTGACCCTTTCGGTATCATCTGTCCATTAGAAGTATTAAAGGTTGACCCAAATGATAAAGTTATTTATAATACTGAACAATTACAAGACCAAGAATCTACCTGTTGCGGGTGGTTTTCTATCGCGTTGATTTTATCCAATAAAGGAGAAATTAAAAACGATTTCCAAACATTTATAAAAAAATTTAATGCGGATACTCGAAGAAATGATATGATTTTAAAATTAATGTTATACGGATTACTCGATAGAAGTTGCGGTATTAAAATATAATTTTTTTTATTAACAAAGAATAAAAAAAATTATTTAAGATATAGACAAATTATCCTCGAGGGTATGTTAATCCTGAATTCCTTGTCATCATCATTCCGCGTCCTCTATATCTACGAGTTCCACTACCTGATTTGTGGCATTTTCTAGAACGATGTTTTCGAGAAAGATGTCTCATAGACCTATGTTTTTTAGATTTGTGTTTTCTTGACATTATACCTCTACCTCTTCTACCTCGACTCATTCCATAACCCGCAGGCATCAAAGCAGACCCAAATAAAGCACCACCTCGTTTTCTAGACATTCTTTTATGTCTGGAATATTTCAACATATGTCTCATAGATTTACGTTTACGACCAGAACCAACTTTACTTTGGGCATAACTTGCACCTTTATCAATAAATTGAGATGCTAATGAATTATCGCCGACATAACTTTTCGCTTTTGCTGCTAACATATTGATAGCACTTGGGGCGTATTTCTTAGCTGCCTTTTTCGCCATATCAGAAAAGAAACCGTGACCTCGCGTATATCTTCGGTGTTTTCTCCTACGACCCATGCCTGCTACTCGTTGATTAGCATAATCACCCGCTTTATCTATGAAATGCGATGCCATCGAATTGTCTCCAACGTAACTCTTTGCTTTATTAGATAAGGCAGAAATTGCGTGAGAACCATATTTCTTAATACCTTTACGCGCTAAATCCCCAAAAAATCCTCTTCCTGAACGACTGCGAGTATATCTGCGACCTTTACCTGCTAATTTGCTAAGTGCCATATCAACCAACTCAGGACCGAACTTTTGAACTATTGGACCTAGAAACTTAGCAACTGGTCTAAAAGTATTTCTGGTTCTTCTTGCTAGTCTATGTGCGTATGTAGATCCTCCCATCATGTATTTAGATGCTGGTCTAAAAGTATTTCTTGTTCTTCTTGCTAATCGTTGAGCGTATGTAGAACCACCATATTTTCTCGAATATCTTTTCATTATATATTAATATTATATTTTAATTTTTTGTTGACAAAATTAACCTATTTGTTTTAAATGTCCTTGAACTTGTTTCATAGATATTACTTTTAGATGATGTAATTTAAATAATATTTTTCTAATTTCATTATATATTTTTGGGTTATTATTTCCGATTTCAATTTCACCTTCTAATAAATTCAATCTATTTTTTAATGTTGATATTGTGTTGTCGTGAGTGTTATATATTCGTTTCTTCAATCCTGCTAAAGCTATAAGAACATCGTATAATTCTTTTTCGTGGGAATTTAATCTTGACAAATCACTAAATGAAGGTTCGTTTTTATGAACCATATTAATAATTATATTTGAAAAATTGTCTGAAACTTTAATAGTTGGAAATCCATATATCGCACATTTACGATGGTCTTTTATTACGAGTTCATTATGATGATGTAGTTTTCTTAATTCCAATAATACAGAACCAAAATGAACATACTTGGGAAAATCATTCGCGCTGACACCGATTCCGGATCCTTCTTTTGAACTTGAACCAATCATTTTATCTACTGGTTCTTTTATATATAATCTATTAAACTCCTCGTATGTTGGTGCTAACTGAATACGCACCTCTGGACCATACGTCGCCGCATTTAATCCACAACTCGACATTAAAAAATCAAGCATCTGTGGTTTTGTTGCTATTCCTTTTGTCCCTCCTAATAATCTTCCAAGATGTTTACCTTCTTTATCATTTAAACCTAAATAACGTGAGATATGTTCATTTGACGACATACGTTGTTGACCTTGATTAAAGGAGGTCATTTTAAAAACTCCATAATTCTTTATATAGTATCTTACTTCCGGATCATCCCTATTATTAATTGCCCAACTAAACATTACATATTCACTTGAATCTGGTCTTGACAAGACATAACTATCATCAGAAATACCTCCTCTTACTTCATTAACTTTTGTTGTCGGTTTATTTTTCGTTTTAGTTGGAACTACTGGAACATTCTGAATAAGAACATCTAGAGGTGTATTTTTTGTTACTATTTCATTTGATATAGGATTTTCTGGTTCATAAGTATCCGCAATATTTTGAGATGTATATTTAGGTGTATATGTTGTTTCTAATTCTCTTAATACTCTCGAAAACCTAGGAACAACAGTTCGTGGTAAATCTTCTTCTTGTAAATTTTCTCCTTCAACGTCTCTAAAAATATTATACCCGGTATCTTCTTCGTTAGAACGATTAATAAAACTCCTACTTCTACTCCTACTCCTACTCCTAGCACTCTGAGATATCGGTTCTATAACAGGTTCATGTTGAGATTCTATAACAGGTTCATGTTGAGATTCTATAACAGGTTCAGATTGTCTAATAGGTTCAGGTTCAGATTGTCTAATAGGTTCAGGTTGAGATTGTCTAATAGGTTCAGGTTCAGATTGTCTAACAGGTTGAGGTTGAGGTTGTCTAACTCCTTTACTGATACCTAATGAAGAAATGAAATTAAAAAAATCAACTATCTCGTCCGCAGTCATTTTTGGATTAAATCCATAAGTAGATAAAAATTTAGATTTGATATAAGCCCAATTATTTAATAATCTTTGTTTATTATTTACTGAATCAGATGATACAGGGTCAACTGAATTAGCAACTTGTTCAATAATAACATCAGGTAAAATTAAATCTTTCATTCGTTGACGAAATAATTTTGAAACGTATTGTTTAGCATTTTCCAATTCATTTTCTGGAACTAATTGTTCAGAAAATTGTTGTAATCTATCTAAATATTCCTGTTCAGTCTCAAAATTTTCTTTTTGTGTTGACATCGCACCTTGATTATAAACATTAAATATATCTTGATAAGCGTTTGCTTTTTGAAGATTTCGCGCTTTTATATCGGCCTCTTCTTTTACAACAGCATCATAGTCAGCAAGTTTAATATTAAATTCACTATTAAGTTTAGATGCGCTATTAGAAATTTTTATTAAACCTTTTTGATTTTTAGTTAAATCTTTTTTAATTCTCGCATCGCTTTTTTTATACTCTTCATAATTTATCTTGTCATTTTTTAGCATTAATTCAAGTTGTTTGAAGTCTTGATTTAATTTTTGTATATTGTCTAAACAAATATCATAATTATTATTGTATACTCTTAATTTGTCATCTCGCTCATTTTCAAGCATTTTTCTAGTTGCTAACAAATCTATCATATCGGGGCTAACTTCTTCTAAATTAGGAACATCGTTTGGACTTTGATATTTTCGATATTTAATTGACCCATCTTCCGCCTGAAATTGATAATTTTTAGGAAGATTGTCAACATATGTTTTTAATAATTTTTGGTCTGCTGTTGATATTTTTAATGGAATATTAGACGGATTAGATTCTAAACTTATATTTTGATTTTTTAAAAGAAAGTCATTATCTATAATAGAATAATCTAATAATTGATTATTTATTTTTGATAAATACCCAGATGTTGGTAATATTCTAGAAAATTTAGTTGGCGAATTTTGTTGATTTTGTAACAATAATTTATTGTCCGCAGAAGATTGACGTAAATACTGCTTTGTTTGACGGTCCATATATAATTAGTGATAGAAAATAATATAATTTATAAGTTTTTTTTTAAGAAAAATAGATTTCGTCATTATTAGGATTATCTATATTTTTTTTTTATCTTTTAGTATATTATAAATGTCTGATAATTTCGAGTTTGAAAAATCTTGTATAGTTCAGAATTCGTCGATCGAAACGCCATATGTCTCCAAAAACTATCAATATATCAACGACATCAATAATTCTGCGTATACTAATACTTCGCTTTCTTTAGTTCAATTTGACCTCACATCCATCTACAACTCTACAAAATTAACTAATCCCAGCGAGTGTTATTTAGCAATTCCTATTACGATGGTATCAGCATATACTTCAGGAACGGCTGGGGCAACTCCCGCTCTTGTAGCACCTGTATCAGGTTCTGTTTATTCTACCGCTATGAAACCAGGTTATTGGAATCTTATACAAGGGGCTGATGTTCAGTGGTCAGGTAAACAACTAGAACAATATCAGCAAAACGTCAACGCGTATATCAGTTATAAAATGTTATCCGATATGTCACAAACAGATTTAAAACAATTGGGTCCTACTCTTGGTTTAGGAAGTCAGCTAGATAACTGGCAATCAGCAAGGTTTAACGGTTCAGCAGTGGCTACGTTTTCAGGAACGTCGTATCCTGGAACTGCTGCTGCTTCTGGTGGATCTCTTGGCGGTAATGGGATTTGTAACAATGCGCCGTTCGCATTAACTGGTTCTTCTAATGCGGGTGACCAAGGTGCTTTTGGAGCGGAATATGAATCGGCGTATAACAACGGTTTATATTCAAGATTATCTCGAATTATTTCTACAGATATATCAAACAATCAATTTATGGTTGGTCCTGCGGCATCAACTTCCACAACTGTTATAACTAATGTTACTAATCTTGTTAAAGAATTTAGACCATATTATACCGTATTAAACTCATATTATATGGTTTGGTATGATATAGCTATTATTAGATTGTGTGACCTCTTCGACAGCTTCAAAAACCTACCCCTCACTAAACGCATGGATTCAACGCTCCGCATTTACGTCAACACCGGGACCGTAGCTTCAGCAGCTAATGGTTCTGCTGGTCTTATGATTACATCAGGTTCTGGTATCAGTTTTACAAATACTTGTCCTCTTATTCAGTGCGCTTTAAAAACGTTACCAAGTTCTACAGCAGCAACTGGTATTGTTTCAGGATTATTTATTGGAACTCCTCCAGCAACAAGTATTAGTTTGAATGGTTCAACTATCAATTTCGCATCTGCTGGAGCCTCGCATTTTATGAACAATTGCCGGTTTTATTTTCCCCAAATCGAGCTTAAGCCCAATAAATTGATACCTTATTTATCGGAAAATCGTAGTAAAACAGTCTGTTTCACTTCCGTTCTTTCTAATCAACTTAATAATATTGGTGCAGGAAATACATTTTCACAACTCATTCAATCAGGAGTAACTAAAATTAAATCGGTTATTATCATACCGTTTATTTCAGCCTCTACTCATGGATTAAGTTCTTCTGGTACTTCAATTACATCATTTTCTCCTTTATTAAGTCCGTTCTCAATTGCTCCTAACGAAACGGGGCCAATTAGTCTGATAAATCTGAACGTCTCCGTAGGTGGTGTCAACGTGCTTCAAAACGTGTTGTCATATTCTTTTGAGAATTTCTTACAACAATCGCTTTTATTTAACAACATTAATGGTTCTCAAGTTGGTATTACTTGCGGTCTAATTTCTCAGGATATGTGGACTAATAATTACCGCGTATATTATGTAGATTGTAGTCGCGCTAATTTAGCAGACTTAAACTCTAGCAGAAATGTAAATGTATCTTTTACAAACAACTCATTACAAAGTATTGATTGTATGGTATTCACCGAATATTATCGCGATCTGGTAATTGATGTTGAAACCGGTATTATAAATTAAATTTAAAATAATGTCATACAAAAATATGAAATTATTAAGTATTTGAATAATAATAATAATAATAATATATTAATGAACCTTATTAATACATTATTTTGGGGGGCATTATCTGGATTAAGTTTTGGAATTTTAAACGCTATAATAACTAACAACCAAATACAGGCACATAATAAATTAGTCAAAAAAAGGCGAGAGGATTATTTAACTAAAAAAAATATCAAATTATAAAATGTTTCTTAATATCTATTAACACATAATTCATGTTAGATTTAGTGTGTCTTGTTATCGCTTCTAAATCAAGTTTTTTTCTCATTCTTCGTTTTTCCTGAATATAAAACAACGCTCGTAATTGTTTTTGACTATTCATTAAGTAATTAACCTGTTGAACGCTAAGTTTACTATTTATTGGGATTGAAATCATTACGGATTATCTGTTGCTTGGTTTATATCTTTTTTTATATTGATTAATAAACCTTTTGGAGTTTGGGTCTTTATATAACAATCGATACATCGCCTTCGCCATTTAGGATAACTTACAGGGACATTCACTTTTAAGCACTCGATACAGATACGGAAGTTATTCATATTATTAATATTATTAAGGGGGATTGTTTAAATGGTTTCTATATTTTGTAATTATAGGGGTTGGTAGTTCCTGGTTGTTTATTTTGGAGAAATGGTTCTTAAAGGGATGGTAAGACTTAGAGGTAAGAGGTAAGAGGTAAGACTTATTGTATTTCGCAATCGATTTATATAGAAAAAAACAAACTACCAAACTACCAAACTACCATCTGGTAGATAGGCAGATAGGTAGTATAAATATATAGTAGAAAGGGACCCCAGATGTAGGACAAGTCTTACCTCTTACCTCTTACCTTTTTATTTTAACAACCATTTCTCCAAAATG